>Ga0209382_10001246_pt1 | contig 40615 bp, 29 predicted proteins | sample SoiMetdeltSBSDD5_FD_187599 | JGI IMG/M metagenome (GOLD analysis project Ga0209382, IMG submission 187599) | Bulk soil microbial communities from a Populus tree surrounding site in Tennessee, USA - Soil MetaG P. deltoides SBSDD5 (SPAdes) (version 2) | ecosystem: Environmental > Terrestrial >... | reverse complement strand
CGAGCGACCGCCTCGGCGCGTGGTCTCCAGGGTTCAGCGGGTGATCTCCAGACGGTGCAGCGAGACGGTGAGCCCCGGGGCGAGGCCGGGCACCAGCGCCACGCGCACGCGCGTCGCCGCCGCCGGTTGGTCGAGCTGCCAGGTGGCCGCGTAGTCGTGGGCGAAGAAGTCGCCGGGCGGCGGCAGCCAGCTCCACCACGCCGGTCCCCGCGAGACGCCCCCGCCGAGGTCGGCGCGCTCGGCGGCCCACTCACCGGTGTGGGCGCCGACGCGCAGGCTCCAGGCGGCGAGCGGCGTCCCCTGGCGCTCGAGCGAGACGGTGGCGACCGCGGTGCCGGCCGGAAGCGCCGCCGCGTCGGCGAGGGCCGAAACGACGCGCAGGCGCCGCACCGGCCCCGACACCGCCGCCTCCCACACCGGCGCTGCGGCGGTGAGCGTCGCCGTCCCCGCCGCGACGTCGATCGCCGGCGGCGGCAGCGCCACGAGCGCGGCGACGGCGAGCCCCGTGGCGAGGAGCCAGTGCGACGGCCGCGGCGCCGCGCGTTCGACGAGCGAGAGCGCGAGGGCGACGGCGACGGCGACGAGCGCGGCGACGAGCACCGCGCGGCCGGCGAGCGGGGCGGGGATGCCGAAGAGCGCGAGCGCGGTGGCGAGGGGATCGGTTCGCAGCCAGGGATAGGAGCCCGCCAGCATCGCGCCGCCGAGGAGCGCCGCGAGCCAGCCGCGCTCGAGCGCGCCCTCCTTCCCTGCGCCGGCGGTGGCCAGGATCACCACCGCCGCGGCGATCCCCGCCGATGCCGGCAGGAGCATCGCCCCTCCCGCGGCGAGCAGCAGAGCGATGGCGATCGCACGCGAGCCCGCGACGGGCGCCTTGAAGGGAAGGAGCACGAGCAAGACCGCGGCGGCGAGAAGCGTGTTCGGAGCCCCGCCGGCGGCGAGAGCGAACGCCAACGGCGCGCCGGCGGCGAGGAAGCACCAGGGGGCCGGCAACCATCGCGCCGCCGCCGCGGCGATCGCCAGGCCGCCGGCCACGGGTCGAACGACCGTCAAGGCGGCGACGGCGGCGACCGCGACCAGGACCGGCCCGCGCGCGACTCCGATCGGCGGCGGGAGTGCCCGAATGCCGTCGGCGCCGTCATCCGCTCCGTTCGTGGCGAGCTGGCCGTCGACCGGGTCGTGCGGGCGACGCCACCGGGCGCCGTTTCCGCGAGGAGATCCCACCGCCTCGACCGCCGCCAGCGCGAGCAGCGGCAGTGCCGCGGTCGCCGTGAAACCGCCGGAGACGAGCGCCGCCGCGATGGCGGCGGTCATCGCGCGCTCCTTGCCTCGCGTGCGCGAGAGGAGCGCGACCGCGAGGGCGGCGAGAAGCGGCAGCAGGAGCACTCGCGCCCACGCCGAGACCTCGCCGGCGCCGAGGGGAGTCGGCCCGAGTCCGAGGCTCGCCGGCAGCAGCTCGCCCGCGCGCAGGAGCGCGTGGACCGCAAGGGCGCCGCCGGCGGTGGCTGCGACGCCGAGCGCACCGTCGCGCAGTCGCAGCCAGCCGGCGACGAGGAGCGACGCCACCAGCAACGCGCCGACGACCACGGCACGCTGGGGCCCGGCCGGCAGGACCCAGAGCGCCAGCGTCGCGAAGGTCGCGCCGCTCGGCCCCACCCACGACCCGCGCGGCGCGACGAGCGCGATGCCGGCGAGCACCCACCCCCCGAGGAGCGCCAGGAACGCCGTCTCCGGAGCCGCGTCGGACGGCTGATAGTGGGCGAGCACGGCGCCGCCGAGGCCGAAGGCGACGGCCGGGAGGGTGCACGCGGCCGTGGCGGCGACGGCTCGCGCGGTGGTCGTCGGTGGCCGTGGGGGAGAGGGTGGCGGCATGACGGTCCGGAGCACCTGGTGGCCTGTACCACCCGCGTCGGCAGCACCTGGCTTGTCCTCGACGACGTGGGCGGCGTTGCGCTCCCTGCGCCATAGGACGAGGCTATGGCTCAGTCGCGCGCCTTGCCCACGCCGCCGATTGCGGCGCCATCTGCTGCCGACGCGGGTGGTACAGGCCACACATGCTGGCCGCGGGCGCGGATTCTATCCCCGCGTGCGACCCCCCGGACGGGCCGCAACGCCTTGATACACTTCGCCGCCATGCTCGCGCGGGAGCTCCTGCGTCACGATCCGGACAGGGTGCGCGCGGGCCTCGCGGCACGGAACGCGGACCCTGGCCTGGTCACGCGCTGGCTGGCGCTCGACGAGGCGCGCCGCGCCCGCATCGGCGCGGTCGAGGAGAAGAAGCGCGAGCGCAACGCCGCCAGCACGAAGATCGGCGAGCTCAAGCGTCGCGGCGAGGCCGCCGACGAGATGATCGCCGCGGTGTCGCGGCTCAAGGCCGAGATCGAGGCCGACGAGGCGGCGCTCGAGACTCTCGAGCGGGAGCTCCGTGCGCTCGATCTCGACTTCCCGAACCTGCCGCACCCGTCGGTGCCGGTCGGCGCCGACGAGAGCGCCAACCGTGTCGAGCGCGTGGTCGGCGAGCCGCCGCATTTCGACTTCCCGGCGCAAGCGCACTGGGACCTCGGGCCGCGCCTCGGCATCCTCGACTTCGAGCGCGGCGCGAAACTGGCCGGTGCGCGCTTCACGGCGTCTTTCGGCGCCGGCGCGCGGCTCGAGCGCGCGCTCATCCAGCTCATGCTCGACCTCCACACCGGCGAGCACGGCTACACCGAGGTGCTGCCGCCGTTCCTCGTGCTCGGCGACATGCTGGTGGGCACCGGTCAGCTGCCGAAGTTCGCGCCCGACCTCTTCAAGATCGAGGGGCACGACCTCTACCTCGTACCGACGGCCGAGGTGCCGCTCACCAACCTGCACCGCGACGAGGTCCTCGACGCGGCCGCGCTGCCGGTGCGCTACACGGCGTACACGCCCTGCTTCCGCGCCGAGGCGGGGTCGCACGGGCGCGACGTGCGCGGGCTCATCCGCCAGCACCAGTTCAACAAGGTCGAGCTCGTGCAGCTCGTCGCACCGGAGGCGAGCGACGCCGCCCTCGAGGAGCTCACGCGCCACGGCGAGCGCGTCCTGCAGGCGCTCGAGCTTCCCTATCGCGTCGTCTGCCTGTCGACCGGCGACATGGGATTCGCCGCGACGAAGACCTACGACCTCGAGGTCTGGCTCCCCGGTCAGGGCGCCTACCGCGAGATCTCCTCCTGCAGCAACTGCGGCGACTTCCAGGCGCGACGCGCCAACCTCCGCTACCGCCCCGAGGGCGGCAAGCCGGCGCTCCTGCACACGCTCAACGGCTCCGGCGTGGCGGTGGGTCGCGCCCTCATCGCGGTGCTCGAAAACGGTCAGCAGGCCGACGGCTCCGTGGTGCTGCCAGCCGCGCTCCGCCCCTACATGGGCGGGCTCGAGCGCATCACCTCGCGCTGACGGTGCTTCGGCGATCGAGAAAGATGGTGCGCGATGCGCACCCTACGTCCGGGCTCGGCGCTGTGCCGTCTTCGTAGGGTGCGCACCGCGCACCATCCGATCCGCGCTCGACGGAGGATCACCGCCGCCGCGGCGAGAGCGGCTTGCCGCGGTCGACGGGCTGCAACCCGCTGGCGACGGTGCAGCCGGCTGCCTGCAGCGCGGAGACCGCGCGCGACAGGTCGCTCTCGCGCACGAGCACGTAGTCGGTGTCGAACGTCGAGATGGCGAAGATGCTGACGTTGGCCGCCGCGAGCGCCACCGACAGCCGGGCCAGCACGCCGGTCAGGCCGAAGTCGAGCGGTCCGCGCACCTTGAGCGCGCGGAAGCCGTTCTCCTGACGCCAGGGGGGCGGCGCGAGCGTCTCGGGAACGACGATCGAGATCTCGTCGTCGGTACGCGTGATCGACCAGAACGGGAGCTTCAACACGAACTCCGGCACGCCCTGCCCGACGCTCAGCCTGCAGACGGCGAGCAGCCCCGGCAGCACCTCGAGGGTGAGGGGAGTTTCGGCCATGGCGGTCGGGGAGCGTAACAGCAGGTGCGGCCGCTAAGATGCTTCGCGCGGAGGGGTGGCTGAGCGGTCGAAAGCGGCGGTCTTGAAAACCGCTGGCCCTTCACGGGGCCCGTGGGTTCAAATCCCACCCCCTCCGCCATCCCGCCGTCAGGCGGGATGGCTGCTGGGGTGGTCTTTGGTCACTCGCCGCCAGCCCTTCGGGCAGGCGACTCGGGAGCGAATCCCATTCCGATCCCTCGCTGACGCTCGGGATCGCCCCCTCCGCCAGGCCCGTGGTCTTCCCGTCAGACTCGATCGCGCGTCGCATGCGGTAGCGTGCTGCTCGACGGCAACACGCACGATCAGGAGGGGCTGGCGCAGGGGCCGTCCCTACGTCGGACCCCGACGGTTTGCTCACGCGCTCGGGTGTAGAGGCGGGGCCTGTCCCCGCCCGTCCGGCCCTTCATCGATGACGACTCTCGACCCGAGCGTTCAGACGCACGGCCCTTCGCGACGGCGGACACGCCTGCGTAGCGCAGCAGCCACGCTCGCGCTCCTACTGGTAGGCGCGTTCGCTGGCGCGACTGCGCTCCTCATCGCACGCGCGCCAGCGCGACCTCCGCTTCGTGCGTGGCACCGCATCGTGCCGAGGGGCGAGATCACCGTCGATCGTCCTGCGCGCGATCTCGCCGACTACCGCCGCCGCGAGCAGGCGCTCTTTGCGGAGGTTGCCACGCGCCTGCACCGCGAGGAGCCGCGGCTGCCGCCTCTTTCGCGCTTCGATCCGGCGAGCCCCACGTATCCGGGGCGGTTCGGCGACTGGAATCGCACGTTCGAGATGCCCGCGGCGGGAGCACCGCGCGGCGCCGTGCTACTACTTCACGGGCTCTCGGATTCGCCGTACAGCCTGCGCTCCATCGGTGCGTTGCTCGCGTCGCGCGGGTTCGCCGTGGTGGGGCTGCGCGTGCCAGGGCATGGCACGGTGCCGGGTGCGCTCGCGGCGGTGACTCGCGAGGACTGGCGCGCCGCCGTGCGTCTCGGCGCAAAGGCCGCGGCGACGCGCGGTGGTCAGGGGCCGCTGCTCTTCGTCGGCTACTCCAACGGCGCGGCGCTGGCGCTCGACTACGCGCTCGCCGCGCGCGGCGACGCGGCCTTGCCGCGACCGGACGGGCTCGTCTTCCTGTCGCCGGCGATGGCGGTGACGGGCGCGGCGCGGCTCGGTCGCATCGGCGCGCTCGCCAGCAAGCTGCCGGGGTTCGAAGGGATGGAGTGGGACCCGGTGCTCCCCGAATACGATCCCTTCAAGTACAACTCGTTCCCTATCGCTGCCGGTTACGAGATCCACGCGCTCACCGTCGAGATCGAGTCGCGGCTCGCGGCGCTCGACGGCGACGCGGCGGCCGCATCGTTGCCGCCGGTGCTGACGCTGCAATCGGTGGTCGACGCCACGGTGCCGCCCGTGCCCTCGCTCACGCGTCTCTATTCGCGCGTCTTCGACGAGTCGAGCGAGCTCGTGCTCTTCGACGCCAACCGCAACGCCACGGTGGCCCCCTTTCTCGCGCCGTCGGTCGACGATCTCCTCGCGCTGGCGACGCCGGGGCGCACGTTCCGTTTCTCGGTGACGCTCGTCACCAACGAGAGCTCGGCGAGCGATCGCGTGGTGGCGAGGACGCGCGCCGGCGGCGCCCCGACCGCGACCGTCGAGCCGCTCGACCTCGCATGGCCGCCGGGTGTCTACTCGCTCGCGCACGTGTCGTTGCCGTTCCCGCCCGACGATCCCGTCTACGGCATGAGCGCTCCGTCCTCGGGGCCGTTGCCGCTCGGCCGCCTCGAGCTCAAGGGCGAGCGGGGGGCGTTCCTCGTTCCCGCGGAGCTGCTCTCCCGGCTGCGCTACGACCCGTTCTTCACCTACGTCGCGACGCGCGTCGCGCGCTTCGCCGAGCGTGCCGTCGCACGCTCCGCCGCGCGCACTCCCGCACCCTCTCCAGCGCCCGACGCCCCCCTTCGCTGAAGGCGACCGGGGCATCCCGTCTCACCGGGGTCTTCTTACGCCCGATTTGCGCCTTTCGGGCAGGTCTGGTGGTCCGGTGCCACTACCCTAGTGGTGATCTGGGGTCTAAAGTGGACAAAAATGGCCGACAGAGGCTAGACTCCCACCTCAGGCACCGGGCAGCACAACGCAGGCCGGAGAGCGGCATGTTTCGAGGCAGCGCGTCAGCGACCGTCGACGACAAAGGGCGTCTCAAAATCCCCACCGACTTCCGGCGTCAGCTGGAGGAGCGTTGGGGGTCGGAGGTATTCATCACCTCGCCCTTCGGCGACGCCGCACGGATCTATCCCTTGCCGGTGTGGGAGGACCTGGAAACCCGGCTCCTCGCCATGCCGAGCACGGACCGCGCGCGCAATCGCTTCCTCGAGCGCGTCAACTACTTCGGCCAGCAGTCGCGGCTCGATCCTCAGGGGCGGGTGCTCATCCCCCAGCTCCTGCGCGAGAAGGCGGGGATGAGCGGCGAGGTGGTGGTGGCCGGTCGCATCGACTACCTGGAGGTCTGGAACCACGAACGGTTCACCGCCAGGCTCGAGGCCGAGCCCCTCACCGACGACGATCTTCGGGCGCTCAGCGAGCGCGGCTTCTAGGCCGGCAAGAACCCCCGGCGAGGGTCTTTGAACATGTCGCCGATCCACCACCAGCCGGTGATGGTCGAAGAGGTCGTGACGTTGCTCGCACCGGAGCGCGGCGGGCTCTTTGCCGACTGCACGGTGGGATTGGGAGGGCATGCGGAGGCGCTGCTCTCGCGCGGCGGCGAGGCGCGGCTGCTGGGTCTCGATCGGGACCCGCAGGCGCTCGCCATCGCCGCCGAGCGCTTGCGGCCGTTCGGAGAGCGGGTGCGGTTGGTGCGGGCGAAGTTCTCGGAGCTTGGAGAGGTGCTGAGGGGCGAGGAGATCCAGGGAGGGATCCTCGCCGACCTCGGCGTCTCGTCGTTGCAGCTGGAGCTCGGTGAGCGCGGCTTCAGCCTGCAGCGGGAGGGGCCGTTGGACATGCGCATGGGGGGAGGAGAGGACATCTCGGCCTTCGAACTCGTCAACGAGGCGCCGGAGGAGGAGTTGCAAAAGATCTTCAGCGAGTTCGGTGAAGAGCGGATGGCTCGCCGCATCGCACAGACGGTGGTGGCGGCGCGAGCGGTGGAGACGGTCAAGTCGACGCGGCAGCTGCGCGAGCTCGTCTACCGGGCCAAGGGCGGGCGCCGCAAGGAGGGGCGGATCGACTCCGCCACGCGCGTGTTCCAGGCGCTGCGCATCGCCGTCAACGAAGAGCTGCGCGAGCTCGAGCGCCTGCTCGGCGAAGCAGTCCGGTTGCTGCGTCCCGACGGGCGGCTCGTCGTCATCTCGTACCACAGCCTGGAGGATCGCTTGGTGAAACAACGCCTCAGGGGTTGGGCCGACCCGTTGCGTGACCCGATCACCGGTCGCCAGCGCGAAGAGGAGCGCCTCGTCGAGCTGCTGACGCGCAAGGCGCTGCGGCCGAGCGAGGAAGAGATCGCCGCCAACCCGCGCGCGCGATCTGCGCGCGTGCGCGCGGCGCGCAAGCTCTGACGACCCGACCGCCCATGAGCCGACCGACCTGATGCCGGAGAGCCCCACACGCGCCGGCCCATTGCCGAGCAGTCGCTTGAAGACCCCCTACCTCCTCCCCCGTCCCCCGCGCAACCGCTATCTCGTGCGCCAGCGCGATCGCCGCCGCATGCGCGAGCTCGCTCGTGTGGCGGTGGCGATTCTGGTCGTGGGGACGGCGCTGCTCGGCTACACGTGGCTCCACCTCGAGCTGCTCGGCAGCGGTTACCGCGTGGAGGCTCTCGAGCAGCGGCTGCGCGAGCTCGAGCGCCGCAAGCGCCACCTCCGCCTCGAGGAGGCCTATCTGTCGAGCCCGCAGCGGGTCGAGGCGCGAGCGAGCCGCGAGCTCGGCATGCGGCCACCGGAGCTCGAGCAGGTGCTCTTCGCCGGCGGCGAGCCCGTCGCCAGTGCGGTGCAGACGACCCCGGCTCCGGCCGGCACCATTCAGGCGCCCGAGCTGAGGCCCACCGGAGGCGGACGGACGTGAGCAGCCGCGGCCCCCTCGCCGTCGCGGCTCTGGTGCTCTGGTTCGGCGCCGTCGGCGGGCGCCTCTACTGGCTCCAGGTCGAGCGCCACGACCACTACGCGAAGAAGGCGGCGCAGCAGCACCAGCGCGTGCTCGACCTCGAGCCGCCGCGCGGCACGATCTACGACGCGCGCGGCCGCGTGCTCGCCGTGTCGGTGGACGTCGAGTCGGTGTTCGCCGACCCGCAGGAGGTCAAAGACCCGGCGACCACGGCGCGCCGTCTCGCCGCCGTCCTCCACCTCGACGCCCGCGAGCTGGCGCGGCGGCTGGTCTCCGAGCGTGACTTCGTCTTCGTCGCCCGCAAGCTCGATCCGCCCGAGGCCGAGAAGGTGCGCGCTCTCGAGCTGCCGGGCATCCACTTCCTGCGCGAGAGCAAGCGCTACTACCCGATGCGCGAGCTCGCCGCGCAGGTGCTCGGCTTCGTGGGCACCGATCACGTCGGGCTCGCCGGTCTCGAGGCGCACTACGACCGCGTCGTCGCCGGCCGCGCCGGCCGCCGCACGGTGCTGCGCGACGCGCACCGCAACACGCTCCTCTCGCCGCGCCTCGCCACGGTCGAGGCGCTGCCCGGCGCCGACCTCCACCTCACCCTCGACGCCACGGTGCAATACATCGTCGAGAAGGAGCTCGCGGCCGCGGTCGCCAAGTTCCACGCTCGCGGCGGTACGGCCATCGTCATGGATCCGTCGACCGGCGCCGTCCTCGGCATGGCGACGCTGCCGTCTTTCGACCCCAACCGTTTTGCCGGCGCGAATCCCGGCCGCTGGAAGGTGGGCGCGGTCACCGACGCATACGAGCCGGGCTCGACGTTCAAGATGGTGACCGCGGCGGCCGTGCTCGCCGAGGGCCTCCTCACGCCCGACGACGTGCTCGACTGCGAGATGGGCGGCATCACCCTCGCCGGGGTCCTGATCCGCGACCACCAGGCGTACGGCCAGCTGAGCGTGCGGCAAGTGCTCGCCAAGTCGAGCAACGTGGGGATGATCAAGCTGGCGCTGCTGCTCGGCCAGCAGCGGCTCTACCAGGAGGTGCGCGCCCTCGGCTTCGGCGAGCGCACGGGCGTCGACCTCCCCGGCGAGAGCCCCGGCATCGTGCGCCCGCTGCGCTCCTGGTCGGCCCTCTCCAAGGCCTATGTCTCCTTCGGCCAGGAGGTCTCGATCACCTCGTTGCAGCTCGCGCGTGCAATGGGCTCGGTCGCCAACGGCGGCCGCCTCCTGCGGCCACACGTCGTCGCCGCGGTGGCGAGCGAAGGCGGCCGCGAGCAACTCGACGAGCCCTTCACGCAGGGGCAGTCGATGAGCCCGCGCGTCGCCGCGCAGCTCGAGGAGCTCCTGGCGGCGGTGGTCGAGGGCGGCACCGGGCGCCAGGCCGCCATCGCCGGCTATCCGGTCGCGGGCAAGACCGGCACCGCGCAGAAGGTCGTCGGCGGCCGCTATTCGCACCGCTACTTCATGTCGAGCTTCGTCGGCTACGCGCCGATCGGCGATCCGCGCCTCGTCGGCGTGGTGGCGCTCGACGAGCCGTGGCCGCTCTACTACGGCGGCCAGGTGGCGGCGCCGGCGTTCGCTGCCATCGCGCGCCAGGTGCTCCTCTACTGGGGCGTGCCGCCGCGACCGACCGCGCTGCCGCCGCCGGCGCCGCTAGCGCCCGAGCCGCTGGACATTCCGTCCATCGAGCTCGCGTCGACGCCGCCGCGGCCGACCCCGGCGACGCTCGGCGAGCTCGACGCCGGTGAGGGGGACGCCATCGACGGACCCGTGCCGGCGGGCTGGGGTGAAGAGGCGGGCCCGGAGAGCGCTCCCGCCGGCGTCGCGCCGCACCCGGCCGGCGGCGTGCCCGGCGTGGCGGGCGGCGTCGCGCCCGCGGGCCTCCCCCTCGCGCCCGCGGTGCTGCCCGCTGCGTCGGGCGGCAACGCCACGACCACCGGCGCGAGCGGCGGCGCGAGCGGAGGCACGCCGTGATGCGCCTCCCCGAGCTGATCGCCGACCTCCCCGTCGCCGGCGACGTGGACGCCATGGTCGAGGTCTCCGGCGTGCAGCACGACTCGCGCAACGTGGTCGCCGGCGACCTGTTCGCCGCGCTCCCGGGCGCCCGCCACGACGGGCGCCGCTTCGCCCCCGAGGCGGTCGCGCGCGGGGCCGTGGCGGTGCTCGCGGCGGCGCCCGCCGAGCAGCGCGTCGAAGTGCCCTGGTTGCTCGCCGAGCGGCCCCGGGAGCTCCTCGCCCCGCTCGCGCACCGGCTGTACGGCCGCCCGGACCTCGAGATGACGATGGTCGGAGTCACCGGCACCAACGGCAAGTCGACGGTCGTCTGGGTGTGCCAGGCGATCCTCGAGGCGGCGGGGATGCCCACCGCGCGCCTCGGCACGCTCGCCTATTCGTTCCGTGACCTCGAGCTGCCGGCGCAGCGCACGACGCCCGAGGTGTCCGACCTCGTCCGCCTCCTGCGCACGATGCGCGACCGCGGCGCGGTGGCCGCATGTATGGAGGCTTCGTCGCACTCCCTGGTGCTCGAGCGGCTCGGCGAGACGCAGTTCGACGTCGCCGTGCTCACCAACCTGACGCGCGACCACCTCGACTTCCACGGCACGATGGAGGAGTACTACCTCGCCAAGCGCCGGCTCTTCACGGAGCGATTGAAGGCGGGCGGCGCGGCGGTGGTCAACGTCGCCGACCCCTACGGCAAGCGCCTCTTCGCCGAGCTGAGCGCGGATGGGCTGGGGCGTCCCCTGCCCCTGGAGGGGCAGGGGGATGGGGGGATAGGGGTGAGAAGAAGCCCAGGGGAGGGGGTCGGGCGGGTGGCGGCAGCGCGCTCAGCGCGCGGGGGGGGCCTCGTGTCTTACGGCGACGGCGGCGACGTGCGCGCGCTCGAGACGACGCTCGACCAGCGCGGCATCCACGGCCGCGTCGCGACGCCGCGCGGCGAGCTCGCCCTCGAGACGCCGCTGCTCGGTCCGTTCAACCTCGAGAACGTGCTGGCGGCGATCGCCGTGGGTGAGGCGCTCGAGCTGCCGCAGGAGGCGATCGTCGCCGGGCTCGCGGCCGTGGCACCGGTGCCGGGGCGGATGGAGCCCATCGACCGCGGCCAGCCCTTCCCCGTCTTCATCGACTACGCGCACACCGACGACGGTTTGCGCAACGCGCTCACCGCCGTGCGCGCCATCGCGCCCGGCCGGCGCGTGATGGTGGTCTTCGGCTGCGGCGGCGATCGCGACTCCGGCAAGCGGCCGCTGATGGGAAAGGTGGCGGGGGAGCTCGCCGACCTGATCGTCGTCACCTCCGACAACCCGCGCAGCGAGGACCCGCAGGCGATCATGGTCGCCATCGAGGAGGGGGTGCGGGCGAGCGGCAACTCGAGCTACCGCATGCTCCCCGACCGCCGCGACGCCATCCGCCGCGCGATGGCCATCGCCGGCCCCGCGTGGGCGGTCCTGATCGCCGGCAAGGGGAACGAAGACGGCCAGGAGATCGCCGGCGTCAAGCATCCGTTCTCGGACCGGGCAGAAGCCGAGCAGGCCCTCGAGGAGCGCAAGGATGCGGCGTACGGTGGGTGAGGCGGCCGTGGCGATGAGCGGCACGCTCCTGGGCGGCGACGCCGGCGCGCCGTGGACGCGCGCCACCCTCGACTCGCGCAAGGTGGAGGGCGGCGAGCTCTTCTTCGCGCTCGTGGGCGAAAACGTCGACGGCCACGACTTCGCCGGCGCGGCGCTCGCGCGCGGCGCGGCCGCGGCGGTGGTCGAGCGGCCGGTGGCGCTCGCCGACGGCGACACCAGCGCCGGCGCCGTCATCCGCGTGCCGAAGGTCTACGACGCGCTCCACGCCCTGACCCGAGCCGTGCGCCGCGAGCTGCCGGAGCGGCTCATCGGCATCACCGGCTCCTCCGGCAAGACCACCACCAAGGAGCTCCTGGCACTCGCCCTCGAGCGCCGCTTCCGGGTGGCGAAGAGCCTGGGGAATCTCAACAACCTCCTCGGCTTCCCGCTGACGCTCCTCGCCGCGCCCGCGGAGACCGAGCTCCTGGTCGCGGAGATGGGGATGTCGCTGCCCGGCGAGCTGGCCGCCATCAGCCGCATGGCACGCCCCGACGTGGCGCTCTTCACCAACGTGCGGCCGGTTCATCTCGAGGGGCTCGGCAGCCTCGAGTCGATCGCCGCCGCCAAGGCGGAGCTGCTCGAGGGGCTCACGCCCGGCGGGCTGGTGGTCGCCAACGCCGACGATCGGTGGGTGCGCTGGATCGCCGCGCGCTGGACAACGCGCGGCAGCGGTGGCGTGGTCTGGTTCGGTGGCGACAGCGACTACCGCATCGTCGACCTCGAGGCGCGCGAGGGGGGCGGCACGCGCTTTCGCCTGCTGACGCCGGAAGGCGAGGCCGCCATCGAGCTTCCACTCCACGGCGCTTACAACGCCGAGAACTTCCTCGCCGCCGCCGCCTGCGCCCACGCGCTCGGCGTGCCGCTCGCCGAGCTGCCGGCGGCGGCCGCGGCGGCGGCACCGGTGGGGGGGCGCGGCGCCGTCGTCAGGCTCGCCAGCGGTGCCACCCTCGTCGACGACAGCTACAACTCCAACCCGGTGGCCCTGCGGCGGGCGCTCGAGAGCGCGCGGGCGCTCGCCGGGCGGCGGCACTGGGCGGTGCTCGGCGACATGCTCGAGCTCGGGCCGGACGCGCCGCGCTTCCACCGTGAAGAGGGGGAGGCGGCGGCGCGGCTCGGCTTCGCGCCGGTCGTCGGCGTCGGCCCGCTCGCCCGCCACCTCGTCGACGGCGCCGCGGCACGCGGCGCGGAGGCCCACTGGTTCGCGAGCGCCGACGACGCCGCGGGCTTCGCCCCCGGCGAGCTCGCCGGCGGTGACGTGGTGCTCGTCAAGGGCTCGCGCGGCGTGCGACTCGAGAAGGTGGTGGCGGCGCTCGAGCGGTCGGGCGCCACGGCGGGAGAGAGCGGCTGATGCTCTATCACTTCCTCGTCCCGCTCGCCGACCGCTGGGCGGTGTTCAACGTCTTCCGCTACATCACCTTCCGCTCGGCGGGAGCGGTGCTCACCGCCATGCTGCTGTCGCTCCTGCTCGGCCCCGCCTTCGTGCGCGCGCTGCGGCGCCTGTCGGTGGGTCAGAACATCCGCGAGCTGGGGCCGAAGGCGCACCAGGTGAAGGCGGGCACGCCGACGATGGGCGGGCTGCTCATCCTCTTCTCCTGCGTCATCCCGACGCTGCTCTGGGCGCGCCTGGACAACATCTACGTCTGGCTCGTCCTCGGCATGACCCTGGGCTTCGGCGCCGTCGGCTTCATCGACGACTACCGCAAGGTGCGGCGGGGCAAGAACCTCGGGCTGACCGCGCGCGCCAAGCTGCTCGGCCAGGTGATCGTCGCCGCCATCGGCGGCGTCGTGCTCCTCGTCGCCGGCAGCCATCCGATCAGCCGTTTCCCGTGGATCGAGCCGGGGAGCCAGGCGGTGCTCGGCTTCCCGTTCTTCAAGAACATCGTCTGGGAGCTCGGCTGGGGGTACCTGGCGGTGGTGCTGCTGGTGCTCGTCGGCGCGAGCAACGCCGTCAACCTGACCGACGGTCTCGACGGTCTGGCGATCGGCGCCACCATGATCGCCGCCGCCACCTACGCCGTCTTCTGCTACGTCGCCGGCAACTTCAAGGCCGCCTCGTACCTGCAGATCCCGTTCGTGCCGCCGGCTGCCGAAGTGACCGTGTTCTGCACCGCGCTCGCCGGCGCGAGCCTCGGCTTCCTCTGGTTCAACGCGCACCCGGCCGAGATGTTCATGGGCGACGTCGGCTCCCTCGCCCTCGGCGGCGCCATCGGCACCGTCGCCGTGCTCTGCAAGCAGGAGCTGCTGCTCGTGCTCGTCGGCGGGCTCTTCGTCATCGAGGCGCTGTCGGTGATCGTCCAGGTCGCCTCGTTCAAGCTCACCGGCAAGCGCGTCCTGCGCATGTCGCCGCTGCACCACCACTTCGAGCTCGTCGGCTGGGCCGAGCCGAAGATCATCGTCCGCTTCTGGATCATCGCGCTGCTCTTCTCGCTGGTGGCGCTGTCGACGTTGAAACTGAGATGAGCTGTCGCGTCGTGTTCATCGCGCCGGGCGGGCGGGGCCAGGCCCCGCTCCTGCGTCCTTCCGGGGTCCGGTACGTCCCGGTTGCCGCTCTCGTCTCCGACGTAGGGGCGGGGCTTGCCCCCACCCGCCCGGCTGCCCACACGTGCGCCGAGGCCAGGAATTGATGGACGTGCCCTGGTCGTCGACCGCCTGGCGCCGCGTGCTCGTCTACGGGCTCGGGCTCTCCGGCACGGCCGCCGCCGCCTTCCTGCGCCGCCGCGGCGTCGAGGTGGTGGGCGTCGACGCGCGGGCGGCCGCCGACCTCGACCTCGGAGCCCTCGTCGGCGACGCCGGCTTCTCGGTCCTGCCCGGTGGCGAGCCCTCGACGCTGCCCGACGGCATCGACGGCGTCGTGCTCTCTCCCGGCGTCCCCGGCGACCGCCCGCTGGTCGTCGACGCGCGAGGCCGAGGCGTGCCGGTCATCGCCGAGGTCGAGCTGGCGTTCCCCTTCCTCGCCGGGCCAGTCGTCGGCATCACCGGCAGCAACGGCAAGAGCACGACGACGGCGATGACGGGGCACCTGCTCGCCGGCGCCGGCATCCCCGTCGAGGTGTGCGGCAATATCGGGCTGCCGCTCACCGCGGTTGCCGACGGCGAGCCCGGCCGCACCTTCGTCGTCGAGCTGTCGAGCTTCCAGCTCGAGACGACCGACACCTTCCGCCCGCGCGCGGCAGCGCTGCTCAACCTCTCGCCCGATCACCTCGACCGCTACGCCGACATGGGGGGCTACGCTGCGGCGAAGCAGCGCATCTTCCGGCGCCAGGGAGACCGCGAGGTGGCGGTTCTCAACGCCGACGATGCGGCGGTGGCGGGGCTGGCCGTGCCGTCGCGTCGCCGCTTCTTCTCGCGCCTCACGGCGGTCGCCGACGGCTGCTCGCTGGTGGGCGACGAAGTGATCGAGGCGGGGAGCGACCGCGACCGCGTGCTCTTCGTCGCCGCCGACGTCTCGCTGCCGGGGCCGCACCATCTCGAGAACGCCATGGCCGCATCGCTGCTCGCGATGGCGGCGGGCGTCCCCGCGGCCTCTCTCGCTCCGAGCCTGCGCACCTTCAAGGGGCTGCCGCACCGCACCGAGCCGGTGGGCGAGGTGGGGGGCGTCCGCTATTTCGACGACAGCAAGGGCACCAACGTGGGCGCCACCGCGAAAGCGCTCGAGGGGTTCGCCGACGACACCGTGCACCTGATCCTCGGAGGGCGCGGCAAGGGCACCGGTCTCGGCGTCGAGCTCGTCGACCTCATCCGTCGCAAGGTGCGCCGCGCGTATCTCATCGGTGAGGAGGCCGCGCGCTTCGGCCGCGAGCTCGAGGGTGTGGTGCCGCTGCATCGCTCCCTGCGCCTCGAGGTGGCGGTGGCCGAGGCCGCGGCCGCCGCCAGTGACGGCGACGTGGTCCTCCTCTCGCCGGCGTGCGCGAGCTTCGACCAGTTCCGCAACTACCACCACCGCGGCGAGGTCTTTCAGCACCTCGTGCGCGGTTTGACCGGCGGCGTGCCAGGCGAGTCGAGCCGGGAGGCGAGGCACTAGCCATGGCCAAGAAGCTCGCCTTCGACAAGGTGCTCTTCGCCACCGTGCTCGTGCTGGTCGGCTTCGGGCTGGTGATGGTGTATTCCGCCAGCGCCGCCATCGCGCGCGAGAGCCACTCGGCGTGGAACCCGTTCCTCGTCAAGCAGACGGTGGCCGCCGCCGTCGGCATGGCGCTGATGTTCGCCGTGATGCACGTCGACTACCGGCGGCTGCGCGAGCCGTGGCTCGTCTACCTGCTGCTGCTCGGCGCCATCGGGCTCCTCGTCGCCGTGCTCTTCGCGCCGCAGCTCAACCAGACCCATCGCTGGCTCTTCCTCGGCGGGCTCTCGGTGCAGCCGTCCGAGATCGCCAAGCTCGTGCTCGTCGTTTTCCTCGCCTACCAGCTCGAGCGCAAGCCCGAGCGCGTCAACCAGCGCGAGGTCCTGGTGCCGGCGCTCGGTGCCGCCGGGTTGATGGCGCTCCTCGTGTTGCTCGAGCCGCACATGTCGGCGGCGCTCGTGCTCGCCGGCGTGACCTGCCTGCTGCTCTTCCTCGGCGGCCTCTCCTGGCGCTACATCGTCCTCTCGCTCGCCATCGTAGTGCCGCTCGCGACGCTCGCCGCCTGGGTGTCGCCCTACCGCCGCCAGCGTCTGCTCACGTTCCTCGACCCGGAGCGGGATCCTCTCGGCAGCGGCTTCCAGGCCGTGCAGTCGCTCATCGCCGTCGGTTCGGGAGGCGTCCTCGGCCGCGGCCTCGGGCACGGCGCCCAGAAGCTCTACTTCCTGCCCTACCCGCACACGGACTTCATCTTCTCGATCGTCGGCGAGGAGCTCGGTCTCGTCGGCTCGCTCGCCCTGCTCGCCCTCTTCGCCGTGCTGGCGTGGAAAGGGGCGCAGGCCGGGATGCGCGCGCCCGACGCCTTCGGCCGCTACCTCGCGTGGGGGCTCTCGGGGCTCCTCGTCATGCAGGCGCTCTTGCACTGCTCGGTGGCGGTGTCGCTGCTCCCCTCGACCGGTGTACCGATGCCTTTCCTGACCTACGGCGGCAGCGCCCTCGTGACGGCCCTCGTGGCGAGCGGCCTGGTGCTCAACGTGTCGCAGCATGGCTGAGGTCGCGCCCACCCCCGCGCCCGTCCCCGGGCTCCACGTGCTGCTCGCCGGCGGCGGCAGCGGCGGTCACGTCTTCCCGGCGCTCGCCGTGGCCTCGGCGCTGTCGCGGCGCGGCGGCCGCGCCACCTTCGTCGGCAGCCCGACCGGCTTCGAGGCGACGCTCGTCCCCGAACGGGGCATCCCCTTCCACGCCCTTCCCGCGCGGCCGCTGCTCGGCCGCGGCCCGATCGACAAGGCGCGGGCAGCGCTGACGTTGGTCGCCTCGTCGTGGCGCGCACGCCGCCTGGCGCGCGAGCTCGAGCCGGACGCGGTGCTCGGCACCGGCGGCTACGCCTCGGCGGCGCCGGTGCTCGGCGGCCGCTTCGCCGGTCGCCCGATCGTGCTGCTCGAGCCCAACGCCGAGCCCGGCGCCGCCAACCGCCTCCTCTCGAGGCTCGCCGCCGGCGCCTGCGTCGCCTTCGAGGAGACCGGCGAGACCCTCTCCTGCGAGACCTGGCTCACCGGCGTTCCGGTGCGCGACGAGCTCTTCGCGGCCTCGCCGACACTGCCCGCCGGCAACGAGCTGCGCGTTCTCGTCCTCGGCGGCAGCCAGGGCTCGCGACAGCTCAACGAGCTCGTGCCGCCGGCGATGGTGCACCTGCCGCTGCCGCCCGGTCTCACCCTGCGGATCGTGCACCAGTGCGGCAAGGCCCACGTCGAGGCCACCCGCGCGGCATGGGAGGCCCTCGGGCCGACCGACCTCGCGCTCGGCGACCGCGTCGACGTCGTGCCCTTCGTCGACGACGTCCCCGCCGCGCTGGCCGCGTCGCACCTCGTCATCTCGCGCGCCGGTGCCATCACCCTCGCCGAGCTCTGCGCCGCCGGCCGGCCGTCGGTGCTGGTGCCGCTCTCGATCGCCGCCGGGCACCAGCTCGGCAACGCCGAGGCGCTCGAGCGCGCCGGCGCGGCGCGCGTCCTTGCCGGCGAGGCGGCGACTCCGGAGCGGCTCGCCGCGCTCCTCGCCGAGCTCGTGGCGGGCGACCCTCCCGCCGGCGCGGCGACCGGTGGCACGCCCGCGGAGCCCGGCGCTCCCTTCGCCGCGCTGCAGCAGATGGCGGACGCGGCGCGCCGGCTCGCGCGCCCGGGCGCGGCGGACGCCATCGTCGACCGCCTCGCCGAGGTGGCGGGGCGCAGCGGCAGCAGTGGCACGTTTCCCGGGCTGACTGCGGGACTGACCGCCGGAACGACCGGCGGAACGGAGGAGCGCCCGTGAACGGCAGCACCTCCATGTTCCGCCAAATGGCGAACCTGCGCCACGTCCACTTCGTCGGCATCGGCGGCGCCGGCATGAGCGGCATCGCCGAGGTGCTGCTCGACTACGACCTCGGCGTCACCGGCTCCGACAAGGCGGCCAGCGAGGCGACGCGCCGGCTCGAGGAGCTCGGCATCGTGGTCTGGATCGGCCACTCGCCCGACCACGTCGCCGGCGCCGACCTCGTCGTCCGCTCCTCGGCGATCAAAGACGACAACCCCGAGCTCGTGGCGGCGCGGGCGCGCGGCATCACCGTCATCCGGCGTGCCGAGATGCTCGCCGAGCTGATGCGACTCAAATACGGCATCGCCGTCGCCGGCACCCACGGCAAGACGACCACCACCTCGCTGGTCGGCACCATCCTCACCGAGGCGGGTCTCGACCCGACGGTGATCGTCGGCGGCCGCCTGCGCGTCTCCGGCACCGGCGCGCGCCTCGGCAAGAGCTGGTACCTGGTGGCCGAGGCCGACGAGTTCGACCGCAGCTTCCTGCGCCTGCAGCCGGTGCTGGCGGTGATCACCACCATCGACGTCGACCACCTCGACACCTACAAGGACCTCGCCGACATCGAGGCCGCGTTCGCGCAGTTCGCCGACACGGTGCCGTTCTTCGGCCAGGTGATCACCTGCCTCGACGACCCCAACGTGCAGTCGCTGCTGCCGAAGCTCGCCGGGCGCCGCGTGCTCACCTACGGCTTCTCGCCGCAGGCCGACCTCGTGGCGCTCGACGTGCGCACCGAAAACGGCGGCAGCCGCTTCACCGTGCGCCACGCGCAGCGCGGCGTGCTCGGCGAGCTCTGGGTGCCGATCCCCGGCCGCCACAACGTGCAGAACGCGCTCGCCGCCATCGGCGTCGCGCTCGCCGTCGGCCTCCCCTTCGAGGCGATCGCCAAGGGGATCGCCGCGTTCAAGGGCGTGCACCGCCGCTTCGAGCGCCTCGGCGCCTACCGCGGCGCCACCGTCGTCGACGACTACGCGCACCACCCGGCCGAGGTGGCGGCGACGCTGGCCGCCGCGCGCGAGGCTTTCCCCGGCGCGCGCCTCCACGCCGTCTTCCAGCCGCACCTCTACTCGCGCACTCTCCAGCTCGCCAGCGACTTCGGCCGCTCGCTGCTCGCCGCCGACACCGCGTGGGTCACCGACGTCTACGCGGCGCGCGAGGAGCCGATCGCCGGGGTCACCGGCGAGCTCGTGGTCGAGGCCGCCCGCGCCTCCGGCCACCGTCACGTGCACCACGTCGGCCACTGGCGCGACCTGCCGCCGCTGCTCGGCGAGGCCGTCGGCGCCGGCGAGGTGGTGCTGACGATGGGGGCAGGCGACGTCTACCGGCTCGCTCAGCAGCTCGCCGGCGTGAAGGGGGACGCATGAGCGCCCTCCCGCTGCGCGCCACGTTGCCCGTCCGCGAGCCCCGCATGGCGCTCGACCCCGACCGCCCGTTCAGCGGCCCGACCCCGCTGCGCCGCCCGTACGGCGTGCGCCGGCGGAAGAAGAGCGGCGTCGCCTCGCTGCTCGCCGCCGCGGCCCTGCGCGCCCTCTTCGTGGTGGCGCTGCCGGTGGTGATCGTCGTCTGGCTGCTCTACTCGCCCTACTTCCTGATCCGCGAGGTCGAGGTCGACGGCGGCGCCCGTGTCTCCGCCGAGTGGATGCGCACGAACCTCGAGCCGCTCGTCGGCAGGCACGTGCTCGCCGTCTCGCTCGACGGCGTCCGCCGCCGCCTCTCCGCGCATCCCTGGGTGGCGTCGGTCGAGCTCCGCCGCGAGCTGCCCGACCGCCTGCGGGTCTCGGTCATCGAGCGGCAGCCGGTCGCTCTCGTCGCCGGCGAAGACGGGCTCGCGTTCCTCGACGGCGAGGGCCAGGTCATCGCGCCGGCGCCCACGGCGGCGCGGTACGAGAAGGGGCACCACGTGCCGACCGACCTCGTGATCATCCACTGCCGCTTCCCCGGCCCGGTGCCGGTGCAGGCGGCGCTCGACCTCGTCGCCGAGCTGCGCCGCGCGCACCCGGCGTGGGGCGTCGGGACGCGGGAGGTCGAGATCCTCGGCGACGGCGAATACCGCGTGACGACCGCGGCGCTGCCGTACCCGCTCCTGCTCGAGGCCGGCTCGGTGGCCCCCGCCGTCACCAGCCTGCAGCAGATGCTCCCGGAAATCGAACGCCGCCTGCCGGCGGTCGGCGAGGCCGACCTCCGTTCCCCGCGGCGCCTTGTGATTCGTCCCGGAGCGGCGGCACCCAACCCGTCCGGCACGTCTCCGGAACAGAACCGTTCGCGCAATCAAGAGGGGTAGCCAATGGCCAAGCCAGATCCGTACATCGTGGGTATCGACATCGGCTCCTCCAAGGTCGGCGTGCTCATCGCGCAGCGCTGTGACGACGGCGCGCTCGAGGTGGTCGGCAAGGGGAGGGCGCCGAACCGCGGCACCCGAAGAGGCAACATCGTGAACGTCGAGGCCGCCGTCGAGGCGCTCAAGCAGGCGTGCGAGGAGGCCGAGGTGATGGCCGGCGTCGAGGTCTCACGCGCCTACGTCGGCATCGCCGGCGCCGACGTGCGCGCCATGAACTCGCGCGGCATGGTCACCGTCTCGCGGCGCGATCGCGAGATCTCCTTCCAGGACATCCAGCGCGTGCTCGAGGCGGCGCAGTCGGCGCCGCTGCCGGCCGACCGCGAGATCCTGCACGCCATCCCGCAGGAGTTCGTCGTCGACGAGCAGGGCGGCATCGCCGACCCGCTGCAGATGCTCGGCAGCCGCCTCGAGGTCTCGGTGCACCTGGTCACCGGCCAGGCGACGCGCAGCAAGACGTTGCTCACTTGCGTCAACCGCGCCGGCATCGAGGTCACCGAGGTGGTCTTCGAGGCGCTGGCCACGGCCGAGGCGGTGCTCACCCACGACGAGCGCGAGCTCGGCTGCCTGCTCGTCGACGTCGGCGCCGGCACCACGACCTTCGCGCTCTTCGCCGACGGCGAGGTCCAGCACAGCGCCGTCGTGCCGGTCGGCGCCGGCCACTTCACCAGCGACCTCGCCACCGTCCTTCGGACACCGTTCGCCGAGGCGGAGCGCATCAAGCTCGAGAAGGGCTGCTGCCTCCTGAGCCTGGTCTCCGACGAGGAGGGGGTGACGGTCCCCACCGTCGCCGGCGGCGGCACCCGCGTCGTCCCCAAGCGCGAGCTCTGCGAGATCCTGCAGCCGCGTGGCGAGGAGCTCTTCCAGATGGTGCAGCAGGACCTGCTGCGTGTCGGCATCAACGAGCCGCCGCGCGCCGGGGTCGTGCTCACCGGCGGCGGCGCCCAGCTCGACGGCTTGCTCGAGCTCGGCGAGCAGATCTTCAACTGCTCGGTGCGCTACGGCCTGCCGGTGGGGCTGCGCGGCCTCGTCGACGTCATCAACTGCCCGACCTGGTGCACCGCGTCCGGCCTCTTGCTCTACGGCCTGACGGCGGAGAAGCGCCGCGCCCGCGCCGGCAAGAAGCAGCCGCGCTCGGTGAAGCACCTCATGGGCACCATCAAGAACATGTTCCAGGACCTCCTGTAGGACGTTGCCATGCACAAGGAGCGCAACATGATCCTCTTCGACGATCACGACAAGACGGAAGCGGGCGGGATCACCCTCGACGAAGAGCTGCTGCCGCCGGCGCGCATCAAGGTGTTCGGCGTCGGCGGCGGCGGCGGCAACGCCGTCAACCGCATGATCGACGCCAAGCTGCGCGGCATCGAGTTCATCGCCGCCAACACCGACCTGCAGGCGCTGAAAAAGTGCAGGGCGCCGGTGAAGATGCAGCTCGGGCCGGCGCTCACGCGCGGCCTGGGCGCCGGCGGCGACCCCGAGGTCGGCAGGAAGGCCGCTCTCGAGGAGACCGACAAGATCCTCCAGCTCCTCGAAGGGGCCGACATGGTGTTCCTGACCGCCGGCCTCGGCGGCGGCACCGGCACCGGCGCGGTGCCGATCATCGCCTCGCTGGCGGCCGAGATCGGCGCCCTGACCGTGGCGGTCGTCACCAAGCCGTTCTCGTTCGAGGGGCGCCGCCGTCTCGGCCTCGCCGAGCGCGGCGTCGACGAGCTGCGCGGCAGCGTCGACACGCTCATCACCATTCCCAACGAGCGCCTGCTCAACTTCGTCGACCGTGGCACGCCGCTCACCGAGGCGTTCCTCATCGCCGACGACGTGTTGCGCCAGGCGGTGCAGGGCATCTCGGACCTCATCACCATCCCCGGTGAGGTCAACGTCGACTTCGCCGACGTGCGGGCGATCATGACCGGCATGGGCATGGCGCTCATGGGCACCGGCGTCGCACGCGGCGAGAACCGCGCCGTCGAGGCGGCGCAGCGCGCCATCAGCTCGCCCCTCCTCGAAGAGACGTCGATCGAGGGCGCCAAGGGCGTGTTGCTCAACGTCTCCGGCGGCCGCGACCTCACCCTCTACGAGGTGGCCGAGGCCTGCCGCATCATCCAGGAGGCGGTCGACCCCGACGCCAACATCATCTCCGGCATGGTCATCGACGAGCACCTCGAGGACGAGATGAAGGTGACCGTCATCGCCACTGGCTTCAAATACCAGTCGCGCACGCTCCCCGGGCCCGAGCCGCGCCCGGCGCTCTCCGTCAGCCGCTCGCTCGAGAACCAGCGCGTCGAGCGCTCGCCGGTCGAGCAGCGTCGCGCCCTCGCCGTCGTGCGCCCGATGCCGAGCGCGGCGGCCGTCGAGTCGGCCGCCGACTTCACCCCGGCGCCGGCGCTGCCGGTGCCGCCGCCGATCCTGAACGAGCCGACGCGGTCGGCCGACCCGAGGCCTGCTGACGTGCGGCCGGCCGACAACGAATCCGAAGAGGTGCCGTTCTTCCGCAAGGTGCTCGCACAGCACGCGACGGACGACTCCGGCGGTTACGGGCCGAACTGGTCGGGCGTCGACGACTACGACATCCCGACGGTGCTGCGGAAGCAGATGGACTGAGGTCCTCGGCAGGTGGACTGAGGTCCAGACGGCGGTAGGGGGCCCGGTCCCCTACCGCATGTGGCGCCTGAAGAACTCGATGACGCGGCGGTCGGCGTCGGGGCCGTTGCGCGTCAGGCCGTGGTCGTCGCCTTCGTAGATGACCAGCTCGTAGGGCTTCCCCAGCGCCTGGAGCTTCTGCGCGAAGGCGAGCGTCTGCGCGGGGTCCACGCGCCAGTCGGCGCCGCCGTGCAGGAGAAGCAGCGGGGCGGTGATCTTCTCCGGCCACTGCAGCGCGGAGCGCTGGCGTAGCACTTCCTGCGGCCGCTCCGCGTAGCCCGGGATGAGCTCGGAGTACACGGTCGCCATCGCCGGCCGTTTGTCGGTCTCCTGGTCGAGGTCGACGACGCAGCCGCCGATCGCCACCGCGTTGGCCGCGAACCCCGCCTTGAGCGCCACCAGTGCCTCCATCGAGCCGCGCGACCAGCCCTGGATGAATACGTTGTCGGAATCCACGTAGCCGAGCGAGCGCGCCAGCGGCAGCAGGTTCAGCACGTCGTGCACGTCGGCGCCGCCGAACTCCTCCTTCCCCTCGCCGCCGTCGACGCCCCGATATTGGGGCGCCAGCACCACGAAGCCTTCGGAGACGTATTTGTAGAAGCCGGAGAGCATCCAGGGCGAGACGGCGCCGAAGTCGCGATTGCCGCCGCGCAGGTAGATCATCAGCGGCAGCTTCTTGCCCGCGGTGTCCCTCGGCTTCCAGAGGTAGCCGACGACCGCCAGGCCGTCGCTCGCATAACGGATGCGCGAGCACTCGAAACCCTCGTAGGCGATCCGCTTGGCGAAGTCCTCGCGGCTGATCAGCAGCGGCGTCAGGTCGGCCGGCATGTCGCGGCGGAAGCCCTCCCGCTTCGCCGCCTCCACCTCCGACGCCAGGCGGCTGCGCCGCAGCTCCACGTATTGCTCGTAGGTGCGCAGCGGGTTCGGCGGACAGGGGGTCTGCTCGATCAGGGCACCGTCCACCCGCGGAGCGGGCGCCGGCGTTGCGGCCGGGGCGGGCGGCGAGCCGGCGGCGAGGACCGTGAGCACCAAGGCGCTGGCGAAGGTTCCCATCGTTCGGGCCTCCAGTAGCCGTAGGTAGACACGCAGGCCGAGCTGATTCTTTACCTCGAGCGCGCGGCCGCGCGAGGCGAGGAGCAAGGGCGTAGAGTGGCATCGTCATCCGTTGAAGGAGTGAGCTCCATGATGCACTGTCCCGAATGCGGTGGAGAGTACCGCGACGGCTTCACCGAGTGCGCCGACTGCGGCGTGGCCCTCGTGGCGGCTCCGCCGCCGGCACCGCCGGAAGCCGCTGCCGAAGACTCGGAGATGGTCACCGTCCTGGAGCTCTCGGACCCCGCCGAGATCGCCCTCGTCGAGTCTTTGTTCATCGAGGCGGAGATTCCCTACTTCAAGCAGGGGGACGGAGTGCAGGACCTCTTCGGCATCGGACGGCTCGGCGGCTTCAACGTGCTCACCGGTCCCGCGCACATCCTGGTGCCGAGGGAGCACGTCGACGCGGCGACCGAGCTGCTCCGGGACATGCCGCTCGCCGCCGCCGTCGGGCCGCAGGCGCCGGAGCTCTCCGAGGAGCCCGAGCCGGAACCCGGCGCGTCGAGTAGGGATCGCGGGCTCCTGGGCCCTCGGGCGCGGAAGGGCGCTGCCAGCATGCGCGCCCGTGCCGGCGGCGGGAGGGTTTCGCGCCCGATGAAACTGCGACCGATCCCGCCCTGCGCCCCGCTCTCGTCGTCGGTGGTTGGGGTGCGCCGTGCAACGCTTCACGGCGCCCGCAGGGATTCCAACGATACGCTGCATCCATGGCCCGGGCCCGTCCGGCTCGCCACGTCCGAGCTGCCGCCGCGACGGTTCTCGCCGCCGGCCTGGCGGCCGCACCCCTTGCGGCGGCCAACTACCAGGTCGGCCCCGGCCGCACCTACACGACGCTCACGCAGCTGTTCAACAGCGCCGCGGTGGACCTCGGACCGGGTGACCTCGTCGAGGTCGACGGCAACGTCACCTATCCGGGCGGCTCCATCATGGGGAGCGCCGACGGCGGGGCGCCGGGCAACCCGGTGACGATCCGCGGCCTGCGCGTGAGCGGCAACCGGCCCATCCTCTCCGGCGCCACCAACACCATCGAGATCCAGGCCAACCACGTCGTGTTCGAGGGCTTCGAGGTGACGGCCGGCAGCTTCCGCTGCATCTACCACCACTCGCACGACGTGCTCATCCGCGACGTGCTGGTGCACGACTGTCCCGCGCACGGCATCCTCGGCGCCGACCAGGGCTCGGGCTCGCTCACCCTCGAGCACGTCGAGGTGCACCACTGCGGCAACGGCGACAGCCAGCACGCCGTCTACATGGCGACCAACGAGGAGGACTACCCGGGCGCCGTCTTCCGCATGCAGCACTGCTGGCTCCACGACCAGAACGGCGGCAACGCCGTCAAGAGCCGCGCCGAGCGCAACGAGATCTACTACAACTGGATCGAGGGCACGACCTTCCACCTGCTCGAGCTCATCGGGCCCGACCCCGACGGCGGTGTGCCAGCCGGCCTCGCGCGCGAGGACTCCGACGTCGTCGGCAACGTGCTCATCCACCACAACTCGGCCTTCTTCACCCGCATCGGCGGCGACGCGACGGGGGAGAGCGGCGGTCGCTACCGCTTCGTCAACAACACCTTCGTGCGCGCCTCCGACGCCGTCGCCACCGGGTCGGCCGCCTTCCGCTGCTTCGACTCGCTGCAGAGCGTCGAGATGAGCAACAACGTCTTCTACAGCGTGCCGGCGGGTGGCGGCATCCGCATCCTGCGCGACGCCGAGGCCGACTGGACCGAGGGAAGCCAGCGCATCTCCGGGCAGAACAACTGGATCGAGTCCGACGCCGTCGACGTGCCGAGCCAGTGGACCGGCACGATCGCCGGCATCCCTGGCGGCAACCCCGGGTTCACCAGCACCACGCCGCTCGACCCGCGGCCGGCGCCCGGCAGCCCGCTGATCAACGCGGCGACGTCGACGCCCACGCCGCCCGCGGGATTCCCCTTCCCGAGCCCGCACTTCCCTCCCGTCTACCACCCGCCCGTGCACGTGGTGCTCACCGGCAACCCGCCGCCCGCGCGGCCCCTCGCGCCGCCGCTCGACATCGGCGCCTACGAGCAGCCGGGGCTCTTCGCCGACGGCTTCGAGGGCGGCGGTCTCGCGGCGTGGGCGTCGCACGTCCCGCCCTGAGGGGCGATCTCCCGCCGTGCCTCAGGGTGTCAGCGACTCTCCGCGCAGCGGCTCCAAACCCACTCGTCCGACTCCGGCCTGCCGCCGAGCGTGCCCTCGATGCGGGCGTGGAGCGTGGCGCCGTCCCGCCAGTAGAGGACACGCTGCGGGAAGTCGTGCTCGCGGTTCTCGAACACCACCTTCGAGTCGCCGACCTCGACGGCGCAGAACGGGGTGGGCGGCGCGCCGCCGGGGCTCGCCAGGTAGCAGAGGCGCTCGCCCTGTCGCTCGATGCGCAGGAACTCGTACGACACGAGCTTTCCCTGCGCGACCGCCTTGTTCATGCCGATGAGCGCCCCGCCGGCGGCGGAGGTCCAGTGCTCCTCGGAGACCTGGCCGCCGGTGCCTCCCGTCCAGCAGCCGGCGAGCCAGGAGAGGCGGCTCGCCTCGTCCGCCGCCGCGCCGGCACTGCCCGCCGTCAAGACCACCATGGCCACCGCGCTCGCCAGCCTCACCCAGATGTGTCCCGACCCGTTCCGATGCCTCGACCTGCACATGTGCGAACCTCCTGTCTCGTTCGTGGTGCCGGACGGTAGCTCGGCGGCCACCGCGGCGGCTTGGACGAATCCGACAGCGCGTTCCTACGGCCCGGCGAGCAGCGCGAGGAGGCGCTCGGGAGCCGTGAAGTGCCGCGCCATCTCGCCGTCGCGGTCTCGGTCGGCCAGCGGTTTGCGTCCGGCCACGGCGCGGAAGTCGCGGAGCAGGTGGGGCTGATCGAAGTAGCCCGCCTCGAGCGCCAGATCGACGATGCGCGCGCGGTGGCCCTCCCCGCGATCGTCCTTCGGGAGGGTGGCGAGCACGGCGTTCAGGCGCACGATGCGGGCGAAGAGCTTGGGCGGGATGCCGAGGTCGCGCGAGAACGCTCGCTCCAGCCGCCGCGGCGTGACGCCGAGGCGCGCGGCGACGGCGTCGATGCGCTCGCTGCCCCGGCTGCGCAACACCAGCTCGACCGCCGGTCGGGTGACGCCGTGAGTGACGCTCCGAGTGACCAAGCCCGGCCGCGCCGAGGAGCGCGCGAGTCGGTCGAGGAGCCAGAGCTCGGCCGTCCGCACCCGAGCGCTGAAGCGGTCTGCCCGGGCCAGCCTCAGCACCAGGTCGCGCGCCGCCGCCGCGCCGACGAGCGAGGCGAGCCCGACCTCGCGGTCCGTGGCCTCGCGCATGTCGATCGGCAGCAGCGCGGTCGTGGCGCCGGGCCGGAAGCGCACGCCGAAGGTGCGGAGGCTTGGCCCGGCGCGGAGGACCCAGGGTCGCGACAGCGTGCCGGCGAGGAACGCACGGGGCTGGCGCCGCCAGCGGCCGTCGAGCCGGCGGGCGAACGGATCGGAGAGGTGGACGATCAGCTCGGGGCAGCCGTCGGGAACGATGTGCTCGCTAGGTCGCCCGGCACGGCGCCGCGGATCCCAGACGCTCCAGAGGCACTCCACGTAGGGCTGGAGCTCGCGGCGCGGCCGCTGCTCGCGATAGCGCACCGAGGTCGTGGCGCTCGGAGGCGTCGGCTCGCTCAACTGGGAAGGCGTCCCCGCGTCATCGCCGTGCGAGGCTATCCGGGCAAGGGGTCGCCGGGCGCCCCCAGCCTCCAGAACGGACGCGATGCTCCCCGAAGTGACGGCTCAGGGTGCCGAGCCCGACCACGCGCTCGTCGAGCCGCTCTCGAAGCCGTTGACGAAAAGCTGCGCCGCAATCTCGAGCCGCACGCGGTAGTGGCCGCTGCCGCCGCCGAGCTCCACCTTCCACCCCGAGTTGAACTCGCTTGGATCCTGCGCGTGCCAGTCGACCAGCGTGATCGTCGGTACGGCCGGCACCTCGGGCACGATGCGCAGCGCGCCGGCGGCGATCGTCGAGCCCTGGACGATGGGCTGCACCGGCACGTTGACCTGGAAGGTGGCGGTCGTGCCGCCCGAGGTCGTGTAGACGTCGTCGACGACGAGCCCCATCGGCGAGAAGTCGAGCGTGCGCTGCCAGCTCGAGACGACGCCGGAGGCGGCGTAGGCGGGGGCGAGGTTGGCCGCGACGTGAAGCACGTCGCCATTGCGCGAGACGGTCATCGCCGAGGTGCTCTCGCCCTGCGGCACCGTGTTGGCGCCGGTGCGGAAGCGGAGCGTGTTGTGGATCGGCGTCCCCTGCTCGATGCCGCTGTGCGTCCAGATGTTCTCGGTGACGGCGAGCCAGTCGCCGGCGAAGAGGTTGAAGGCGCCCTGGTCCTGGTGCGCGTGCGACTCGACGTATGGCCCGGCGACGAAGGAGATCCAGAGCGCGTTCGGCTGCCAGCTCGTGCGCGCGAACAGAGCTCCCACGCCGGTGGAGTGGTAGTCGAGCGCCGAAGGCATCGTCTGCGTCGTCCCCGCCGGGAGCAGGTCGTCGCGGACGTTGAAGCCGTGCTGCATCTCGTCGACCGAGATCTGATGCAGCCACCAGGCGGCGCGCGCGCGTTGCGGCGCCGCCGCGCCGGTCATCGACCGTGCCTGCAGCACGAGGTTGCGGTGGTAGTCGAAGAGCCACGGGTACGACTCGCGCGCCAGGTCGCCGATCGGCGCGTAGCGGTCCAGCGCCGGCACCGTGGCGTGGATCCAGTAGTCGATCGAGTCGGCGAGGTGCGTCGAGTCGTCCGCGAGGTCGACGCCGCGGCAGTCCTTCCACACGCGGTAGAGCTCGAAGAGGCGGCCGAGGGAGACGCCGTAGCCCGTCCCCTCCAGGCTGCCGCCCCCGGGAAGGCCCTGGAAGTAGGCGACGAGCGCCGGCAACTTCTGGGACTCGAGAAAGGTGATCCAGCTGGTGCGGTTGGCGGCAAAGGCCCAATACATCGTCGCCTGGAGGAAGCTGTAGTGGTAGTTGTTGCCGGGGTTGTTGACCGACCAGCCCGACCACGGGAACGCCGTGCCGCCCCAGCTCGCCTGCGACGGGTTCCAGACGTTGAAGATCGCCTGGTCGGCGTAGGCGGCCCAGCGGGTCTTCTGGCTCGTGCTGAGGAGCGGGTTGCACCAGTCGTAGACGAGCGCCACGTCGCGGAGCATCGACCCGACGTGGAGGTAGGAGTCGCCCGCGATCTCGGGACGCTGGTGGTTGGCCATCGCCGTCTCGGCGGCCGTGACCTGGCTCTCGACCATGGCGATGGCGAGGTTCGCGTATTGCGGCTGCGTCTGGTTGGTGAGGCGGTAGGCGGTGACGGCGTCCGTCGCCGAGAACGCGTAGCCCGGGTTCCCGGCCACCGCCTGATCCACCCAGGCGAGGAAGCGCGAGTAGTTGGGGGAGCCCTGCGCGTAGGAAAGGTCGATCGTCAGCGCGCCGCGCGCCGTCCCCGCGCTCCCGAGCACGAGCGCCACTGCCGCCAAGAGCTTCGTCCGTCTCACGCCATCCTCCGTTGCGAGCTCCGAATCCTAGAGAGCTACGCGCGAGGGCGCTGCGGAACAGGACACACCGCGGGCGTGGCGGGGCTCGCTGTCGCGCGGTCGAAGGGTTCTGCGCGCCCGCTCCGGACGGGCGGGGGCAGGCCCCGCCCCTACACCGGGAGTCGTGGGCACTCGAGCGGCCGGCTCCGCTCTGAATGTGGGGGCGGGGCCTGTCCCCGCCCGTCCGGTGGTTCTGAAACCATTTTTCGTGTGATGCGTTTTCCCTCTTGACAGCGACACCCCGGATCCGGATAATCCCGATCCCTCGACACTGGTGCCGACCATGAACCGCGCGCTCGACCTCACATTCGCCTGCCGCCTGACGGCGCAACCCGCCGGCTTGTCCCCCGAAAGGACCAGCCGCCGGAAGCACGTCCCGGCGGTGGAGGATCGCCCCTAGAGCTCGCGTTCTCATACCTTCGCGTATCGCGAACGACGAGCCTTCCGGGGTGCCCCTCGGAAGGCTCGTTTCGCTTTGGGCACGTTTCGCTTTGTGCACCAAGTGCGCTTCGGATCGACGACCAATGATGGCAAGGAGACCCATGACGAAGCAGGAAACCCCTTACAACGCCTGATGCACCGGGCCGGCAGTGCGCGCGCCTCACTCGTTGATCGGCGTCGCGTATCCTGCGAAACGGGTTCTACCGAAGGTGGCGTCAGGAACGATGGATAGCTCAGCTGGGTAGAGCACCGAACCACGGATTCGGGAGTCGCGGGTTCGAATCCCGCTCCAACACAGCCCTGTCATGGCTGCCTCGTTCTTGCCGACCGAACCGGGGGCTCGTCCCGGCCGGCGCCCGCCGGCGCAGCGGGCGCGATCGTCACGGCGATCGCGTCCGGGCGCGCGGCAGCGCGCGACGGCGCCTTGAAGCGCCGGGCTGCCGCCCGGCCGAACCGCCCCTCCCGCTCCCCGCCCGGCGACGCGCCCGAGGCGTCCCGATGGCGGTGTCGGAGGGCGCAGTAGGCCGGCTGGAGCCCTCCGCTCCGCGACCGTTGGCGTGGCGCCTGCCGCTGGGCGGGCCCTCGGGGAGGTCACCTCCTCTGCGGCACTCGTGGCAAGCCCGGTTTTCGAATAGATCGCATTTCTTTCGGTCCAGGTCCTCGCCGTCCCACCCGGGAGGGGCGGCATCACGATGGAGCCGGAGGGGGCGAGACGTCGCCCCCTCCGGCTCGGCGGACGGTCCGCCCGCTCCGTGTCGGGAGTGCGGGCAAATGCAACGCAATTGGAGGTGATTCGTCATGCTGCGGTGGTTCAAGATTCGTGAGCTCGAGCGCGGCCTGCTGTACCGCGACCGGACCTTCCGGCGCGTGCTGGGGCCGGGCCGGCACTGGGTGCTCGACCCGCTCCTCTCGGTGCGTGTCGTGCGCGTCTCGGTGCGCAACACCTTCCTCGAGTCGCCGGACCTCGACGTCATCGTGCGCTCCGGCGCGCTGGGTACCAAGGAAGGCGACGAGGCGAAGGTTCTCGACCTGGCGGAGCACCAGCGGGCGCTCGTCTGGGTGGACGGCCGCTTCGTGTCCATCCTCGGGCGTGGCCTGTGGGTGGCCTGGACGGTCTTCCGCAAGGTCGAGGCCGAGGTGATCGACGCGCGCACCGTGCGCTTCGAGCACCCGGAGCTCGCGGCCGTGCTCAACAGCCAGTCTGCGCCGCGCTTCCTGGAGCAGGTGCAGGTGGATGCCGGGCAGGTCGGGCTCGCGATGGTCGACGGGCGGCTCTCCGCCACCCTCGAGCCGGGGCGCTACGCGTTCTGGAAGGAGGTGGCGAAGGTGAAGGTGCTGCAGGTCGACCTGCGCGAGCGGGTGATCGACGTCGGCGGGCAGGACATCATGACCGCCGACAAGGTGACCCTGCGCATCAACGCCGTCGTCACTTACCGCGTCGCCGATCCGGCGCGCGCGGTGGCGAGTGTCGAGTCGTACGAGCAGGCTCTCTACCGCGAGGCGCAGCTGGCGCTGCGCGCCGTGGTGGGTGCCCGCGAGCTCGACGCGCTGCTCGCCGAGAAGGACGGCGTGGCTCGCGAGCTCGAGGACCGGGTGCGCGGCTGGGCGACGGGTGCGGGTCTCGAGGTCACCGGCCTCGGCATCCGCGACGTCATCCTGCCGGGCGAGATGAAGGCCATCCTCAACCGGGTGACCGAGGCGCGCAAGGCCGCGGAGGCCGACCTCATCACCCGGCGCGAGGAGACCGCGGCGATGCGGTCGCAGGCCAACACCGCGCGCATCTTCGAGTCTTCGCCGGCGCTCATGCGCCTGCGTGAGCTCGAGGTTCTCGAGAAGGTCGCCGGCAAGGCCCAGCTCACCGTCATCCTCGGCGAGTCGGGCCTGGCCGAGAAGGTGACCAAGCTCGTCTAGTCAATCCTCTCTAGCGATCGGGCCGCTCCACGGGGCGGCCCTCCTTTTTTTGGGCCGGGGAGTCAGATGGTGCGCACGGCGCACCCTACAAGAGCCGCCACGGGCGATCGAGGGACGGTCTCGTAGGGTGCGCCGTGCGCACCATCCGGATTCGCGCGCCTCGACGGCCCTGTGACTGTCCGCTCCCGCGGAGAGCTTCCCGCATTCGGAACGCGCCAGCCCCCCTCTCGTGCGCCAGCTGGCTGTGCCAAGCTCCACGGCGGCCGTACTTTGCGCGTGATTCCGGAGGGCGGGTACGCGCCTTGCCTCTGGGAGCCGCCGATGACCTCGATCCTGCAAGACCTCCGCTTCGCCCTCCGCGCCCTGGCGCGCCGCCCGGGCTTCGCCGCGCTCGCATTGGCAACGCTGACGCTCGGCATCGGCGCCACGACCGCGGTCTACAGCGTGCTGCGCGCCGTGGTGTTGCAGCCCCTGCCGTTCGCCGCGCCCGAGCGGCTCGTTCGCCTCATCGCGACGACGCCGGAGGGCGACGACTTCGCGGTCTCCATCCCCGACTTCCGCGACTACCGCGAAGCGACCCGCTCGTTCCGCGCGCTCGTCGCCCTCGCCGACCGCGATGTGGCCCTCCTCGGCCGTGACGAGCCGACGCGCCTGACCGGCGTCGCCGCGAGCGAGGGGTACTTCGAGCTCCTCGGCGTCCGCCCGGCCTTCGGCCGCCCGCCGGTCGCCGCGGACTTCGCGGGCGGCGCCGACGTCGCCGTGCTCAGCGACGCAGCGTGGCGGACGCACTTCGGCGGCGACCCCGCGATCCTCGGCCGCAAGGTCGACCTCGACGGCGCGCCGGTGGTCGTCGTCGGCGTCATGCCGCGCGGCTTCGAGTCCCCCGGCGACCCGGACCTCTGGCTGCCGCTTCGCTTCGACCCGCAGGCCGAGCGGGAGGACCACGTGCTCGCCGTCGTCGGCAGGCTCGCCGACGGGGTCGATGCCGGTGCCGCCACCGCCGAGCTCCACGGCATCGCCAAGCGTCTCGGCGCCCAGTTCCCGGAGACCAACGGCGGCTGGAGCGTGCGTCTCGTACCGCTGCGCGAGTGGCTCGTGCCGCCGCAGGTCGAGCGCACGGTGTGGGTGCTCATGGGCGGTGTCGGCCTGCTGCTCCTCTTGACCTGCGCCAACCTCTCGAGCCTCCTGCTCGGGCGCGCCGTCGAGCGCCGCCGCGAGATCGGCGTGCGCGCCGCGCTCGGCGCCGGCCGCGCCCGCATCGCCCGGCAGCTCCTCACCGAGAGCGCCCTCCTCGCCACCCTCGGCGCCGCGGGCGGCGCCCTGCTCGCCGCCTTGGTGGTGCCGCTCTTGCCGCACCTCCTCCCGCCCGACATCCCGCACGCCGAGGCCATCGCCGTGGACGGCGGCGTGCTCGCCTTCGCCGCCTTCGTCGCCGGCCTTGCCGCCCTCGTCTTCGGCTTCGCCCCGGCGCTCGCCGCCTCGGCGAGCGGCATTCGCGAGGCTGCCGCCGGTCTGCGCACGACCGGGGCGAAGAGCCGCACCCGCGACGTGCTGGTGGTCGCCGAGCTCGCCCTCGCCATGACCCTTCTCATCGGTGCCGGCCTCCTCGTCTCGAGCTTCCTGCGCCTCCAGCGCGCCGACCTCGGGCTCGACACCGAGCTCGTCGCCGTGCCGCTGGCGCTCCCGCAGGGGCGCAACCAGGGCGAGCTCGGGCGCCTCGTGCTCGCCATCGAGGAGCGGGTCGCCGCCATACCCGGCGTCGTCGCCGTCGGCGCCACCAACGTGTCGCCGCTCTCCGGCGGCTCGACGGCCATCGACCTCTCCGTCGAGGGGCGCGCGTCGGGTCCAGGGGAGACGCGCTCCGCGCGCTGGCGCTCGGTGACGCCGGGCTTCTTCCGCGCCTCGGGCGTGGCGCTCGTGCGCGGCCGCGCGCTGCGTCCGGCCGACTACGCCACCGACGCGGAAGCGGTCGTCGTCGTCACGGGCGCTCTGGCCCGCGACCTCTTCGGCAAGGAAGACCCCATCGGCCGCCGCATCGCCATGGGCGTGAACGGCGACAACTGGCGGCGCATCGTCGGCATCAGCGAGGACGTGCGCGACGTGGCGCTCGCCGAGCCGCCGCAGCCGACCTTCTTCATGCCCGAGCTCGGCTGGCCGTGGATGACGCTCCTCGTGCGCGCGCAGCGCGACCCCGCGGCACTGGCCACGCCCGTGCGCAAGGCGATCTGGTCCGTCAACGCCAACCTGCCGGTGCCCACCGTCGAGCCGATGAGCGCCCGCGTTGCCACGGCGGTGTTGCGGCCGCGGTTCCAGATGATCGTGATGGCGGGCTTCGCCCTCGTCGCGCTGCTCCTCGCCGCGGTGGGCATCTACGGCGTCATCAGCCAGCTCGTGGCCTCGCAGACCCGGGAGATCGGCGTCCGCCTGGCGCTGGGCGCGGCGCCGGCGGGGATCCTGCGGCGGGTGCTCACTCGCGGCGCAACGCTCGTCGGCGCCGGGCTCCTGCTCGGCGCGGTCGCGTCCTTCGCCCTGGCGCGGACGATGGGCTCCCTGCTCTTCGAGACCGAGCCCGCCGACCCGCTGACGTTTCTCGGCGTGGCGGGGGTGCTGGCCGCCGTCGGCCTCGCTTCGGTGCTGCTGCCGGCGCGGCGGGCGGCCCGCGTGGAGCCGCTGCGCGCGCTGCGGGCGGAGTAGGGCGCGAGCTCCAACCTGTGCGCAGGGTCGATCCCGCGCGGCGGGCGGCGGGTTGACAACTGGTTGACACCTTCTACAATCAGAAGGTCATGAGCCCGGCCACCGCCACGAGCCTCCACCTGCTGCTGACCGCGCCCGGCGGCGAGGTGACGGTCCCACCGTGGATGCGCGAGTGGTCGCCGAAGACGATTGCCGGCAACCGGGTCGGCACCTTGCGCCGCCTCCCCGACATCACCGTCGTCGACGCCCCCGAGCCGTCGAGCGTCCTCAAGTCCGAGCGCTTCCTGAGCACGCTCGCGGCGCGGCATGCGAAGACCCCCGGGCCGTCGAAGGTCCTCTTCGTCTTCCGCCACCGCAAGGCCCCGACCGACGTCGGGCAGCTCGAGCAGCTCCTCGGCTTCTTCGACCGCTTCCGCGACGTCGAGTTCGCGCGCGGCGCCGACCAGGCCGCGTTCGCGCTGCAGGAGAGCTGGGCCAAGCTCCGCCGCGACCAGACGGCGGAGGAGCCGGTCCTTCGCGACCCCTTCGCCGAGCTCACCACCGGTCTCGCCCTGACCGCCGACCTGCGCGCGGCCTCCGGACGGCTCTCGGCGGAGAAGGTGGCGGGCTGCTTCGGCCTCTCTGTCGCCGAGCTCGCGAGGCTCCTCGGGCGCTCGCGGCAAGCGGTGTCGAAGACCGACGACGCCGAGTCGAGCCAGCGCGAGCTCGCGCCCTTCGAGCGCATCGCCCGCCTGCGCGCCGCGCTGCCCGGCGCGGCGTTTTCGAGCTGGCTCAACGCCGGCAACGAGCTGCTCGACGACGAGACGCCGCTCGCCCGCATCCGCGCCGGCGCCGCCGGCGAGGTGGCGGACCTCGCCGACGACATGCTCAGCGGTGCGCCTGGCTAGTCCGGTGGTTCAAATCCCGTGGTTCAAATCCCGAGGGCGACGCCCACGCGGCGCATGCGGCGCCGGCTCCAGCGCTGCGTGCCGCTGCTCGACTTCCTGCGCGGCGCGCCGCCCTCGTTCCTCTACACCTCGGGGCGTGCCGGCCGCTGCAACCCCGCCGGCGTCGAGTGCCTCTACTTCTCCGAGAGCGAAGCCGTCGCCGCAGAGGAATACCGCCTCGCCTGGCGCGGCACGCCCGCCGAGCACCAGCCCAAGCTCACGTTCCAGGCGCGCGTGAACCTGCGGCAGGTCCTCGACCTCGCGCAGACGCCCACGCTCGAGGCGCTCGGGCTCACCAGCGCGGACCTCGCGGTGAGCTGGCGCGGCAAGCCGCTCACGCGCCTCCAGGCGATCGGCCGGGCGGTCAGCAGGCAGAAGCCGATCGCCGCGATCCGCTACCCCTCGTTCGCCGCCAGGAAGAAGGGCGTCGCGGGCTGGAACGTCGCCATCTTCCCCGAGGCGATCGAGGCGCCGGACTCGGTCGAGATCCTCGGCACGTCGGGCGTGCCTCTCGCCGTGCTGTCGTGACGGGGAAGGCCGGCCCTGGGCGGCGAATTGGTACGCTTGCGCCGTCTTGATCCCCTCTCATCGGTTTGCGGCTCTTGCGCTTGCCCTCCTTGCCGCGCCCGCGGCGGTCGCCGGCGCGTCGCGTCGCGCGCTGCCGCCGGGAGCAGGCGCGCGGATCGACGCGATCTCCGCCGAGTGGAGCGGCGCCGACCGGCCGGGCTGCGCCGTCGGCGTCGTGCGCGACGGCGCGCTCGTCTTCGGCCGCGGCTATGGCATGGCGAGCCTCGAGCTCGGCGTGCCCATCGACGCGCGGTCGGTCTTCGACATCGGCTCGGTGTCGAAGCAGTTCACGGCGGCGTCGATCGCGCTGCTCGCCATCGAGGGACGCCTCGACCTCGACGACGACGTGCGCCGCTTCGTACCGGAGGTGCCGGACTACGGGTCGAAGCTCACCATCCGCCACTTGTTGCACCACCGTGGAGGTCTGCGCGAATACACGACGCTGATGAGCCTCGCGGGCGATGACGAGGCCGACATGACCACCACCGCGGAGGCGCTCGCCGTCGTCGCGCGCCAGCGTGGCGTCGACTTTTCCCCTGGCGAACGCTTCGAATACTCGAACACCGGCTACTTCCTGCTCGGCCTCGTCGTCGAGCGCGCCGCGGGCAGGGCGCTCGCCCGCTTCGCCCGGGAGCGGTTCTTCGCGCCGCTCGGCATGACCTCCACGCACTTCCACGACGACCACACGCAGATCGTGGCTCGGCGGGCGCAGGGCTACTCGCGACGCGAGGGTGGCTTCGGCGTCGCGATGTCCGACTGGGAGCAGGTGGGCGACGGCAGCCTCTTCACCACCGTCGAGGACCTCGCCCGCTGGACGGCCAACCTCGAGAGCGGCAAGGTGGGCGGCCCCCGCTTCGTCGAGCTGATGCAGAGCCCCGGGCTGCCGACCACCTACGGAGACGGCACCACTTACGGCTTCGGGCGCAACGTCAACACGTGGCGCAGTCGCGAAGTGTTGCGCCACGGCGGCGCGTGGGCCGGCTACCGCGCTCAGTTGATGCACGTGCCGAGCGAGCACCTGGTGGTCGCGATTCTCTGCAACTTCGCACAGGCACGCGCCCTCGGGGAGAAGGCTGATGCGATCGCGGCGCTGGCCGTGGGCGAGGAGCCCGACGCACCCGCGGCCGCGGCGCCGCCAGCCGCCCTAGCTGCCGCGGAGCGAGCTGGCGAGGCGGAGGGGCCGGCCGCGGAGCCACTGCCGCCGGCGCGCCTCGAGCCACTCACCGGCCGCTTCTGGAGCGACGAGCTCGCGACCTCCTGGGAGCTGGCGATCCGCGATGGCCACCTCGCCGCGATCTCAGCCGACGGCAAGCCGTATTCTCTTGCGCCGGTGCCGGCAGGGGCCTCGATGCCGCCGAGCACAGCGGCTCCTGCCTCGAGCGGAGCGGCCCCGGCGGCGAGCGACGCTGAACCCGCGACGACCGCCGTTGCGTCGAAGGCGCCGGCCGTGGCCGCAACGACCCTCGCCTTCACCTTCGAGGACGGCTCGCGCATCCGATTCGTCGCGCGCCCCGACGGCGAGGCCGCAGGATTCGAGCTCGACCTCGATCCCGCGGCGAGCGTGGCCTCGAGCGGGGCGGCCAGCGCCACTTCTTCGCCGCGGGCCATTCCCTTCCGCCGCATCGACCCGCCCGCCCGCCCGCTGCGCATCGTCAACGCCCGCCTCGTCGACGGCACCGGCGCTCCGGCCCGCGCTGGGAGCCTGCGCATCGAGGGCGATCGCATCGCCGCCGTCGGCGACCTCGCTCCGATCCCCGGCGATGAGGTCCTCGACGCCCGCGGCCTCGTCCTCGCGCCGGGCTTCATCGACACGCATTCGCACGCCGACTCCGACCTGCTCGACATTCCCGAGGCGCTGGGCGCCGTGAGCCAGGGCATCACCACCGTCGTCGGCGGCCAGGACGGCGGCTCGCCCCTGCCGCTCGCCGACTTCTTCGCCAAGCTCGAAGCGGCGCCCGCCGCCGTCAACCTCGCCTCCTACTCGGGGCACGGCACGCTGCGCGACGAGGTGCTGGGCAAGGACTACCGCCGCACCGCGACGCGCGCCGAGGTCGCCGCAATGGCGCGCCTCCTCGAGCGCGACCTCGAGGCCGGCGCCCTCGGTCTCTCGACCGGGCTCGAATACGACCCCGGCATCTACTCCAGCCGGGACGAGGTGCTCGAGCTCGCGCGCGTCGCCGCCCGCCACGGCGGCCGCTACATCAGTCACGTCCGCAGCGAGGACCGCGACTTCTGGCAGGCGATCGACGAGGTCCTCACCATCGGCCGCGAGGCGAAGCTGCCGGTGCAGATCTCGCACGTCAAGCTCGCCATGCGGTCATGGTGGGGACAGGCGCCGCGCTTGCTCGCGCTGCTCGACGCGGCGCGCAAGCAGGGGGTCGACGTCACCGCCGACGTCTACCCGTATCTCTACTGGCACTCGACCCTCACCGTGCTCTTCCCGGCGCGCAACTTCGACGACCTCGAAGAGTCGCGCCGCGTGCTCGCCGAGATCGCGCCCGCCGACGGCCTGCTGCTCGGCACCTACCTGCCGAACTCCGCCTACGCGAATCGCACCGTCGCCGACATCGCCAAGGAGCGCGGCGAGGCGCCCGAGGTGACCCTCCTCGCCCTCATCCACGACGCGGAGGCGATGCGGGCCAGACAGAATGATGAACCAGGCAAGGAGGATGTCGAAGACGTCATCGGCACCAGCATGGTCGAGGCCGACCTCGAGCAGCTCCTCGCCTGGCCGCACACCAACCTCTGCACCGACGGCCAGCTCGCCGGCAGCCACCCGCGCGGCTTCGGCACCTACCCCCGCGTGCTGGGCCGCTACGTCCGCGAGAGCGGCACGCTCGGCCTCGAGGAGGCGGTGCGCCGGATGACCTCGCTCGCCGCCGACCACGTGGGCATCGCCGGCCGCGGTCGCCTCGTCGCGGGTGCCCACGCCGACCTCGTGCTTTTCGACCCCGCCACCGTGATCGACCGCGCGACGACCACCGACCCGCACGCGGTCTCCGTCGGCATCGAGCGCGTGTGGGTCAACGGGCGCACGGTTTACGCGGGCGGATCGGCGACGGGCCTCCGGCCCGGTCACGTCCTGCGGCGGGTCGATCGCCCGAAGTCGGCAGATGGTGGTCCGGGCGGATCGCAGCCATGACCAGGCTCGAGGTCCCCGCCCCCTATCTCATCTTCCTCGGCGCCGTGCGCAGCCGGCTCGACGCCAAGACCGGCAGCGGTCTCGTCGATTGGTGCCGTGACCGCTGTGCGGGCCAGCTCCGCCTGCCTGGCTGCAGGGTCGACCTCGGCCTGCCGGATCTCACTCCGGCGGCTGCCGCCGCGACCGGCGTGCGCACGCTCGTCGTGGGCGTGGCGCCTCTCGGCGGCGGCCTCGACCCCTCCTGGGTCGCCACCTTCGAGGAGGCGCTCGCCGCCGGCCTCGACGTTGCCGCCGGTATGCACGCGCGGCTCGCCGGCCACCCGACGCTCGCAGCCGCCGCGCGACGTCACGGCCGCCGTCTCATCGACGTGCGCATGCCTCCCGCGGGCATCCCGGTGGCGAGCGGCCGCAAGCGCAGCGGGCGGCGCCTCCTCACCGTCGGCACCGACTGCTGCGTCGGCAAGAAGTACACCGCGCTGACTCTCGCGAGCGAGCTCGCCGCGCGCGGCGTCCACGCGACCTTCCGCGCCACCGGGCAGACCGGCATCCTCATCGAAGGCAGCGGCATCCCCATCGACGCCGTCGTCAGCGACTTCTTGGCGGGTGCGGCCGAGGAGCTGTCGCCGGACGCCTCACCCGAGCACTGGGACGTCGTCGAAGGCCAGGGGTCGCTCTTCCACCCCGCCTACGCAGGGGTCACCCTGGGCCTCGTGCACGGCACGCAACCCGATCTCATGGTGCTCTGCCACGAGGCCGGCCGCGACACGATCGACGAGTACCCGAGGTTCCCAATCCCACCGCTCGCCGAGTGTCTGCGCCGGTACCGCGAGGCCGCGGCCCTCACCAACCCCGCGGCCGACTGGCTCGGCATCAGCCTGAACACCGCGGCCCTCGACGAGCCCGCACGCAAGCGCGCGCTGGAAGCGGCACGAGCGGAGACGGGGCTGCCGTGCGTCGATCCGATGCGCGACGGAGCCGCGGCCCTCGTCGACGCGCTCCTCGCGCGCTATCCGCGGTGAAGCGGCCAGCGCCGTGAAGATGTCGATCGCCCTCGACGAGTGGCCGCTGCGCGAGCCCTTCGTCATCGCCGGCCAGACCCTCGAGAGCATCGTCACGCTGACCGCGAACCTCGGCCACGGCACGGCGCGCGGCCGCGGCGAGGCGCTCGGCGTCGACTACCTGGGCGAGACGCCCGAGAGCCTGCGCGACCAGCTCGAGTCGCAACGCGAGGCGATCGAGGCCGCGAGCGCGC
>Ga0209382_10001245_pt1 | contig 40633 bp, 41 predicted proteins | sample SoiMetdeltSBSDD5_FD_187599 | JGI IMG/M metagenome (GOLD analysis project Ga0209382, IMG submission 187599) | Bulk soil microbial communities from a Populus tree surrounding site in Tennessee, USA - Soil MetaG P. deltoides SBSDD5 (SPAdes) (version 2) | ecosystem: Environmental > Terrestrial >... | reverse complement strand
ACCATGTTCCGCTGGCGGTCGACCACGCTGATGTGGGTCGTGCAGTCGCCGCCCGCCGCGACCGCGCCGAGCGACGCGTCGGTGATCGCCGGCTTCGTCGGGCGGCGGCGCAGCGCCGCGGCAACCTCGCGCGCATACGGCTTCGAGGCCAGGCGCTCCCAGGGCGCGTCGATCATCGACGGATCGCCCAGGTGCTGGAAGCGATCGGCGAACGCCCGGCGTACGGCGTGCGCCCTCAGATTGAGACCGTTGGGCGTGTCCCAGCCGACGGCGCTCTTCGGGAATTGCTCCAGGATGTTCAGGATCTCGAGCGCGGTGGCCCCGCCGGTGGCGCCCGGCGAGAAGCGGAGCTCGAGGCCGCGATACGTCCCGACCAGCGGCGCGCCGACGCGGACAGAGTACGCCGCGAGGTCGTCGCGCGTGATCAGGCCGCCGTTGGCGGCCATCGCCTCGTGGATCACCTGCGCCAGCTCGCCGCGATAGAACGCGTCGGGCCCGTTGCGGCCGATCAGCTCGAGGCTCCGCGCCAGATCGGGATAGATCGGGCGGTCGCCTTCTTCCATGCCGGTCGGCGGGCGATAGATCCAGCGGCCGTTTTTCAGGTAGACGCGCGCCGCCTCGCCCGCGCCCGCCAGCTCCTCGAGCTGGCGGGCCGCGGCCAGCGCCTGGTACCAGTCGGCGACGAAGCCGCCGCGCGCGAGCTCGATCGCGGGCGCGACGACGTCACGGAGCTCCATCGTGCCGTAGCGCGCGAGGGCGAGCGAGAGGCCCGCGACCGATCCGGGAACCGCCGGGGCGAGCCAGCCGCGCTCGTTGGCGGCGCCCTCGACGTTGGGCCACGCGAAGAGCCCGCGTGAGATCCCGGTGCTGAGGCGGAACATCGACGCGTGGGCGCGCGCCGGGGCGCAGCCGTTGAAATCGAGCGCCACGGTCTCGCCGTGCCGGGCGCGATGCACGAGCATCGTGCCCGAGCCCGCGATCGTGGACATGAAAGGCTCGACCACGGTCATCGCGAAGGCGGTGGCGACGGCCGCGTCGACGGCGTTGCCGCCGCGCTCGAGGATGCGGGCGCCGACGCGCGCTCCGACGGGATGCTCCGCGGCGACCAGCCCGCGTCGGACGGGCGGAGTCTGTTTCGTGACGATCAGCCGGGATTCGATCATGGGATGAGCGGCGAGGTCAGTATTTGAACGCGTGCTGCGTGATGTCGACGACCACCTTGTCCTTGAGGTAGATGCTCCAGCCCGACGGATAGGTCCACGCCTCGTTGGGCTCGCTCTCCTTCACGGCGGGCCAGAACTGCTTTGCGAGCTTCTCCATCTCGGCCACGTCGGTGATCCGGGCGAGCGGCGGACCCAGCAAGATCACGACCTGCTCGTCGGTCTGGCCGAGGGTCACCTGTTTGATGAATCGAAACGTCGATACGTCGACCGAGCTGGCGGCTTCGGGGTGCTGGCGCAGGTACTGGCCGATCTTCTGCTCCATCGCGTTGTCCCAGCGACGGCGCTCGTCGAAGTTCGGCTCTCGCCCGTTGGCGATCAGGACCTTCATGGTCCAGATGTCCTCGGCGAGCGGCCCTTCGGTCGTCCGCTGCTCCTTCTTCCGCATGCCGAAACATCCGGCGCCCATGAGCAGCACGAGGGCGACCACGATGATGACCCTCACGGCAGGCATGATAGCAGGCTCAGATCAGTGCCGACTCCAAAACAATGCCGCGATCGATCACTCGCGAGGCGTGGGCCAGGAGCCGACCCGTCTCGGCCGGGATTTCGGGGCTGTCCGCCAGCTGCCGCAGGAGGTCGATCAGCCGGCGCATCGCCCGGATCAGATCGCCCTCGTGCCCGCCGAACGCCTCTTCGACGATCGCCGACCAGTCGTCCTCTCCGGACGTCCAGCGGAACACTGCCGGCATGAACCCGGCGTGCACGGCGATCGGAATCCGTATGTGGCGCGCCCGCTGGGCCTCGTGCACGGTATCGGCGACCCGCATGAGCTGGTCGAGCTTGCGCTTGAGCTTGGGGCGCTTCTTGAGAAACGCACGCGCCAGCGCCGGGTCGCCCGAGCGCGATTCCTCGGTCAGCGCCGAGCAGACACAGGCGGCCTCGGCCGCGGAGGTGTCGCTGAAGAGGCCGTGGGCCGCAGCCTCGGCCACGAGCAGCTCGTTGTCGTGGCGCAGGCCGGCGATGAGCCGCCCTTTGCTCTCGAGCTGGCGCTCTCGCACGGCGCCGAACTGCTCGAGCACCTCGACGACCCGGAGAAATTCCTGCCAGTACGCGCTGCGCAGCGACTCGAGCTGCCGCCGCCGGATCCCGAGACGCTCCGTCACGGTCTCGAGCTCGCGCCACTCGCGATCGCAGCGCGCCGTGGCGCCCCACGGGCAGCGGTGGCACTCGATCGTGGCCAGCGCGGCCTCAGGGCCCTGGGCGCGCTCGCGGTCGACCAGCTCCGCAACTGACATCCGCTCGAGCTCGGCCGCCAGATGATGCAGGCCGCGGCCGTCGGGGCTTCGCCGATCGCCGCCGTCGCGCCTGTCCCGCCCGTCGTGGCGCCCGCGCCAGTCGCCACGGCGATCGCGACCATCTCGGCCGTCGCGACCGTCGCGTCCGCGATCGCGCGGCACGTGAAGCGGCGGCGTGGCCCAGAAGACGCGCTTGATCACGCCGCTCTTCACGCGCACGGTCACGCCGTGCGGCAGGAGCGCGTCGATCAGCACGCGGTGACCGCGGATCGCGTGAATCCCGAGCACCATCGCGAGCGTCGGCTGGCTGCCGCGCCGCACCAGCACCAGACGCCCCGGCTCCGCCTCCGCGACCGTGCGCTCCCCGCCCCGCCGACTGCCTCCGCGGCCGAGCGCCTGGCGGCGCGCCTCCACCTCCTGACGCGCGCGCCGGTAGCGGCCGATCCGCTGGAACTCGCCGCACGGGGCCGGATATTCCCGGAGCTTTTCGAGCTGCGCCTCGAGCGTTTTCACGTCCGCCTCGACCTCGCGGATGCGCTTGAGGTTCTGATACTGGCCGAACGACGACTCGATCCGCCGCCGCAGCTGGTCGGGCGACGCGCCGGTCGAGAGCAGCAGCGCGACCGAGCCGTAGCCCAGCTTGAACTGGCTCTCGATCGGCTCGGGCGAGCTGTCGATCACCCGCAGCAGGTCGTCGAGGCCGTCGCGCGCGTCGAGCGCCACGACGCACGTGCCCTCGGGATCGATGCCGCGGCGCCCGGCGCGCCCGGCCATCTGGGTCAGCTCGTTGTGGGAGAGCGAGCGAAAGCCTCGATCGGTCCGCTTGGTGAGCCCCTGCAGCACGACCGAGCGCGCCGGCATGTGAATGCCCAGCGACATCGTCTCGGTCGCGAAGACAACGCGACAGAGGCCGCGCTCGAAGAGCACCTCGATCAGCCGCTTCACGCTCGGCAGGATCCCGGCGTGATGCAGGCCGATTCCCAGACGCAGCGCCTCGAACACGCTCTGGTTCAGCACGGACTCCGCGACCGTCGGGCTCTCACGGATCAGGTCGCCGATCGCGGTGTCGACCTCGCGCTGCTGGGGCGGCGCCAGGAGGCTCCTGCCCTCGGTCAGCACGTCCTGCATCGCGCGCTCGCAGCCGACCCGGCTGAAGATGAAGTAGATCGTCGGCAGCCAGCCGCGTGCTTCGAGCGCGTCGATCAGCACCGTGGGATGGACCACGCGCCGCGTATACCAGCGGGTGCGGTCGTCGGGGCCGCGCGGCTCGTCGCCGATGACGCGCGCCTTGCCGCTGCGCACGCGGTCGACGTCGTGGATCTCGCCCGCCAGGTCGGCGATCACGTACGTGAGGGGCACCGGGCGATGCGGATGGTAGATCGGCACGATCGGCCGGTGCACGATCGAGATCCAGTCGGCGATCTCCTTGACGTTGGCGACCGTGGCCGAGAGCCCGACCAGCACGACGTCGGACGGCGCCGCGACGATGATTTCCTCCCAGACAGTGCCGCGGCCTTCGTCGCCCATGTAGTGACACTCGTCGAGCACGATGTACGCGAGCCCGTCGAGTCCGCTGCCGTAGAGCGCGTTGCGGAGAATCTCGGTCGTCATCACGAGGATCGCCGCGTGCGGGTTGACCTTGACGTCGCCGGTGAGGATGCCGACTCTATCGGCGCCGAACTCACGGGTGAAGTCGGCGAACTTCTGGTTCGAGAGCGCCTTGAGCGGAGTCGTGTACGCTAGGCGGCGGCCGGCCGCCAGGGCCGCGTGGATCGCGAACTCGGCGACGAGGGTCTTGCCGGCGCCGGTGGGCGCCGAGACGATCACCGACTGGCCGGCTTCGATGGCGCGGATGGCTTCGACTTGAAAATCGTCGAGCGGGAAGGAATAGCGCGAGCGGAAATGCTCGAGAAGCTCCATCTCGTGACACAGTAACACGGGGCGTCAGGACCACCCAGGAGGGCACCGAGCGTGATCGTCTATCACATCGCCATCACGGCCGCCGACGACTACCTCACCCGCCGCGAGGCGCACCGCCGCGACCACATCGGGCGGCTGCAGGGGCTGCGCGCCAACGGCATCCTGATCGGCGGCGGGCCGTCGGCGGACCTCAAGACCGCCGACCTGTTCTATCGCCTCCAGCAGCCCGGCCAGATCAAGTTCGCGATCGAGGAAGACCCGTACTGGACGGGCGGCGTGTGGATCCGCTACGAGCCCCGGAGCTTCTCCCAGTTCGTCGAGCCATGGGAGATGGTGCCGGTCGTCCTCGACGGCACCCGCCGGGCGACGATCATCGAGGGTCCGACCGCTCAGCACGACATGGCCCAGTTCGCGCTGATCGAGATGCGCGGCGCCGGCCGGCTCGCGTTCGGCGGCTTCTTCGAGGACGGCAACACGCTGGCGGTCGTGAATACGGCCGACGGCGACGAGGCGATTCGCTGGTTCGCCGAGACGGACTTCTGGAAGCCGGACGCGCTGACGGCGCGCCCCTGGCTGCATGTGCTGTGAGCAACGCGGTCGTCGGGCTCGTCACGATCGGCCAGTCGCCGCGTGTCGACGTGGTACCCGATATGGCCGCGATCCTCGGGCCCGGCGTCACCGTCCGCGAGCGCGGCGCGCTGGACGGCCTGACCCGCGGGGAGATCGCCGCGCTGGCTCCCGGGCCCGGCGACGGGATCCTCGTGACGCGTCTGGCCGACGGCAGCCATGTCTTCGTCGCCAAGCGCCACGTCGTCAACCGCGTTCAGGCCGCGATCGGCGATCTCGAGCGCGCGGGTGTGACGATGACCGCGCTCCTCTGCACCGGCCCCTTCCCCGAGCTCGCGGCCTCTCGTCTACTCGTGCTGCCGCACCAGGTGCTGCTCGGCGTGCTGCGCGCGCTCCGCTGGCCCGGACGGCTCGGCATCGTCACGCCGTCGGTTGAGCACGTGCCGCAGACCGAGGCGCGCTGGCGTGCCGACGGGTTCGATCCGGTCGTGGTGCCGCTCTCGCCTTACGAAGAGGAAAGCCGCGAGAAGCTCGAGATGACGGCTCACGCGCTCCGTTCGGCTGGAGCCGGGCTCGTCGCGCTCGACTGCATGGGATTCAGGCGCGAGACCCGCAATGAGCTCCAGCGGCTCATCGGGGCACCGGTGCTGCTCGCCAACTTGCTCGTCGCCCGCGTCGTCGCCGAGGCCTGCGGAGTCTAGGCCGACCCGCCCCCGCGATTCTGAGGGTCCAGGACATCGCGGAGCCCGTCGCCCAGAAGGTTGAAGCCGAGCACCGTGAGGTAGATGAACAGGCCCGGGAACGCCGAGTACCACCACCACGTCGGCAGGTAGTTGCGCCCGTGGCTGATCATCGCGCCCCACTCGGGATAGGGCGGCTGAGCGCCGAGGCCGATGAAGCCGAGCCCAGCCGCCGCGAGGATCGCCGAACCCATGTCCATGCTCGCCTTCACCGTGATCGGCGACACGCAGTTCGGCAGGATGTGCACGAACACGATGCGAAGCCGCCCCGTGCCGACGGCGCGCGCCGCCTCCACGAACACCTGCCCCTTGAGCGCCAGAGTTTTGCTCTCGACGAGCCGGACGTAGCCCGGCCACCAGACAAGGCCGAGCGCGACGATCGCGTTGACGATGCCCGGGCCGAGCGCTCCCACGATCGCCAGCGCCAGCACGAGCGCTGGGACCGACAGAAACACGTCCGTGATTCGCATGATCGTCTCGCCCACGGCGCCGCCGACGTAGCCCGCGACGATCCCGAGCGGCACGCCGATCGTCGCGCCGAGCAGGGTGATGATGAGGCCGATCTGCAGGGACACGCGAGCGCCCAGGACGACGCGCGTATAGATGTCGGTTCCGACCTCATCGGTGCCGAACCAGTGGCTCGCACTCGGCGGCCGGAGCTTCTGGTCCAGATGCACAGCACCGCGCGCGTCCTCGGGGTACGGCACGATGAGGGGCCCGAGCGCGGCTATCAGCAGGAACGCCAGCACGATGCCGAGCCCGAGCAGCGAGGCCGCGCTGCGCGCGAACACGCGCGCGTAGAGGCGAAGCTCGCGCGCCGCGGCCCCGTGCTCAGCGAACCAGGCGCCGGCCGAGCCCGAGGCGACCGCGCGGTCCATCACGCGGATCCCGCCGGGCGCACCCGGGGATCGAGCCAGCCGTACGCGAGATCTACGAGGAAGTTGGCGAGCATGAAGTTCAGCCCGATCAGGAGCGTGACGCCCATGATCGGCTGGAAGTCCGACGACACTGCCGAGGCGACCGCGTAGAGCCCGATCCCCGGCCAGTCGAACACGGTCTCGACCAGCACGGTGCCGCCGAGCATCCAGCCGTAGCGCAGCCCGATCATCGCGAGCGTCGGGATCATCGCGTTCTTCAGCGCGTAGCGCGCCACGATACGAAGCTCGGACACGCCCTGCGCCCGGGCATTGACGATGTAGTCCTGCTTCAGGACCTCGAGCATCTCGGCGCGGTTCACGCGTACGATCGCGGCCAGCGCCGGCAGGCACAGGGTCACGGTCGGCAGGACCGCGTGGGCGAGCGCGTCGCCGAGGACGCGCCACTGCCCGGCCAGCAGCGCGTCGACGTAGAGGAGCCGGGTGATCGGCGGCGGGGGCGCGGTCATCAGGCCCAGCCGGCCGCCGAGCGGCACCAGGCCGAGCTCGAGCGCCAGGAGCAGCTGCAGCATGAGCCCGAGCCAGAACGCGGGGATCGCGATCCCGGAGACCGAGACAACGCGCGTCATCTGATCCACCCACCGATCGCGATAGACCGCCGAGAGGATGCCCATCGGCACGCCGAGCCCGATCGCGAGCAGCATCGCGCCCGTCACCAGCTCGAACGTGTTGGGAAAGTAGCGCGCAAGGTCGGATGCGACGCTCTCGCGCGTCCTCAACGAGCGTCCCAGGTCACCGCGGACAACACCGTGCAGATAATGGCCGAACTGGATCGGCAGCGGGCGATCGAGGCCGTACTCGACGCGGATGGTCTCGACCATCGACGCCGACGCGTCCGGGCCGGCGGCCAGACGCGCCGGGTCGCCCGGCGCGATGTGGGAGATCGTGAACGTGATGCAGGTGAGGCCGAACAGCATGAGGCCCAGCAGAACCAGCCGCCGGGCGATGTAGCCGAGCAATCTACTTGGCGACGATCGCGAGCGTGTAGAGATCGACCTCGCCAGTGAGCCGCACCGGGCTGAAGACGAAGCCCTTCACGTGGTCACGCATCCCCCAGCGGCGGTTGGCCAGCATGCCGAAGATCTCCGGGGCATCGGCGGCGATGCGCCGCTGGATGTCGGCGTAGATCGGCGCCCGCTCCTCCCACCGCGCGATCGTCCGGGCCTTATCGATCAGCCCCCAGACGCCGTCGTTGGCGTAGAACGAGGAGCCGTAGTACTTGCCCCAGGAGCTCTTGTGGTACTGGTACGCGACCGCGTCGGGGTCGGTCGAGACCGGCGTGGTGAACACGGCCATCATCTCGGGCGAAGTCTCAACCTTGGCGCCGCGCGCGACCATGTTGGGCCAGATCAGCGGGACCATCTTCACGGTGATGTTGAGCTTCTGGAGGTTGTCGATGAGGACGAGCCCCATCTTGCGCTCCTCCTCGAGCCCCTGGACGTAGACGTACTCGAGCTCGATCCCGCCGTTCGGATACGCGGACTTGGCCAGGAACTCCTTCGCCTTGGCGAGATCCTGGCGATAGATCCCGGGCACCGCCGCGTAGCCGCGCGTGGCATTCGGGAACGGGCTCGTCTGCAGCACCGCGTTACCGTTGTAGATCTTGACCAGCGATTCGTAGTCGAACGCGTAGCAGATAGCCTTGCGGAGGTTCGCGTCCTTCGTGGCGCCGTTCTGCGTGTTCATCTTGATCCCGAAGGTCGTCATCCCCGGGAAGTTCGGCACCGCGATGCCCGGCATCTTCGCGACCTGATCGAAGTCTTCGGGCGAAAGGCCCTCGGCGATGTCGGCTTCGCCGCGGATCAGCGCGGCGCGCTGGGCGGCCGACTCGCGCACGATCTTGTAGAGGACGCCGCCGATGTGGTCCTTCGACGGCCAGCCCTTCCAATAGCCGTCGACCGCCTCGAGCTCGTAGAGGACCCCTTGCTCCCACCGCTTGATCTTGAACGGCCCGCTGCCGGCGGCGTTGGTCGTGAGCCACTTCTGGCCCATGTCGCCCGCTTGCTCGTTGGCCATCACTTGCTTGGGATTCATGACGTACCACCACGGCAGGAACGACACGAACGGCGCGTAGGATTGCGTCAGGTTGAACTGGATCGTCGACTCGTTGACGACCTTGATGCCGTCTTCCTTCAGAAAGTCGGACAGCATCCACGCGGGACCCTGGTTGAGCTTGAGCGTGCGGACGAACGAGAAGCGCACGGCCTCGGCCGTCACCGGGTCGCCGTTGTGGAACTTCGCGTTCTTCGCGAGGTGGAAGGTCCACACCCTGGCGTCCGGCGAGCTCTCCCACTTCTCCGCGAGCCACGGCACGATCTCGGGCGGGTTGCCGACATACTTCACGAGTGCGTCGTAGAGCGACTGCTGCGCCATGCGGATCGACCAGTCGTACTTGATGCTCGGATCGATCGTCGGCACTTCCTGGCGTCCGGCGAAGACGAGGATCTTGCGATCACCGACCCGCTCGAAGGCGGCCGCCGGCGAGGCCGCGACCAGCACCGCGAGGATCGCTGTCACGAGCACGCGCATGGCCAATCTCCTGTGTGATCGCGACGGTTTTGCATCGCGATGGCGGGAGGATAACATACGGCTCGCGATGCCCCTTCGCCCCGTGTCCGCGGCCGAGATCGAATCCTTGGCGATCGGCGCCTGGATCCTCGGCACCGGCGGCGGCGGGAGCCCCTACCTGGCGCTCCTCAACATGCGCAAGCTCTATCGCGAGGGCGCGCGTGTGTCCTTGCTCGACCCGATGGACCTGACCGACGACGCGCGCGTTGCGGTGGTGTCGAACATGGGCGCGCCGCTCGTCGGCCAGGAGCGGCTGACCGATCCTCACACGATCGCGCGTGCCGTCCAGATGATGGAGGAGTACCGCGGCGTCCGCTTCGACGCGGTCATGTCGCTCGAGATAGGCGGCGGCAACTCTCTCCAGCCGTTCATGGCCGCCGCGGTGCTCGGTCTGCCCGTGGTCGACGCCGACTGCATGGGCCGCGCCTTCCCCGAGGCGCAGATGACCAGCTTCGCGATCCACGATCTCACGATGTACCCGCTCACGATGGCCGACGTGCGTGACAACGCCGTGATCGTCGCGCGCGCGGCCTCGTGGAAGTGGATGGAGCGGCTCTCGCGCAAGGCATGCGTCGAGGTCGGCTCGATCGCGTCGACGTGCAAGGCGCCGCGCACCGGCAAGGAAGTGAAGGAGTGCGGCATCCTCTACTCGACCAGCAAGGCGATCGGCATCGGCGAGACCGTGCAGTCGGCACGGCGCCGCCATCGCGATCCCGTCCAGGCGGTGATCGACGCCGAGCGCGGCCGCCTCGTGTTCCGCGGGAAGATTCGCGACGTCGCCCGGCGCACGACCGAAGGTTTCCTGCGCGGCACCGCCAAGCTGGACGGTCTCGACGAGTTCCGCGGCTCGGGCTTCGAGCTCGCCTTCCAGAACGAGTTCGCGGTCGGCTGGCTCGACGGCGAGCCCCGCGTGATGACGCCCGACCTGATCTGCGTGCTCGATACGGTCTCTGGCGACGCGATCGGCACGGAGACCCTGCGCTACGGCCAGCGCGTGAGCGTGATCGCGCTGCCCGCGCCACCGGTCCTGCTGACGCCCAAGGGGCTCGAGCACGTCGGCCCGCGCGCGTTCGGCTACGACCTCGAGTTCAAGAGCCTCTTCGCGTGAAGCGCCGCATCGGGATCGACGTCGGCGGCACGAACACCGACGCGGTGCTGCTCGAGGACGCGCGAGTGGTCCACGCCGTCAAGACGCCGACGACCGCCGACGTGACGTCGGGGGTTACGGACGCGCTGCGCCGGCTGCTCGACGCGACGGCTGCCCCCGGCGGCGCCGCCCAGGGGCCCGCGTCAGCGACGACGCGCGCGATCGACGCGGTGATGATCGGCACCACGCACTTCACGAACGCCGTCGTCCAGCGGCGGGACCTCACGCGGGTCGGTGCGATCAGGATCGGGCTTCCCTCGGGCGCGTCGCTCGAGCCTTTCGTCGACTGGCCGGAGGACCTCGCGGAGCTCGTGCGGGGCGAGGTCGTGATGCTCGAGGGCGGCCACGAGTTCGACGGGCGGCCGCTCGTGCCATTCGATTCGGCCGGCGTGCGCGCCGCAGCCCGCCGGATTCGCACCGCCGGCCTCACGTCGGTCGGCATCGCCGCGGTGTTCTCGCCGCTCAACTCGGCGTGCGAGCTCGAAGCGGCGGCGATTCTGCGTGAGGAGTGCCCGGACGTCGCGGTGACGATGTCGCACCAGCTCGGGCGCATCGGTCTGCTCGAGCGCGAGAACGCCACTCTGCTCAACGCCGCGCTCGTCGGCCTGGCGCGGAAGACCACGCGCGCGTTCACGGACGCGCTCGCCGCAAGCGGGATCACGGCACCTCTTTATCTCACTCAGAACGACGGCACCGTGATGCTGGCGTCGGTCGCCGAGGCGTTTCCGGTCTACGGCTTCGCGTCCGGACCGACCAACAGCATGCGCGGCGCCGCGTTCCTGTCCAAGCTCACCGACGCGCTCGTCATCGACGTGGGCGGCACGACCACCGACATCGGAAGCCTGCGCCACGGCTTCCCGCGCGAGGCCAACAACGTCGTCGAGATCGGCGGCGTGCGCACGCTGTTCCGCATGCCGGATCTGCTCTCGATCGGCCTCGGCGGCGGCTCGCTGGTCGCGCGCGATCCCCTCGCCGTCGGCCCTCGCAGCGTCGGCTACCGGCTGGTCGAGCAGGGGCTGGTCTTCGGCGGGAGCGAGCTCACGGCCACGGACATCGCCGTCGCGGGCGGGCTCATCGATCTGGGCGACCGTCGAAGAGTCGCGTCGCTCCCGGCCGAGCTCGTGCGAGCCGCCGTCGCGCGCATGCACGCGATGATCGAGGAGGCGGTCGACCGCATGAAGACCGACGCCGGCGACGAGCCGCTGATCGCGGTGGGCGGCGGCTGCTTCCTGGTCCCCGAGCGGATCGCCGGCATCTCCGAGGTGGTCCACGTCGAGCACCAGGCGGTCGCGAACGCCGTCGGCGCCGCGATCGCTCAGGTCAGCGGCGAGGTCGACCGGATCTTCCAGGACCTCTCGCGCGACGAGGCGATCGCGCGAGCCCAACAGATGGCGGAGGCTCAGGCCGCGAGTGCGGGCGCCGATCCGCGCACCCTCACCACCGTCGAGGTCGAGGACCTCCCGCTGGCCTACCTGCCCGGAAATTCGCTGCGTGTGCGGGTGCGCGTGGTGGGAGAGATTCGCTGATGTTCGTCCTGAGGCGCCCTAGAACGGGAAGAAACGCCAGCCACTGTCTGCGCGGCCGGTGTCCTCGATGAACTGCCTCGCGTAGGATCGCCCGCCGTACGGGCAGATCCACTTGCCGGTCTTCGCGCCGTCGACGACTTCCTCGATGAGCTGGGTTTTCGCGCCGCCCTTGCGGCCGTCGATATAGCGCTCGAGGCACAGAGGGCAAAATCCGGGCTGGTCGCGGTAAACCTGGGAGTGCTTCTTGCCGAACTCCATGAATCCGACCGGATCGACCATCGGGGTCACCAGTCCTTGAGTCCGGATGTTGTCGGTCACGCGCGAGAGCCAGGGCCCTCGCGAAGCTTCCCTCAGTCCACTCCTGCCACCGCCAGTACGCGGCGCATGCGCGCGGCGGCAAGATCGGCATCGCGGAAGAGTCCGGCGCGGTCCATCAGCACGAACTGCTCCGAGAGGTGCACGAGCGAGCGCGCGCTCTCCTGGCCGCCGACCATCCGGAAGTGCGACTGGTGGCCGTTCAGGTACGCGGCGAAGACCACGCCCGTCTTGTAGAAACGCGTGGGCGCGCCGAAGACGTGGCGGGAGAGCGTCAAGGTCGGCGCCAGCAGCTCCGCGTATCGAGCGAGGTCACCCTTGTCGAGCGCCTTGAGCGCGGCCGAGGCGGCCGGCGCGATCACGTCGAAGATGCCGAGCAGCGCGTCGGAGTGGCGGTCGCCGTCGCCGCGGATCGTCGTCGGATAGTCGAAGTCGTCGCCGGTATACATCCGCACGGTGGCCGGGAAGCGCTTGCGCATCGCGATCTCGCGCGCCTGGTCCAGGAGCGAGATCTTCACACCGTCGATGCGCGCAGCGTGCTCCTTCACGATCGACAGCAGGGTTTCCGTCGCCTGGTCGAGATCGCGCGAGCCCCAGTAGCCCTCGAGGGCCGGATCGAACATGTCGCCGAGCCAGTGGATGATCACCGGCTCGCGCACCTGGGCGAGAATGCGTCCGTACACCTTGTAGTAGTCCGAGGGCCCCTTCGCGCACGCGGCCAGCGCGCGGCTCGCCATCAGGATGATGCGGCCGCCGCAGCCCTCGATCCACGCGCACTGCTCTTCGTAGGCGGCTTCGACGTCGGCGATCGTCACGCGCGGCCCGGGCTCGAGATGATCGGTGCCGGCGCCCGAGGCGAGCACGGCGCCGGGCACCGTCTTGGCCTCGGCCACCGTGCGGCGGATCAGTTCCTTCGCGGTGCGCCAGTCGAAGCCCATCCCCCGCTGCGAGGTGTCCATCGCCTCGGCCACCGCGAGACCGAGCGACCACATGTAGTGCCGGTAGCGAAGCGTCGCGTCCCAGTCGAGCGCGACCTCGAGCGTGGGATTGATCGAAGCGAGCGGATCGGCGACGACGTGCACCGCCGCCATGCCGATTCGGCTCGTGATCGGACCGGGCGGCGCGGAGATCGGCGCCCGGTTCGTCAGCGTGTACGGCGTGACCAACCCGTCGCGGCGCGGGAGCTTGAGGGTAATGGGCATGGCGCCAACAGTTTACTCCACGGTCGCCGCATTGACAGATTCGCGGCCGGTTCTGTATGGTTAGCCCACTTTCCGCGGGGTCTCTCGAAGGAGGTCGGCATGGCATCCAAGGCGAACGATCGCAATCGCACGAAGTTCCTGCTCGACGAGAAGGACATCCCGACCAAGTGGTACAACATTCAGGCCGACCTCAAGACTCCCGCGCCGCCGGTGCTCCATCCCGGCACGAAGAACCCGATCGGGCCGCAAGACCTGGCGCCGTTGTTCCCGATGGAGCTGATCAAGCAGGAGGTCAGCCAGCAGCGCTGGATCGAGATCCCCGACGAGGTGCGCGACGTCTATCGCCTGTGGCGTCCGTCGCCGCTCTACCGCGCGCGCCGGCTCGAGAAGGCGCTCGGCACGCCCGCGCACATCTACTACAAGTACGAGGGCGTGAGCCCCGCCGGTAGCCACAAGCCGAACACCGCGGTGGCGCAGGCGTACTACAACAAGAAGGAAAAGGTCACGCGGCTCAGCACCGAGACCGGCGCCGGCCAGTGGGGCTCCGCGCTCTCGCTCGCCTGTCAGATGTTCGGGCTTCAGTGCAAGGTCTACATGGTGAAGGTGTCGTATCAGCAGAAGCCGTATCGCCGGATCATGATGGAGACCTGGGGCGCGCAGGTCGTCGCGAGCCCGAGCCCGGACACGCAGTCCGGCAAGAAGGTGCTCGAGCAGGATCCGAACTCACCGGGCTCGCTCGGGATCGCGATCAGCGAGGCCGTCGAGGACGCGGCCACGCGCGACGACACGAAGTATTCGCTCGGCAGCGTGCTGAACCACGTTCTGATGCACCAGACGATCATCGGGCAAGAGGCCAAGAAGCAGCTCGAGAAGGCCGACGACGCGGCGGACATCGTGATCGGCTGCGCCGGCGGCGGCTCGAACTTCGCCGGGCTCTCGTTCCCGTTCGCCGCCGACAAGCTCACCGGCAAGAACAAGAAGGTGCGCATCATCGCCGTCGAGCCGGCGGCATGCCCCAGCCTCACGAAGGGCAAGTACGCCTACGACTTCGGCGACACGGTGGGGCTGACACCGCTCGTGAAGATGCACACGCTCGGGCACACGTTCATCCCGGCCCCGCTGCACGCGGGCGGCCTTCGCTACCACGGCATGGCGCCGCTGGTGTGCAAGCTCTTCGACGAAGGCGTGATCGAGGCGCAGGCCGTTTCTCAACTGGCTACGTTCGAGGCGGCCCTGCAATTCGCGCGCACCGAGGGCATCATCCCGGCCCCCGAGTCCGCCCACGCGATCCGCGTGGCGATCGACGAGGCCCAGCGCGCCAAGCGCGACGGCAAGCGGCGCACGATCCTCTTCAACCTGTCGGGCCACGGCCACTTCGACCTCGGCGCCTACGAGGCGCATCTGTCGGGCAAGCTGCAGGACTACGAATACCCGACGGCGAAGGTCGAGGAAGCGCTGAAGAGCCTGCCGAAGGTATGACCCTCCGGCGCGGCTGACCACCGCGCCGGCCTACCGATGAGCCTGGTGCACGTCCGTCGCCTGAGGCTCGGGGCGGCGTTCGTCCTGCTCGCCTACCTGATCCTTCACTTCGCGAACCACGCGCTCGGGCTGGTCTCGCTGAACGCGATGGAGACCGGGCGCTGGTGGTTCCTGGCGCTCTGGCGGAGCGCTCCCGGCACCGTCGCGCTCTACGGCGCGATCGTGATTCACGGCGTTCTGGCGCTGTGGCTTGTCTACGAACGCCGGACGCTTCGAATGCCTGCGTGGGAAGCGACGCAGTACGCGCTCGGCCTCGTGCTGCCCCCACTGCTCGTCGCTCACGTCATCGGCACGCGCATCGCCTGGTGGCGGTTCGGGGCCGAGGATCCGTACGCTCGCATCCTGCTGATCCAGTGGCTGCAGGCTCCCGAGACCGGCGTGCGCCAGGCGGTGACGCTCGTCCTGGCATGGCTTCATGCCTGCGTCGGCCTGCACTACTGGCTTCGCTTTCGGCCGTGGTACCGGCGCGCCGCGCCCTGGCTGTTTGCGGTGGCGCTCCTGCTGCCGACGCTCGCTCTGGTGGGCTTCGTCGCTGGCGGCCGCGAGGTAGCCGCCCGGGCGAAGACGCCGGGATGGACCGAGGCGATGATGCGCGCGGCGAACGCGCCCGATCCCGGCGAGTTGGCGCGTCTCGTTGCGATCCGCCAGGGCTTCCTGGACAGCTACCTGTTCGCGCTGATCGGCGTGTTCGCGGCCCGCGGCGTGCGCCGCCTGCTCGAGTGGCGGCGCTCGCTGCGGATCAGCTACCCCAACGCGCGTGTGGTCACAGCACCGCGCGGGTTCTCGATTCTCGACGCGAGCCGGTTCGCCGCGATCCCGCACGCGTCCGTCTGCGGCGGCCGCGGGCGTTGCTCGACGTGTCGCGTGCGCGTCGCCGAGGGACTTTCAGACCTGCCGGCGCCGAGCGAGGCCGAGCGGCGCGTGCTGGCACGGGTCGGCGCCGCGCCCGACGTGAGGCTCGCCTGCCAGACGCGGCCCGTCCGCGACGTCACGGTCGAGCCGCTCCTGTCGCCGTCGGTCACGCCGGAGGAAGCGTTCGCCACCGACGTGCGCCAGGGCCGCGAGCAGGAGCTGGCGGTGCTCTTCGCGGATCTCCGCGGGTTCACCCGGATGGCCGAGAACAAGCTGCCGTACGACGTCGTTTTCGTCCTGAACCGTTACTTCGAGACGGTCGGCACGGCGATCACGCGCGCCGGCGGCGTCACGAACCAGTTCACCGGCGACGGCGTGATGGCGCTCTTCGGGATCGAGTCCGGCCCTGCCGCGGGCTCGCGGCAGGCGCTCGAGGCCGCGCGCGCGATGGTCGAGGGCGTCAACGCGCTGAGCGAGGAGCTCGCGACCCACCTCGGCTCCCCGCTGCGGATCGGTATCGGCATCCACACGGGTCCGGCCGTCGTCGGTCGGATGGGCTGGGGCGAGAGCTTCTACCTCACCGCCGTCGGCGACACGGTTCATGTCGCGGCGCGTCTCGAGCAAGCGACGAAGGACTATGCCGCCGAGCTGGTTGTCTCCGAGACGGTCGCCCGACACGCCGACCTCGATCTCTCCCGCTTCCCGGCCCACGACCTCACGGTCCACAACCGCGCGGGGAGTGTCGCCGTGCGCGTGGTCGACCGAGTTGGTCGTCTACCGAGGGCGCCGCGAGAGAGCGAGACGGCTCAGGACGAAAGAATGCGATCGTAGCGGCCGTACTCGCGCGCGGCGTCCATCATCCACTTCACGCAGTCCGGATCCGCCCGCGGCGGCAGCTCGCACGACGTCGAGAGCACGAAGCGCGAGCGCTTGCCCGCGGTGTCGATGCAGCGCTTCACTTCGGCTTCGACCTGCTGCTTGGTCGCCCGCTCGAAGATCGTCACGTCGACGTTGCCGATCGCGACCACGCCCTGCTGGTTGCCGAGCGTGATCAGCCGGTCGAGCTGATCGACCTGCAGCGCGGGATCGCCCTGCTGGTCGAGGTCGATCGTGATCGCGACGAAGCCGACGTCGACCAGGTCCTGATGGATCTGGTGCGTGGTGCCGCAGATGTGAACGGTCGTGCCGACCTTCTTGGCCCTGAAGTAGTTCACGAGGTCCTGGTGGTACGGCTTGATGAACTCGCGATAGGTGTCCGGCCCGACCAGCGAGCACGAGGCGGTCGGATCCGAATAGCTCAGACCGATCTTCGTGCCGAGCACCGCATCGCCCACCTGCTTGGCGTACTCGGTGCTGAAGCGCATCAGCTCGTGCACGAACTCCGGGTCGTCGATCGTGTCCAGACACATGATCTCGGGATTACGCAGGAGCATCGCGATCGTCCACGGCCCGACGAGCACGGCGCCAAGCCCGCTCGGCAGCCGCGCCGCCGAGAGCGCCTCGCACTGCTCGAGAAACGCGGGCAGCCGCCCGGCCTTCTTCGGGTCGGGGATCTCCAGGCGGGCGAGCTTGCCCTTGTCGTCCTGCAAGACGTGCTGGTCGATCGACGGCACGACGTAGTCCGAATACTTCACGCGGCAGCCCACGGCCTCCGCCTCCTTGGCGAGGTCGTTGAAGGCCACCATGATGTCCGGCTGGTAGCGCTCGTAGTAGTTGAGCATCGCGCGCACGGCCTTGGTGGGGTTGGTGCAGTACTCCTCGATCGAGAGCCCGTCGAGGCAGCCCGCGAACGAGCCGGCGATCGGATAGGCAGGCACGCGGTCGGCGAAGCCGCCCTTGTACGCGGCCACCACCCGCTCGCGTCCGGTCACCGCCTTCTCGCCGAGCTCCATGCCGTCCTCCCGCCGTCGCGCTCTACTGTCGCGATTCTAGCATCGGCGTGAACGCGCTCAGCGTGCGCTCGATCTCCGCTGGCTCGAGGTTCGGACGGATGAAGACCAGCGGCATGTCGGCGCCGGCCTCGCGCCAGCGCGCGAGGCGCTCGCGCGCCTGCTCGGGCGTGCCGAACACGGTGAGCTCGTCCAGCAAGAGCTCGGCCTCGGGCGGGACGGTGCCGGTGAAGCGCGGCGAGTTCGCGCCGAGCACCTGGTCGATCTCGCGGCTGAATCCCTGGCGCGCGAGCGAGCGGCGATAGAGCGGCCCCATCGTCGTCAAGTAGAACGACACGAACCACGCCGCGCCGACGCGCGCCTCGGCCGGATCGTCGGACACGACCGTCGGCACGGCCGGGTACACCGACACCGGCCGGTCGGGATCGCCAGAGCGCGCGGCGCCCTCGCGCAGGAGCGCGCGCCCCTGGGCCAGGCACCGTCGCGGATACATGAACGGCAGCCAGCCGTCGGCCAGCTCGCCGGTGAGCCGCACCGACTCGTCGGTGAGCGAGGCGAGAAAGATCGGGACGTCGATCCGCAGCGGCAGGTTGAGCTTGAGCGGCCGCGCGCCGGTCGCCACCGCGAGCGGCACGCGCTCGCCTCGCAGGAGCGCGCGCACCTGCGTGACCGTGCGCCGCATCCTGGCGAGCGGCGCGACGAACGGCACGTCGTGGAGGCCCTCGGTTAGCTGCGCCGTGCTCGCGCCGAGCCCAAGCACGAACCGGCCGGCGGAGGCCTCGGCAAGACTCGCCGCGCCCATTGCCAGGGTGCCGGCGCTGCGTCCCCAGACGCCCAGGATGCCCGTGCCCAGGAGCAGCCGCTGGGTCCTGAACGCGGCCTCCGCCATGAGCACCGTGACGTCGTAAGCCCACGTCTCGGGCAAGAAATACGACGCATAGCCGAGGCGCTCGGCCAGTGTCGCGACGCCGATGAGCGTCTCGTGGCGATTCTCGAGGGGCATTACGCTGACACCGAGGGGCATTGCGCTCATGGTAGTCTGGCCCGCGAAGCAGCCGGACCTTAGCAGAGGAGCGCCCCATGATCAAATCGTGCGTGGCCCTGGCCGCCGTCGTCTGTGCGGCGCTGGCCGCGCCGGCGCCCGCCCGCTGCCAGGTCTTTCTCGCTTCTCGCCCGCATCCCGACTTCCTGATCGGCCCCCTGTTCGTGGTCGCGAGCGTCAGCCACGGCACCGCCGACGTCACGGTGAACCTCTCGTGGAGCCTCACCACCGGCCCTGTCACACGCAAGGCGGAAATGGAGCAGGACCTCTACCTGCTCTGGCCGGCCGAGATCGTGGAGGGCACCACAAAGGGCCCGGCGGAGCCCGACCTGATTCGCCAAATCGAAGGTCGCGGCCTCACGGTCCTGGGCAGCGGCCAGCTCGTCCTGAGGCGACGCGACCGCATGCAGGTCGGCACCGCTGCCCTCGGCGATGCCTTGCCGGTGACACCCACCTACGTCAACTTCACCCGGCCAGGCGGACAGACAGGTGTGGTCTCGTACATCAAGATTCCGTGGACCCCGACCCTGGCCGATCCGCTGTCGATCGTGACGCTCGTGCTGCGGCTTCGCGGTCTGGTCGGCCAGAAGGCGGGGACCTGGCTCGAGGATCTCTTCTGGGGCCGGCGCCAGGTCGTCACGGTCGGCTTCGGCGATCTCGGCCCGCCCGTGCTCGGCCTGTTCGCGCTCTACTACGAGCGCCGGGACCGGATGGTGCACCTGGCGCGTGACTACTCGCTCGTGATCGCCAATTTCGGCGACTCGGACCACCTGAAGATCGAGGAGATCTCGCCGGCGGCGGCGGTGCGCCGCCAGAGCCGCGTGCGCGCGGGCGGCGAGGTCGTCGCGCTGACGCTCCTGCCCTCGCAGGACGTCACCTCGCAGAGCCTGCGCGTGCAGTACCACTACTTCACCGGCCGCATCAACTGGCGCCCGATCGTCATCTCCGCCGTGATTCTGCTGGTGACCAACTTCGCGGGCGTGCTGATGCTGAGCACCGACGTGAGCCGTCGGATCCGCCGCCGGCGCCGCGCCCGGCGCCGCTTCCAGGCGGCCGCCGCCGCGACCAACGGCGTGCCCTCGCGCGAGGCGCTTGTCACCTTGATCCCGGTCGGCACACGCTACGACGAGGTCGTATCGCGCTTCGGCCGCCCCGACGAGGAGCACGAGCGCGTCACGCCGCCCGGACGGCGCACGGTGCTCTATCGCGCCAACCACGGCCCCGTCCATCACGAGGTCGCGATCGAGCTTCAGGACGACCGCGTCCGCGAGGTCACGTGCATCACGAGCCGCTGAGCGCGCGGTCGGCGCCCATAGGAGCGAACGAATGATCAAACCGTACACCGCCGTCGGCCTCGTCCCCACCGTGCGCGGGATCCGCAAGCGCTCGGACATCAAGATCAACCTCGAGCACCTCTCGCACATGGTCAAGGCGGCGTCCTGGCTCTCGAGCCTCGACATTCCGGTGCGGCTGATCGCCTTTCCCGAGGGCGCCTTGCAGGCCTTCAACGACGAAGTGCTGGACCTCGACCACGCGACTTTCGCGCGCGAGTGCGCGATCGACATCCCCGGTGAGGAGACCGAGACCCTCGGCAAGATCGCCAAGGAGTACAACGCGTTCATCATGGCGCAGGCCAAGGCCCGCCATCCGGATCTCAAGGACCGGTACTTCAACGTGGGCTTCATCATCAATCCGCGCGGCCGCGTGATCCTCAAGCACTACAAGGTCTCGCCGCTGTTCCCGGTCGAGCACTCGGTGTGCCCGCACGACGTCTACGACTGGTGGGTCGAGAAGTACGGCAAGACGCTCGACGCGTTCTGGCCGGTCGTCGACACCGAGATCGGGCGCATGGGCATCATGATGGCCAACGAAGGCTCCTATCCCGAGAACGCGCGCGCGCTTGCGCTCAACGGCGCCGAGGTCGTCTACCGCGCCTCGTATCCGCACCCGGCCACCGGCAACGAGATCTTCGAGATCCAGAGCCGGGCCCGCGCCCTCGACAACAACATGTACCTCGTCGCGCCGAACATGGGGACGTACTACCTGTTCCCCGAGGAAACGACGCCGATCGACACGTTCGGGGGGCGATCCTTTATCATCGACTACAAGGGACGGATCGTCGGCCGGCAGGACTACGGCGCCGGCTCGACCTACGTCGCCGGTGTGATCGACGTCGAGGCGCTTCGCGACCATCGCGCGCGGGCGCAGTGGGACAACTGGATCAAGGACCTGAGGACCGAGCTCTATCAGATCCTCTACGAGAAGCCGATCTACCCGAAGAACCTCTATCTCAAGCGAGCGCCCATGAAACACGCCGAGTACCGTGAGAAGGTCATCCGCCGACAGATCCGATTGATGCACGACCGCGACATCTGGAAGCGGCCCGCGCGATGATCGCTCGATTGCTCGCGCTGGCGATCGTGCTGACACCGCTGACCGCGACGGCCGAGATCCGTCTGCCGCCCGGGTTCACGTCGCAGGTCTATGTGACCGGCGAGGGCTTCGACACCGACACCTCGCGCGGCGTTCGCGGTATTCCCGCGAGCGCGACGCTCACGTTCGATCCGTCCGGGATTCTCTATCTCGCCCGGACGGGACGCCGCTACGTCGGCGGCGAGGTCTACGACCTCTGGCCGATCTTTCGGATTCCCGCCGGCGGCGCCCGGCTCACTCCCGAGGTCGAGTCGCGCTATTTCTATGGCCCGCCGCTGCCGAATCCGCAGATCGGCGCAACACGCCGCGGGCACGAGCTCTTCGTGACCACCTTCGACCGCGAGCGAAAGGTGGGCGCGGTCTATCGCATCGTCGACGGTCGGGCTGAGCTCTTCGCCGGCGGAACGCCGGAAAAGGGCGTGCCGCCCGTGCTGCGACAGCCCGAGGCCTCCGCGGTCGATTCGGCCGGCAACGTCTACGTTACCGACCGGGCTCAGGGCGTGGTCGTTCGGCTGAGCCCGGAGGGCCGAGTCCTCGATCCGGCCTACGTCACGCTCGCGCGGCCGCGACTGCTCGCGATCGACGAGCGCGATCACCTGTGGATCGGCAGCGACGGCAGCGCCGAGGCGCCCTACCAGCCCGGCCCCGGTGAGATCGTGCGTGTATCGCCTCAGCGCGTCGCCGAGGTGCTCTATCAAGGACCCGTGGTCGCGTCGCTCGGCGTCGGCCCTGGTGGGAGCGTGTTCGTGGCCGATCGCCACGAAAAGCAGATCTTCATTCTCTTGCCGGACGGCCGGCGCATTCCGTTCACCGGTTTCACCGACGGTGATCTACCGCGAAGCGTTGGGTTCGCGCCCGTCACTCCCGAGACGAAGCGCGCGGGTGTCGCGGGCGATCTCTTCGTCGTCGCGATCCGGAACGGCACGTGGCCCGTGAACGAGGTACTTCGCATCTCCGGACCGTTCGAGGAGCTCGCGCGCCCGCGCTGATCGGGCATCTTTCCGGGCCGCTTCCGGAATTGTGCCCTGCCCGTCCCTTGCGCGCCTGGCCCAAGTACCTGATTCCGCGCGACTCGCGGATTCGGCACGACTTCTGCTCTATTTCCGGCAGAAGCAACGGACCGAAATGGGTGCAAGGCGCCCGGAGGTGATTGCAATGCAACACATGGACCTCTGGTTCGACCTGGCCGTCAGGGGAGAGCCCAATCTGGAGGAGGAAGCGCTTTCGCGTTTGCATCTCTCGGATGGCGCCGAACCGGATCCGAGCCCGGTCGATCGAGGCGGCGAGGAGCAAGCTCCGTCGACTGATTTCTTCTAGGAGTCAGCGCTGTAAGAGTCAGCGCGTCGCGGCGCGAATGACCGCCAACGCTCCGACCGCGACCGCCACGACGATCCAGATCGTCCCCTTCGGCAGGTGTAGCATCTCCACGACCGCCACGGTGAAGCCGGCCGCGATGAGTACCACCGCCGCGAGAATCGTCCCGGTTCGGGAGCGCTTTGCGGTCAACGCCGCGGCCTCACGCGAGTCGGCTCGCGAGGTCGGCCGTCACCCGCTCGACGTCCGGCTCGCGCAGTGCCGCGAGCGAGACCACGAGCGGCTCGACGTGCTCGGCCCACGGCCGCCACGGTCGCTGCGCTTCGCCGAAGAGCACGACGCTCTGGACGCCCAGGGCTGCGGCGAGGTGGCTGACGCCCGAGTCGTTGCCGAGGTAGGCCGCGGCCAGGCTCAGCACGCCCGCCAGCAGCGGCAGCGGCGGCTCCCGGAGGACGATCGCACACGCGATCAGCGACTCCGGGAGCGCCGCGACGGCCGCGGCGTCCGCGGGGCCCTGATGGATCGCGATCGCCAGATGCGGCAAGGTGGACACGCGATCGACGACCTCGGCGAATCCGGCCGCAGGCCACTGCTTGCCCGGCCCACCCGCCCCGGGATGCACGACCAGCAATCGATCGTGCTCCCGCCAACCCAGACGAGCCAGCTCGCGTCGCGCCTCGGCGGCAAGCGCCGCGGGGATCGCAATCGGCGCTCGGATCTCGCGATCGTGGGCGGCCGCGCCCACGGTGTCCGCGAGATGCTCCCACACCGGACGGCGCCCGGCCGTGGAGGCGGCAACGATCGATCCCGGCGCCAGAGTCATGAGTCTCCGCACGAATACTGGATCGCGCGCACCGACCCACGCGACCAGGCGCGCGCTTCGCTTGAGCTCGTCCGCACAGCGCGCCGGCCACTGGTGCTCGGACCCGCTCGCCTCAGACGCAAACAGCGCGTCGAGTCCGAGGCGCTCGAAATCGACGGAGCGGTCCACCACGCCGAGCGCTTCGAGCAGGCGTCCGATTCGCGGCTGGGCGGCGATCACGAGCTCATCGCGAGGCCGCTCGCGACGCAGTGCGCGCAGCGCCGGAACCGCGAGCAGCACGTCGCCGAGAGCGCCGGGATGAATCGCGAGGGTCAGGGGCGGAGCAGCGCCAGCGCGGCATCGTGGAGCCTGCCGTTCGTCGCCAGCGCGGAGCCCGTGTAAATGGTCGGCCGGCCGTCGAGGTCGGTGAACCGGCCGCCGGCCTCCTCGACGAGGATCTTGCACGGCGCCAGATCCCACGGCTTGAGGCCCGAGGTCTCGGGATAGATCTCGACGTAGACGTCGGCCTTGCCCTCGGCGATCAGCCCGTAGCCGATGTAGTCGCCAAAGCCGCGCTGGCGATCGGTCGCGTCGACCAGACGCATGAACCCGTCCCAGTACTGGGTCGTACGCGCCGCGCGCAGCCCGGCGTGCATCAGATAGGCCTGGCGCATGTCGGTTTCGTCCGAGATCCGGATGCGCTCGCCGTTGAGGAAGGCGCCGCCGCCCTTGCGTGCGGTGTAGAGCTCGCCCGTGACGGGATTGTGGATGACGCCGACCGTGATCTCGCCGCGCTCCTCGAGCCCGATCAAGGTGGCCCAGATCGGAATGCGGCGCACGAAGTTCTTGGTTCCGTCGATCGGGTCGATGATCCAGCGCGTGTCGGACGCGCCTGAGCCTCCGAACTCCTCGCCGAGAAACCCGTGCTCCGGGAACGCCTTCTTCAAGATTTCGACGATCGTCCGCTCGGCTTCCCGATCGGCCTGGGTCACCGGCGTCGCGTCGGCCTTCAGCGTGATCTCGAAGCCGCCGTGGTAGTACTTCAGGGCGACGCGTCCGGCTGCCCGCGCCGCCTCGACGGCGGCGGCCAGCGCGGCCTCGCTCACCGCGTGGGCTCGTCTTCGGGGAACGGCTCGCCGCGCTCGGCGAGGACCTGTGCGTACACCTCGAGCGCGTCGACGACGACCGGCATGCCGCCGTAGGTCACCATCTGGAAGATGACCTCGGCCACCTCCTGGCGGGTCGCCCCGACGTTGAGCGCCGCATGGATGTGCGCGCGCACCTCGTTCGGGCGGTGCAGCGCCGTCAGCGCGGCGACCGCGCAGAGCTCGCGCTGCTTCTGCGGGATGACTTCCCGGCTGTAAAGTACACCGGTGAAGAAGATCGACAGCTCGCGCGCGAGCTTCTTGTCGAAGCGTTTCCACATCTCGAAGCCCGAGCCGCCCTTCAGCGTGCTGAACAGCTTCTGGCTCGTGCGCTTGGTCAGCGATTTCAGCTCGGCATCGTCCATCAACGCCATTGGCGTCTCCTTCGAAGCGATGATAGTCTGCGGCGGCGGCGCGTCAGCGCCGTCACAATAACGTAGCCGAGAGGACCGCACAATGCTGAACCCGCACGTGTTCCGCGCCTACGACGTGCGCGGGCTCGTCGGCAGCGACATCAACCCCGACGTGTTCCGGCAAGTCGGGCGCGCCTACGCGACCATGATTCGCCGCAACGGCGGCTGGCGGATCGCCGTCGGCCGGGACAACCGCCTGTCGTCGAACGGTCTCAAAGAGGGCTTCGTCGAGGGCGTGCGCGCCGCCGGCATCGACGTCGTCGACATCGGGCTCTCGACGACGCCGATCCTCTACTTCGCGACCGCGCACTGGAAGCTCGACGGCGGCGCCAACATCACCGGGAGCCACAACCCGATCGAGTACAACGGCGTGAAGATGGTCCATCCGGGCGCGGCGCCCCTGTCCGAGGACGAGATCCAGGGCCTGCTCCGGACGATCCAGCGCGGCGACTACGAGAGCGGCGCCGGCGAGCTCACCGAGAAGAGCCCGCGTGAGGACTATTTCGACACCGTCGCCCGGATGGTCCGCCCGGCCCGGCGCCTCAAGGTCGTGGTGGACGCCGGCAACGGTGTGGCCGGCGTCTACGCGCCCGAGCTCTTGCGGCGGATCGGCTGCGAGGTGATCGAGCAGCACTGCGAGTCGGACGGGAGCTTTCCCAATCACCTGCCCGACCCCGAGGACGAGCGCAACGTCGAGGACCTCAAGGAGCGCGTCGTCGCGGAGCGCGCCGATCTGGGCGTGGCCTACGACGGCGACGCGGACCGCGTCGGGATCATCGACGAGCGCGGCGGGCGCCATGAGGCCGACCTGATCCTGGTTCTCCTCGCACGCGACCTGCTCACGCGCCACCCCGGTGCCAAGGTGGTGTTCGACGTGAAGTCTTCGCAGGCGCTGGTGGACGACATCCGTAGCCACGGCGGCGTGCCCATCATGTGGAAGACGGGCCACTCGCATCTCAAGCGCAAGATGCGTGACGATCACATCCTGCTCGGCGGCGAGGTCAGCGGCCATATGTTCTTCGCCGAGAACTACTATGGCGTCGACGACGGCATCCTGGCCTCGTGCAAGATCATCGAGATGACCGCCCGCGCCGGCGAGCCGCTCTCGCGCGCCTTCGCGTCGGTCCCTCACCTGCGCGCCACGCCCGAGCTCAAGGCGCCGTGTCCGGACGGCGAGAAGTTCAAGCTCGTCGAGGAGATCACACGCGAGCTCAAGCAGCGCTACGAGACGATCGACATCGACGGGGCGCGCGTGATCTTTCCCGGCCGAGGTTGGGGGCTGGTCCGCGCGTCCAACACGAACCCGTACCTGACGCTCCGGTTCGAGGCGCGCACCGACCGCGAGATCGACGAGATGAAGCGGGAGATCTACGCGGTGCTGAGCCGCTACCCGTTCGTCACCTTGCCCGACTAGATCATCGAAGGGGCCTCGGCGGCCCCCTCCGAGCCTCCCCCAGGATTGCGCGGGCAAAGCCCGCGCTCGAACACCGCTTACTCAGGCACGCTCCTAGGGCGACAGGCGCGCGTCACGCCCAGTTGAGCGCCAGGCGCACCGCCGAGAGCAGGTCCGGGGCGCTCGCGCAGTCGCGGCGTCCCCAGAAGTTGCCGGGATCGAGCAGCACGGCCCTCAGGCCCGCGGCGGCCGCTCCACGCACGTCGATCGAGTAGAGATCGCCGATGTAGGTCGCCTCGGACGGCGCGACACCGGCTCGCGCCAGCGCCAGCTCGAAGATCCGCGGATCCGGCTTCTCCACGCCCACGTTGCCCGAGTCGATGACGAAGTCGAGATGGGGCGCCACGCCGACCAGCGCCAGCACCGACGCGACCGAGCCGTTCGAGTTCGAGATCGCCGCCGCCCGCGCGCCGGCCTGACGCACGAGCGCCAGCGACTCCAGCGCCTGGGGATCGCGGCTGGTGAAGACGCCGACGGGCGGATTGTAGGCGCGCCGCCACGCGGTGACTTCCTCGATCGTCTTGCCGTCGGCGACGCCGAGCGCGTCGAGCAGGAAGCGCGTATAGCGGTTGCCCGCGTCCGCGGTTTCCGTGGAGGCGCCCGCGGTGCGGGCGAAGAGCTCGTCGTCGAGCCGGACCCGCGCCTGCCACTCGGCGCGCTGGACGGCCTCGGGCGCAACGCGCACGCCGTGGCGCGCGAGCTCAGCGGCAATGGCCGCGTAGTCCATGCGGAGCAGCGTGTTGCCGGCGTCGAAGAAAACGGCTCGGATGGCTCAGTATAGTCGATCCGGTACACTGGCCGGGTGTACGCGCTCGGACTCGCCGCCCGCTGGCTTCACCTGGCGAGTTCCATCTTCCTGGTCGGCGCCGCCGCGATGATCGTGATCGCCGGCCGCTCTGACCGCCCCACGGCCCAGCAATGGGAAGCCCGCGTGCTCGCGTGGGCGCGGTGGCTTGCGATCGCCGCGATCCTCTCCGGAATCGTCGTCGTCGCCATGCAGACCGCGCTCTTCGAAGGTCGCGCGTCGGCCGCCGTCGAGCCGCGCGCGATCGCGCGCGTACTCGTGGACACCCAGTTCGGCCGCGTGTGGATCGTGCGCGCTGGATTCCTCCTGCTGCTGGCGGCGTTCCTCTCCCTGCGGCTCTCGGTCGCGCACCGCGCGGACTGGCGCGCCTCGCGCGGCGAGGCCGTGGTGCTCGGCGTCGCCGCGCTGGTCCCGCTGGCGGCGGCCGGCCACGCCGCGGCGGTCGAGCCTGACACCGTGCGCGCGATCGCGCTCGACGCCCTGCACACGCTCGGCGCCGGACTCTGGGTCGGTGCGCTCCTGCCGCTGGCGCTCCTTCTAAAGTCGGCGTCGAGCGAGGATGGCGCCGATGCGCGGCCCCACGCGGTCCTCGCCGCGCGCCGATTCTCCCGGCTGGCGCTCGGCATCGTGCTCGTGCTGGTGGCGACCGGCACCTGGCTCGCGGTCACTCACGTCGGCAACGTCGCCGGCCTCGTCGGCACGAGCTACGGGCGCCTGCTGCTGACCAAGCTCGCGCTGCTGCTCGTGGCGCTGGGCTTCGCCGCGCTGAACCGGTCGGTGCTGCTGGCTCGGCTCGGCGGCGACGGACCGACGGTCGGACGCCCGGCGATGCGCCGCCTGGCCCAGTTCGTGTCCGTCGAGACAGCGCTGGCGTTGGCGATTCTCGTGATCGTCGCGGCGATGAACGTGACGCCGCCGGCGCGGCACGAGGCTCCGGTCTGGCCGTTCACGATCCGGCTCTCGCTCTCGGCGCTCGAGGGCCGAGCGGCCGACGCGACGCGCGCGCTCATCGGAAGCCAGATCGCGCTGATCGGGCTGGTCGCGCTGATCGCGGGCCTGGCGATGCGAGCCTGGCGGTTGCCACTCGCGGCGGTGGCGCTGGCGGCGGTTGGCGCCGGCGTGGGCCTGGCGCTCCCGCCACTCTCGATCGACGCGTACCCGACGACTTATCTACGGCCCTCGGTGCCGTACCAGGCCTCCGCGATCACCGCCGGCGCCGCCCTTTATCAGTCGCATTGCGCCGGATGTCACGGGCCGCGCGGCGCCGGCGACGGACCCGCCGGCCGAACGCTTCCGCGATCTCCGGCCGATCTGCGCGCGCCCCACACCGCTCAGCACACCGCGGGCGATCTCTTCTGGTGGATCAGCCACGGGATCCCGGGCTCCGGCATGCCCGGCTTCGGCTCGCAGCTCACCGAGGATCAGCGCTGGGAGCTGATCAACTTCCTGCGGGCGCTCTCAGCCGGATACGGCGCGCGAGGCATGGGGGCCACGATCGAGCGCGACCGGCGATGGCTCGTGGCGCCCGACTTCGCGTTCGCGGTCGGCCCCACGCCGCCGCGCGCCTTGAAGGACTATCGCGGACGCACGGTGCTCGTCGTGTTCTATTCCCTGCCCGGCTCGCGCCCGCGCATGAGTCAGCTGGCCGGGCGCGAGGGCACCCTGGCCATCCTCGGCGTCGAGGTCATCGCGGTGCCGATCGACGCCGATCCCGACGCGATCCGCCGCCTGGGTCCGGAGCCGCGCGTCCTGTTTCCCGTGGTCACCGAGGGCGCCGAGACGATCGTGGCGGCCTACAGGCTGTTCGCGCTGGCGCCGCACGTCGAGCTCCTGCTCGATCGCCAGGGCTACGTCCGCGCGATCACGAGGAGCGGCGGCGAGGCGCTCGACTTCGACGCGCTGGTCGCGCAGGTCATGCAGCTCAACGAGGAGAAGATCGCGGCCGAGGCGGCGCCGGAGGAGCACGTGCACTGATGCGGGCCTGGAAAGTGGTGGCCGTGATCAACCTGGCGCTGCTGATCGGCGCCGGGTGGGGCTACGCGTTCTGGGGCCTGCGCGTCGGCCGGCTCGAGCGCGACTTGGCCGAGGCCAGGGCCGCGGCGGAGAGCGGGATCGAGCGGCAGTGGGAAGCCGAAGGCATCGTGCGCGCGAGCCTTCCCGAGATCGGCGTCCTGGTGCTGACGCACGGCGAGATCCAGGGCTTCATGCCCGCGATGACGATGGGGTTTCGCGTCGCCTCGCCGAAGATTCAGGAGGCCGTTTCGGTCGGAGACGCGGTACGATTTACGCTACGGGGAGTACCACCGAACGTGGCGGTGACCACGATCGAGAAGCTCAAGTGAGGGATACCGTGGTGAGATTTCTGACTCCTGCGCTCGTGGCCGCGACGCTCTGCCTCGCCGCGCCGGCGACGGCGGCCACGCTCTACATCACCAACACGAAGTCCGAGTCGGCCTCGATCATCGACACCGACACGTTCGAGGTCGTGGGCACGGTTCATCTCGGTCAGGGCAAGCCCAACCGGATCGTGTTTCATCCGGACGGCAAGACGGCGTGGGTCGTCTACGACAAGAGCCACGACCTCGGCGTGATCGACGCCGAGTCGAAGAAGCTGGTCCGCCGCGTGAAGATCGGGGGCAACCCGTACAACCTCGCGTTCACTCCGGACGGCCGCCATCTCCTGGTCCTCGACTGGTCGAGCGACACGAGCAACGACGAGGTGATCTTCTACGATCTCAAGGAGCAGAAGATCGACGGCCGGGTGGAGGTCTCCACGTGGCCGGCTCACGCGATCTTTTCGAAGGACGGCAAGCTGGTCTACGTCTCGGGCGAGACAGCCGGCGACGTGACCGTGATCGACGTGGCCCAGCGCAAGGTCGTGGGCCGCATCATCCACGGCGGCGGCGACGCGATGGGCCTGGCGCTACCGTCCGACGGCAAGACCCTCTACGCCGCGGCGGGCGAGAACAAGATGATCGTGAAGATCGACACCGCCACGAACAAGACGGTGGGCGAGATCGCGCTGCCCGGAATCGTGCACGAGGCCACGCTCACGCTCGATGGCAAGTACCTCTACACAACTCTGCGGAAGACCAACAAGATCGCCGTCGTCAGCATGGCCGACGAGAAGATCGTCAAGATGATCCCGCAGAAGGGCTATCCCGACCTGGTCACGATGGAGCCGACCGGGCGCTACGCGCTCGTCACCAACCGGTACGCCGACCTGGTCAGCGTGATCGATCTCTCGACCCACGCTCAGGTGCGCACGATCCCGGTCGGCAAAGCGCCCCACGGGATGGCCCTCCGGCCCCGCTAGGTGAAGCTGCGGCTGGCCGCGGCCGTCCTGGCCGCGCTGGCGCTCTGGCCGGCCGCCGCGCTGGCCCACGCCGTCCTCGTGAAGTCGGTCCCGGCCCAGCGGGCCACCCTGGTCGAGGCCCCGCCGCGGATCGAGCTCTGGTTCAACGAGCGGCTCGAGCCGGCGTACTCGAAGGCGTCCGTGACGAACGAGGCGGGCGAGCAGGTCGATCGCCGCGACGTCGCGGTCTCGGCCGAAGATCCCCGCCGCCTCTCCCTCTCCTTGCCGCCGCTGAAGCCCGGCCGCTACACGGTCAGCTTTCGCGTGCTGTCCGTGGACGGGCACGTGGTCGAGTCGCGCTTGAGCTTCACGGTCAAGGACCGGCGCTGACCGGCGCGTCAGAGCTCGCGCGGCACGCAGCGATTCTGGCTCGACGTCCATGCGCTGATGCGGCGCTCAGCGTCGGCGCGCTGATCTGGCGTCAGCTCGGCCTGGAGCGCCGTAATCTCGAGGATCACCTGCTGTCGCGCGGCCTCGGCCTCGGGGGGAAGGCTCGCATGCGCCAGACGCAGCCACTCGTACGCCTGCTGCGGGTCGCGCGCCACCCCGCACCCGTGGCGGCAATCCACCGTGAGCGACCGCGGGAAGCCTCCTGTTGTGAGCGACATGCGCCCGTACACCGTGCCGAGAATCATCTGGGCGCGATACTGGCCCTGGTGAGCGGCCTTCGCCCACCACTCCCGCGCTGAATCGTAGTCACGCGGCACGCCCTCACCCAGGTAGAAGAGCGTGCCGTAGCGATACTGGGCGTCGCAATCGCCCTCCTCGGCCAGGGGCTTCCAGTACTGGATCGCGTTCTCGGGCTCCCCGCTGTCGAACAGGCGAAGGCCCGTCGCGTAGGGGTCGTTGGGGTCGAAGTACGTGCCGGAAACGCATCCGCCGAGGACGACTGCGAGAGCGAGCGCCACGCCTGATCTGGCCAGCATACGGCTGATCCCTTCGCTGCTTTAACGGTACTCCCGGTGACCAAGTTCCGCGCGGAGCTTGCAATCCAGTGGCAATCGTGATGATGTACCGACATGTCGAAACGTCGCGCGTTGCTCCTGCTCCTGGGAGTCGTGGCGTTTCTGCTTGCCGGCGCGAGCATGCCGCACACGCACGCCGGCGCTGGCCCCGGCCTCTGGAACGCCGACCACGATCTCGCGCTGATGGCGGCGTTCGGCACCCACGCGTGTCAGCTCGACGCCACACCGGTCATCGGGCTCGCGATCGTGGTGGCTGCCGCGATCGCGTTGGCCGCAGCACCTGCCGTCAGCGCCCCGCGGAATCTCTCGGCTTCGCGCGCGCCGCCTCGCTCCTGACGCTCCTCCACCCGTCGATCTAGCTTCCGTTTCGAGCCTCGGGCTCACCGCGATCTAGCCGTCGCGGGAACACTCGCAGGACAGCGGACATTGGAGGATCGGCATGCGCGCACTGGCCCTCACTGTCATCGCGCTCTCCACGATTCTGGCGCCGGCTATTGCCGTGGCCCAGGATGCGGCCGAGCTGCGCCGGCAGATCGAACAGCTACAACGACAGCTCCAATCGGTTACCGAGCGGTTGCAACGGCTGGAGGCGCAGCCCGCGCCGCCAGCGTCCCAGCCCGTACCGCCCGCGCCCGGCGTCCCCGCGCCGGCACCGGGCGCGGCGGCGGCGCCGCCACCGAGCTCGACGCTTTCGGCGGCCGACCTCGCGCAGCCCCGGCAACCCTTCTCGCTGTATCAACAGCGCGGCTCCGGCCAGCTGCTGTTCGACATCGGCCTCGCGGGTGACTTCGTCGGCAACATCACGCAGCGCAACGTCGAGCGGGCTGGCGGCGGAACCTTCTCCGGCCAAGAGAATCGGTTCTTTCCGCGTGAAGTCGAGCTCTCGCTATTCGGCCAGATCGACCCGTACGCCTCCGCTGTCGTCAGGATCGAAGCGGGAGAGGAGGAGCCAGGTCAGGAGACCGGCGTCACCCTGGCCGAAGCCTACCTCACCCTGCTCACCCTGCCATTCGGCACGCAAGCCAGGATCGGGCAGATGCGCAATCGCTTCGGCTACTCGAACGAGATCCACGAGCACGATCTGCAGTGGATCGATCGTCCCAACGTCATGCGCAATTTCCTCGGTGCCGAGGGCCTGCAGGAAAAAGGCATGGAGCTGACGTTGGTCCCGGACCTTCCCTTCTACATCGAGGCCCTCGCCGGCATCTTCAACGGCGACAACGAGACCGCGTTCGGTCGTGGAACCTTGCAGCATCCGCTTGCCACGGGCCGCCTCCGTACGTTCTTCGAGCTCGGCCTCGAGCACGGCCTGCAGCTCGGGATGTCGGTCGCGAGCGGCCAGACCGATGACCGCAACCGCTCGACGATCCTGGGCTGGGAGTGGCGCTACAAGTACCGCCCGGATGGGTGGCTCCATCCTCTGATCACCTTGACCGGCGAAGCGCTCTACTCGATGCGCAAGGCTAACGTCGGCGTCGACCTCGACGGCGACGGCACGATCGATCAGGTCGACAAGCGCCAGCGCAATCATTCGGGCTGGTACACCGGGCTCGAGGTCCAGCCGTTTCGCCGCTGGGCCGGCGGTGTCCGCTACGATTGGTCGCAGTACCCGGTGAATCCCGGCTGGGAGTGGGCGATCGAGCCGTACGTCACGTTCTGGCCGTCGGAGTTCCTCCGCTTCCGGCTCGCGTGGAAGCACACGGATCGGAGTACCCAGACGCGCGACGCGTTCAACCTGAACGGCTCGAGCGCCCGGAATGTAGACGAGCTTCTCTTCCAGGCTTCCTTCATTCTGGGCGCCCATCCGGCGCATCCCTTCTAGGAGGCGGCGCATGATTGGCACACTTCGCGGTCTGCTCGCCCTCGCGCTCGTGGCCCTGTCCGTGTCGACCGCCGCGGGCGCCGACAAGATTCGCGTGGTCACGACGATCCCGGATCTCAAGGCCCTCACCGAAGAGGTCGGCGGCAAGCTCGTCGACGTCGACGCGCTGGCGCGAGGCACGCAGAACGCCCACGAGCTCGAGATCCGCCCGAGTCTCATGCTGAAGCTGCGCCGGGCCGACATCCTGATCGAGAACGGGCTCGATCTCGACTCGTGGGCCGACGTCGCCGTCCAGGGCGCGAACAACCCGAACATCGTTCGCGGCGCGCCGGGGCGGATCGACGTCTCGCGCGGCGTCCAGGTGCTCGAGGTGCCGTCGACGCGAGTCGACCGCTCGATGGGCGACGTGCACCCGCTGGGCAACCCGCACTACTCGCTCGATCCGGGCATGGCGCCGATCGTCACCCAGAACATCGTCGACGCCCTCGCGCGCGTCGCGCCCGACCGTCGCGCGGAGCTCGAGCGAAATCGTCAGAGCTTTCTGTCGCGCCTCGACGAGGCCATGACGCGCTGGACCCGCGCGATGGGGCCGCTCAAAGGGGCCAAGGTGGTCGTGTATCACCCGCAATGGATCTACCTGCTGAATCGCTTCGGGCTCGTGCAGGCGGCGACGCTCGAGGACCGACCGGGAATTCCGGCTTCTCCGGCGCACGTGACGCGCGTCATCCGTCAGATGAAGGACGAGCAGATCAAGGTGCTCATCGTCGAGCCGTGGAATGACGTGAAGCTCGCTAATCGCGTGGCCCAGGAGGCGGGAGCCAAGGCTGTCGTCCTGGCGTCCATGGTCGGCGGCGTCAAGGGAGCCGACTCCTACATCGGTGCCATCGACCACAACGTCAACGCCCTCGTCACGGCGATGAAGTGATCCGAGCCCGCGCTACGACTTTCGCCGGTCTGCTGATCCTGCTCGGCGTCCTGTCGACCGCCGCCGAAGGCGCCCACAAGCTGCGCGTCGTGACTACGATCCCCGACTTCAAGGCCCTCGTCGAGGAGATCGGCGGCGACCTGGTCGACGTCGACGCGCTGGCACGCGGCTACCAGAACGCGCACGAGATCGAGATCCGTCCGAGCCTCATGCTGCGGCTGCGGCGGGCGGACCTGTTCGTCGAGAACGGCCTCGAGCTCGACGCCTGGTCGGATGTCGCGGTTCAGGGCGCGAACAATCCGAAGATCGTCCGCGGCGCGGTCGGCCGGGTCGATGCCTCGCGCGCCGTCAACGTGCTCGAGGTGCCCTCCACCCGCGTCGACCGGTCGCTGGGCGACGTGCATCCGCTGGGCAACCCGCACTACTCGCTCGACCCCGGGCTCATGCCGATCGTGACCACCTTCGAGAAGAACCGCGAGGCCTTCCTCGCCCGCCTCGACGACGCGACGGGGCGCTGGACGAAAGCGCTCGAGCCCAACAAGGGCGCCAAGGTCGTCGTCTACCATCCGGACTACGTCTATTTCCTGACGCGCTTCGGTATCGTTCAGATCGCCATGGTCGAGGACCGGCCCGGCATCCCGCCGTCGCCTCAACACCTAGCGCAGCTGATCAGACACATGAAGGAGGAGCGCGTGAAGGTCCTGCTCGCGCAGCCCTGGAATGACCTGAAGCTGGCTCAGCGTGTCGCGGACGACGCCGGCGCCAAGGTCGTCGTGATCCCGACGATGGTCGGCGGGGTCAAGGGTGCCGACACGTACATCGGGGCGATCGACTACGACGTGAACGCCCTCGCTCAGGCTCTTCGCTAGCGCCCGCGTGATCTCCGATCTCCTCGCGCTCCTGTGGGCCCCGTTCCTGATGTGCCTGGTCCTCACCGGCATCCATGCCTATCTCGGGGTCCACGTGCTGGCGCGCGAGGTGGTCTTCGTCGACATCGCGCTGGCCCAGATCGCCGCGCTGGGCGCGACCGCAGCCTTCCTGTTCGGCTATGAGCTCTACACCTGGGAGTCGTATGGCGCCGGCCTCGCAGCGACCGTCGCGGGCGCGCTGGTCCTGGCGCTCACGCGCAGCCGCGAGCGGCGCGTGTCGCAGGAGGCGGTGATCGGCGTCGTGTACGCGGCCTCGGCCGCGGGCGCCGTGCTCCTGTCCGACCGCGCGGCTCACGGCGTCGAGCACATCCGCGCGATGCTCGTCGGCTCGCTCCTGACCGTGAGCGGAGAGGACGTCGTGAAGGTCGCGATCCTCTACGCGGTCGTCGGCGCCCTGCACGTCGCCTGCCGCCGGCCGTTCTTCCTGATCTCCACCAATCCGCACCGCGCCTACGCCGAGGGCTGGCGCGTGCGTCTCTGGGATTTCGTGTTCTACGCCTCGTTCGGCGTCGTCGTCACGAGCTCGGTCCGCATCGCCGGTGTGCTGCTCGTCTTCTCGTACCTGATCGTCCCGGCCCTTGCCTCGATCCTGATCGGAGGCTCGATCCCCACCCGGCTGATGGTCGGCTGGGCGTTCGGCACGGTGGTGAGCATCCTCGGGGTCACCGCCTCGGCCGCGATCGATCTGCCAACCGGCGCCACGATCGTGTGCGTCTTCGGCCTGAGCCTCGTGGTGCTCTGGGCGATCGCCGTCCGCCTGCGGCGCGCCTGATACACTCGGCGCGACGTGACGACCCAACTGTTCATAGGTGCGCCTCGTCCGGTGGGGCCCCAGCCCCCCGACGGCCTGCGGCGCGCACTACATCGCGCCCGCGCGGTCGTGCTCCTGACGGCGCTGCTCGCCGGCTGCGCGAGCGCACCGCCCCCCTCGGCGCAGTCTATCGGCCTGGCCGGCACGTGGCGCGGCCGGATGTCGAGCCCGATGGGGAACGCGCCTCTCATCCTGACCATCGCCGAGGACGGCACTTTTCAGGGGCTCCTGTTCGTGGAGCCGAAGTACAAAGAAGTGAGAGGCGCGATCACCGTGCTGAGCCCGAGCAACATCCGGTACGAAGGCAACGACGGCAACGGTCGAATCACGCTCCGTGAGGAGCGCGGGCAGCGCGTCCTGAGATTCGTCCGCGACGGCGGTGGTGGTGGAGCCGAGCTGGTCCCGGCAAAGTAGCGCCTGCTACGTGATGCTGGTCAGCGCCGGCGTGTTCCTGGCGCTGGCACTCGCGGTGCTGCTCCTCGAGCCCTTTCCCGGCGACGCCGCTGCGCGGCTCTGGGTGCTCGGCTATGAATCGCCCGCTCTCGTGCAGGTGATGCGCGTGATCAACTACCTCGGAAACTGGCGCGTGCTCTTTCCCGCGACGGTCCTGCTGGTTTTTGCTTTTCCAAAGGCGCGAGCGCGCTGGTGGATCTGGGTCGGACTGATGCTCGCGGCGCCGTCCGCCGAGGGGCTCTTGAAGATCCTCATCGCCCGCGCGCGCCCTGAAGAGGTCTCGGTGGGCTTCCCGAGCGGCCACGCGACGGCCGCGGCGGCCTTCTTCGGCGCCCTGATCTATCTGGCGGCTGCGGTGCCCCCGCGGGCTCGTGTGGCCGTGCGTGCGGCCTGCGTGCTCCTGATCGTGCTCGTGTGTGTGGCCCGCATCATCCTGCGCGCCCACTGGCCGGTCGACACGCTCGCCGGCGCGGCGCTCGGCCTGGCGCTGGCCTCGCTCGCCAGCCTCCTGGCCGATCGCCGAGAGCGCGCCGGCGTGACGCCTACTTGACGAACTGGTCGCGTGCCAGCGGCGGCCGGACGTCGGACCCCGAGAACAGCAAGGTCACGATGACCTCGACCGAGGCGTTGCCCCCGAGCCCCTGGCATCCGATCGCCGCCCGCGTGGGCTTGCCACGCTCGCCGTAGAGCTCGACCAGGAGGTCGGCGGCGCCGTTGATCACGCGGGGCTGATCGCCGAAGCCGGGCGCCGAGTTCACGAAGCCGAGCAGGTGGACGAACTGCTGGACACGGTCGAGATCGCCGAGCGCGTACTTCACCGCCGCGAGGGTCATCAGCACGGCGTAGCGCGCCGCCTCGTATCCTTGCTGCAGGCTCAGATCCTTGCCGACCACACCGGGCAAATAGGACTGCCCGCCCTTACGCGGCGTGGTGCCAGAGAGATAAAGCAGGTTCTGAACCGGGTAGTGCGAAATGTAGTGAGCGCCTGACGCGTTCGTCCGGTAGAGATCCTCGAGATTCGGGAGCTCCAGGCCGAGCTTCTCGAGCTTCGCCTCGACGTTCATGCGGGCCTCCTCCGCCTCACGCGCGCCCGCCGAGCCCGTCGTACGCCAGGCGCGCCAGGCGGCCGATCAGCTGATAGGCCGCCGCGAAGCCCGGCATGCCGTCGGCGACCGCGTCGGGCACACCGACCGTATACGCCGTCAACACGCAGAGCGGCTTATCGCCTTTGAAGATGATCCCGGCGTCGTTGTAGCAGCGGTGGCCCGTGCCGGTCTTGTGCGCGACCTTCGTGCCGAGCGGCAGCTGGGACGGCAGCCTGGTCTTGAGCTTCTGCCAGGAGAGGATGTCCAGGCCGAGCTGACAGAGCGCCGGGGTGCACTGAAGGCGCGCGGCGACGGCCGGATCCGTCGTGCCCTTGAGGATCAGCTCGAGGAGCATCCCCTGGTCGTTGGCCGTGGTGATCGTCACCTTGTCGAGCGTGTTGTCGGCCCCGGTCTTCGGGGGAATCCCGTAGCGGTGCACGGTGCCGCGGAGCCCGACCGCCTCCGTGTAGCGCTGGACGTCGCCGAGCCCGACCACGTCGACGACGTGGCCGGTGCAGGTGTTGTCGCTGACGATGATCATCATGACCATCGCGTCGCGCAAGGTCAGCCAGAAGCCGGGTGTCAGGTGCTGGAACGTCCCGGAGTCGTTGTCCTGGAACCGCGCGTCGATCGTGATCTTCTGATCGAGCGAGAGCTTGCCGGCACGGACCGCGGCCAGGGCCGCCATCATGATCGAGATCTTGCGCGTGCTCGCCGACGGCACGGCCACGTCGCCGCGGCGATCGGCCGTGGCGCCGCTCGCGAGATCTTTGAGGTACCAGCTCACCTGGAATTCGGCGCTGTCGCACAGCTCGTCGAGGCGCTTCACGAGGTCACGCATGGCGGGCTCCTTTCGTCAGGCCCGAACGATACCACGGCTTGACTGGCACGCGCGCCCACGGGACAGTACGCGGGATGGCGTCCATGCAGCTCATCCACGACACGACGATCGTCACCGCGGACGAGCGCGGCTCGATCCTCTACGACGCCGCGATCGCCGTGCGCGACGGCCGCATCGCCGAACTCGGCCCGAGCTCCGAGCTGGCCGCGCGCTACCCGGACGCCGAGCGCGTCTACGGCCGCGGGCGCGCAGTCTTTCCCGGCTTTGCGAACACGCACACGCACCTCTCGCGCGTCCTGGCCCGCGGGATCTACGAGGACCTCTCGCCCTCGCATACGCCGCCGTTCACCGGCGGCCTGGCGCCGCTGCCGCTGCCCGCGTTGAGCCCGGACGAAGAGCGTGTCATGGCGCTGCTGGGCGCGGTCGAAGCGATCCGGAGCGGCACCACCCTGGTGCTGGAGGAGAGCGCCGGGCTCGACGGCTATGCGGGCGCGCTCGCCGACACGGGCCTGCGCCTGGTGCTGTGCGAGCGGGCGTGGGACCGCGCGAACGCGTCGATCGGCCAGCCGGGCGCGTTCCAGCTCGATCCGAAGCTCGCGCAGAGCGGCCTCGAGCGGATCAAAACGTTTCACGCTCGGTGGGACGGCAAGGCCGATGGCCGTCTCCGCGCCGGCCTGGCGGCCTGGGCGCCCGACATGTGCTCTCCCGATCTGCTCGACCGTCTGCGCAAGCTGCAGACCGAGCTCGGCGCGCTCGCGACCGTGCATCTCAACCAGATCTGGGGCGAGGTCGCGGCGGTCAAGGAGCAGCGCGGCGTCCTGCCGACGGAATATCTCGGGCAAGCCGGCCTGCTCTCGAATCGCCTGGTGGCCGCCCACTGCCGCTGCATGACCGCCGAGGAAGAGCGGATCCTGGGCGCCTCGGGCGCCGCCGTGGCGGTGAACTCGGCCATTGCCGCGCGCCGGGGCCTCGCGGCCCGCATCGACGAGCTCGAGCGCGCGGGCTGTCTCATCACGCTCGGCACCGACAACATGGCCGAGGACATGGTCGAGGTCGTGCGGACGGCGCTCTTCATGGAGCGCGTGAGGCGTCAGGACGGGCGGCAGCCTACGCCGGAAGAAGCGCTGGTCTGGGCGACGCGTAACGGCTATCGCGCGCTCGGCGTCCCCGACGGCGGCTGGCTGGCGCCCGGAAACCGCGCCGACCTGATCCTGGTCGACCTGCGAAAGCCCCACCTGACGCCGGCACTCAGAGTGGTCTCGTGCTTCGTCCACCAGGGCATGGCCTCGGACGTCGAAGGCGTCATGGTCGACGGCCGCTGGATCATGCGCGAGGGCCGCGTGCTGACCATGGACGAGACGGCGCTCATCACCGAGGCCGACCGCATCGCGCGCGCGGCGTGGCGCGGGCTGTTCGAGCGGCGTCCCGAGCTGACCCGCCCGCCGGGCTTCGACATGACCGCGCGGTAAACTAGCCAGGAAGCGGAGAGCGAACACACCATGCGGATCGCGACCTGGAACGTCAACTCGCTGAAGGCCCGGCTCGACAAGGTCACCTGGTGGCTCGAGCGCGCCAAGCCGGACGTGCTCTTGATGCAGGAGACCAAGCTGTCCGACGCCGACGCGCCGGTGGCGATCTTCAAGAACGCCGGCTATGAGCTCCTGCACCACGGCGAAGGCCGCTGGAACGGTGTGGCGATCGCGAGCCGGGTCGGCATCAGCGACGTGATCGCGAACTTCGGCCAGCCGCTGCGCCCGCAGGCGACGCCCGACGTGCCGGACGACGAGCCGCTGTCAGAGGCGCGGATGGTCTCGGCGGTCTGCGGCGGCGTGCGCGTCGTCAGCCTCTACGCGCCCAATGGTCGCACGCTCGACTCGCCGTTCTACAAGGCCAAGCTCGTCTGGTACGAGCGCCTGTCCCGCTGGCTCGCCGAGGCGCGCGATCCCGGGGAAGCGATGGCGCTCGGCGGCGACTACAACATCGCGCCGACCGACGCCGACGTGTGGGATCCTGCCGCCTGTCACGGCGGCACGCACGTGTCGGAGCCCGAGCGCGCCGCCTTCGCGAAGCTCTGCGCCTGGGGCCTGATCGACATCTATCGCCTGCGCCAGCCCGAGCCGGGGCGCTACACGTGGTGGGACTATCGCGCCGGGAATTTTCACAAGAACTTCGGGATGCGAATCGACCACCTGCTCGTCACGAAATCGGTGGCCGACCGCACGGTCGCGGTCGAGATCGATCGCGAGGCGCGCAAGGGCAAGCCGATACCGTCAGATCACACGCCGCTGGTCATCGATCTGGACGAGCCCGGCCACGCCTTCGACGCGGGCTGGGTCGCCGCCGCGGGTCGCATCGCTGCTCGCCGCAGCTAAGCCGGCTGCC
>Ga0209382_10001243_pt1 | contig 40641 bp, 38 predicted proteins | sample SoiMetdeltSBSDD5_FD_187599 | JGI IMG/M metagenome (GOLD analysis project Ga0209382, IMG submission 187599) | Bulk soil microbial communities from a Populus tree surrounding site in Tennessee, USA - Soil MetaG P. deltoides SBSDD5 (SPAdes) (version 2) | ecosystem: Environmental > Terrestrial >... | reverse complement strand
GATCCGCGAGGCCATGCGCGCGGTCGAGGAGACCGACCCGGCCAGCCAGGACCTGCTGGACGCTGCGTTGCTCGACCTTGAGAAACAGTCCTGGATGTTCCAGGCGATGATCCAGTCCTGACACGGAGAACGCCGTCGGATCTGCCGCGGGATCTGCTGCCGGCGCGGTGTCTCGGTTCCGCGCCGGCCCGGCGGGCGCCTGACCTGGCTGGTTTGGGCCACGCGCACCTGGGCACTTCGTCGATCAAGGACGTCTCGGGGAGCACTGAGGGCGCGTGAGTTCCTTACGCAGGAGGTCAGGCGCCCTCACCATGCCCGCGCAGTCGCCGTCCCCTTACGGCCGTCATGCATCCGTGGCAGCGTTTGCCGCGACGGCTTACCCCGCGGAGGTGACGGACATGACCGAGGCCCGCAAGCCCCCGGCCTTCCTCTTCGATCTCGACGGCACGTTGGTCGACAGCGTCTATCAGCATGTGGTCGCGTGGCGGGAAGCGCTCAAGCGCAGTGGGATCGACCTGTCGGTGTGGCGGATCCATCGCCGGATCGGCATGAGCGGCGGCCTGCTCGTCCAGGCGTTGCTCAGCGAGACCGGTGTCGACCTGAGACCGGAAGAGGTCGAGGTGCTGCAGTCACGGCATGCCGAGCTCTACGCCGAGCAGCTGCACTCCATCGACGCGCTGCCGGGCGCGAGTGAGCTGCTGGCCCATCTGACCGAGGCGGGCGTGCCGTGGATCATCGCGACCAGCGGCCGATCGCGAGGTGCGCAACCGATGCTGGCCAAGCTCGGCCTGGCGGAGGGTACGCCGATGGTCACCCGGGACGAGGTTCGCTGGGCCAAACCGGACCCCGATCTCTTCCTCGCCGCCGCCGAGCGGATCGGCGTCGACCCCGCCAACGCGATGGTGGTGGGCGACAGCTCCTGGGACATCCTCGCCGCGCGCCGGGCCGGAGCCCTCGGGGTCGGCCTGCAGTCCGGCGGGTACGGCCGCGACGAGCTCGAGCGGGCCGGGGCCTTCCGGGTTTACGAGGACCCGGCCGGCATGCTCCGGCACCTTCACGAGCTGGGCGTACGCACCTAGACCGGCTCGTCCGGCTCCTCCTGCGCCAGCCGCTCGTCCAGCGTCTCACCGGCGAGCTCATCCTCGACTGTGTAGCCGGACGCCGTCTCGGGAGTGGGCCGGTCGGGTGGCTCGTACTCGATCAGCTCGTCCTCGGGCCGCAGCTCCTCGGTCGTCAGAGCGTCCGGATCGTGGCCGGAGACCTGCGCCCGGGCCGCCTCCAGATCGGGATCGTCGGGGTTGCCGGACTCCATCGCGGTCTCGTCGGGGCTGGGCTCGATGTCGGGGTCGATCCGCTCGCCGACGACGGCGTCGTTCTCCGCGAGTAGCCGGTCGACCTCTGTCTCGCGTTCGGTCATCGCTGCCTCCTGTCGTTCGGGCGTTCTCTTTCGTACCCAAGACCTCGACGGCGGATTCGTCTCCGAGGGTGATCGGCGAGTCGCCAGAGGCATCGCATGGGCGCCGCCACAAGGGGTACCGGCCCCCTATGTCGAACGAGTCAGAGGAGCCGAACCATGACCCGACACCCGAGGTGGAAATCGGGATGGAAGAGCCACCCGATGACGTTCTTGACCAGCATCGCATCGAAGCCGACGACACCGACGACGCCGACCTGGAAGGACCGGGCGCTCAACAGCCTCCCCTCGAAGCCGACCCTGCCGACGTTGCCGAGCAGCGCCGCGAAGTCCCTGCAGACGATGAGCGACGCGACGGCTAGTGGACTGCGTCGGCTGCGGCAAGAGGGCGCCGAGCTAGGGCGGCAGGGCGCGCATCTCGGTCGGCACGGCGCGCACCTGATCGAGCGCCGTCGTGCCGCCCCGCGGCCGCCGCGGACCACGCCAATCATCGAGTTCCACACGCATCGGCACCCGGCCGACGTCGTCAAGTCGATGAAGCAGGTCGGAATCGCCGCCGGGGCCGGCATCGCCGCGATGTACTTCCTGGACCCCGATCGCGGTCCGGCCCGGCGGGCCAAGGTCCGTGACCAGCTGATCCACGCCCAGCACGAGGTCGAGGACGGCGTGGACATCTTGTCGCACGACCTGCGCAACCGCGCGACCGGGATCGGCGCCGGGGTGCGCTACCGAATCGCCGGGCGACGCGGCGTCGACGACGCGGTGCTCGTCGAGCGAGTCCGCGCCAAGCTCGGTCTCGTCACGGCGCATCCGAAGGCGATCGACGTCTCCGCATCCGATCGACGGGTACGGCTCGGCGGCGATGTGCTCGCGGAGCAGCATCGCGGGGTGGTCCGCGCCGTGTCGCGGATTCCCGGGGTGAAATCGGTCGACGATCAGCTCCGGATGCATGCCAGCGCCGACGGGCTCGCCGCGTTGCAGGGTCCGCCGCGATCCGATCGACGGTCGGCCCTGTTGCAGGAGAACTGGTCGCCGACCACTCGCTTGGTCGGAGGCGTCGCGGGCGTGGGACTGCTCGGTGTCGGGCGCCGCATCGGCGGCCTGTCCGGTCTGCTCATCCGCGGCGGCGGCCTCGCGATGACCGCTCGTGCGGCCGCGAACAAGCCGCTGCGCCGGCTCACCGGCATCGGCGCCGGGGCGGACGCGGTCGAGGTCGAGGTCGAGGCGGCCGTCACGATCGACGCGCCCCCCGACGAGATCTGGCCCGTAATCAGTAACTACACGAGCTTTCCCAGCTTCCTGTCGAACGTACGCGAGGTACAGCGGCACCCGGAGAGCACGATCACGCGCTGGACCGTACGCGGGCCAGCCCACGCTGACGTCACCTTCGACGCCGAGGAGACCGTCCGAGAGGACGGCCGGCGGATCGGATGGAGGACCTTGCCCGGCGAGACGATCGCCCATGCCGGTGAAATGTCGCTGCACGGCGACGACGGCCGAAGCCACGTCCAGGTCCGGATGACCTACAACCCGGTCGCGGGCGAGATCGGACACGGGGTCGCCGCGTTGTTCGGGGCCGACGCGGGCCATCGCCTGCGCCAGGACCTGCAGCAGCTGCGCGACCTGGTCGAGAACAGCCAGGACACGCAGCCGGCCGGAGCGCCGACGTAGTTCGGCGCGTCCCGCCGGTCCGACGGCCCCGGGTGGATCGGCTTAGGACGTGAACTGGTCGATGATCCCCTGGCAATACGCCTTGAGGTCGTCCGGCTTCCGGCTGGTCAACAAGGTGTTCGGCCCGTCGTCGCCGCGATCGCGAACGGCCGACTGATCCAGCTCAACGACGGCCGCTACAGCCTGGTCTGACCGGGACCGGTTTCGCCCCTTCTGTGACGGGTACGCACGCCGAGCTAGGTTGACGGGGAGGGTGCCGTCGAGCTGGGAGGTCCCGTGCACCACGACATCGTCTTGCGGCGGGCCCAGGTCGCCGTGACCTGCGAGTGCCCCTGCCAGGCCCTGGATCAACAGACTCATGACGGCTGCCCCGGCGAGATCTCGGCCGGCGGGCTCGTGATCGAGCACATCGACGACCACGGCTACGTGTCGCGCCGCTGCGAGGTCTGTGGCTCCAAACCCGACACCTCCTGACCGGCGCCGGGTCGATATCCGGTGGGAACCCGGCGGACCGCGTCGATACCATCGCGGCATCATGTCGTCGCAGTCCGTGAGGAGCTTCCGGTGTCCGATCTCCGCGTGATCGTTGTGTCGTCAGGTGCTGCGGCCGAACGCACGGTCACGACGGGTACGAAGGCGTGGGAGCTCTTCGCCGACGACGACTCGGTCATCGCGGCCCGGGTCGACGGCGACCTGCGGGATCTCGCGTACGAGCTGGCCGACGGCGACCGCGTCGAGCCGGTGGCGAACGACTCCGACGACGGCCGCGCCATCCTGCGGCACTCGACCGCGCATGTCATGGCGCAGGCGGTGCAGGAGCTGTTCGCCGAGGCGAAGCTCGGCATCGGACCGCCGGTGACCGACGGCTTCTACTATGACTTCGACGTCGCCGAGCCGTTCCACCCCGACGACGTCGAGCGCATCGAGACCCGGATGCGCAAGATCATCAAGGAGGGCCAGCGCTTCTCGCGTCGCGTCGTGACCGAGGACGAGGCCCGTGCCGAGCTCGCCGACGAGCCGTACAAGCTCGAGCTCATCGGTCTCAAGGGAGCCGGCGGCGACGGCGCCGAAGTCGAGGTCGGCGGTTCCGAGCTGACCATCTACGACAACCTGCGCCGGGACGGGTCGCTGGCCTGGAAGGACCTGTGTCGCGGCCCGCACGTGCCGACGACCAAGCGGATTCCGGCGTTCAAGCTGATGCGGACCGCCGCGGCCTATTGGCGTGGCGACGAGAACAACCAGCAGCTGCAGCGGATCTACGGCACCGCCTGGGAGTCGAAGGACGCGCTCGCCGAGCACCTGGACCGGCTCGAGGAGGCGGTCAAGCGCGACCACCGGCGGCTCGGTGCCGAGCTCGACCTGTTCAGCTTCCCGGAGGAGATCGGCCCGGGACTCGTGCTGTTCCATCCCAAGGGCGGGATCGTCCGCAAGACGATGGAGGACTACTCGCGGCGGCGGCACGAAGAGGCGGGCTACGAGTTCGTCTTCACCCCGCACGTGACCAAGCAGCAGCTGTTCGAGACCTCCGGCCATCTGGAGTGGTACGCCGACGGGATGTACCCGCCGATGGAGCTCGACGAGGGCCAGCGCTACTACCCGAAGCCGATGAACTGCCCGATGCACATCCTGATCTTCCGGTCGCGGGGCCGGTCCTACCGGGAGCTGCCGCTGCGGCTGTTCGAGTTCGGCGGGGTCTATCGCTACGAGAAGTCCGGCGTCGTCCACGGCCTGACTCGGGCCCGGGGGTTCACCCAGGACGACGCTCACATCTTCTGCTCGCCGGACCAACTGGCCGACGAGCTCGCGTCGCTGCTGGACTTCGTCGTCGGGCTGCTGCGCGACTTCGGGCTGACCGACTTCGAGCCCGAGCTGGCGTTGCGCGACGACACCGACAAGTATGTCGGCGAGGACTGGGAGTGGGACGAGGCCGAGTCGGCCCTGCGGTCGGCCCTGGAGAAGACCGGGCTGCCCTACGTCGAGGCGCCCGGCGAGGCGGTGTTCTACGCGCCGAAGATCGACATCCACGTCCGGGACGCGATCGGGCGTCGGTGGCAGATCTCGACGCTGCAGGTCGATCTGCAGGAGCCGCAGCGGTTCGGGATCGAGTACCAGGCGTCCGACGGCACGCGGCAGCGGCCGTACATGATCCACCGCGCCTTGTTCGGCTCGATCGAGCGGTTCTTCGGGATCCTCGTCGAGCACTACGCCGGGGCGTTCCCACCGTGGCTGGCACCGGTGCAGGTGGTCGCGATCCCCGTGGCCGAGCGGCACGTCACACATCTGGATCGGATTGCGGCCAAGCTGCGGGCCGCCGGCGTCCGCGTGGAGATCGACGACTCGGACGAGCGGATGCAGAAGAAGATCCGTACCGCCCAGACGCAGAAGGTGCCGTACATGCTGATCGCGGGCGACAAGGACGTCGAGGCCGGTGCCGTGTCGTTCCGCTATCGCAACGGCGAGCAGGACAACGGCGTGGTCGTCGACGACGCCGTTCAGCGCATCGTCGAGGCCATCGAGCGTCGGGTCCAGGTGTGAGCGAGCTTGCGAGCGAGCAAAGCAACACAGCGTGACCCACGGGCCTGCGAGCGAAGCGAGGTATGCCCGTGACCGACGGGGAGTCTCCGCCGGAGTTGGTGCCGCAGGACGGCGTCGGCGTCCGCGATCGGCTGGCCCGACTGTGGACGCCGCACCGGATGGCGTACATCAAGGAGGAGGCCGAGGCGGGGGAGCGACACGGCGACGAATGCCCGTTCTGCCGGATCCCGACCCTGGACGACGCCAAGGGGCTGATCCTGTGGCGGGGGACGACGGCGTACTCGGTGCTCAATCTGCATCCGTACAACCCCGGGCACCTGATGGTGGTGCCCTATCGCCATGTCGGCACGCTCGACGACCTGACCGAGGCCGAGCTGCTCGAGCTGACGACGCTGACGCGCGACGCGGTCGCGGCGATCCGGTCGGTGTCGGCGCCGCACGGGTTCAACATCGGGCTCAATCTCGGCGGCGTCGCCGGGGGATCGCTGTCGGAGCATCTGCATCAGCACGTCGTGCCGCGCTGGAGCGGCGACGCCAACTTCATCGCGGTCACCGCGCAGACCAAAGTAATCCCGCAACTGCTGTCCGAGACCCGCGACCTCATCGCCGCCGCCTGGCCCCACTAGCGATCATCAGCCGCTCGTGGCGCGGTCATCGGTCACTTGTGGCGCGGTCATCAGTCACTTGTGGCGCAGTCATCGGTCACTGGTGGCGGAAATAGCCGGGCCGTTCGAGGAGCTTCACCAACCATGGCGTTGCGATTCGGCATCCAACTCGCCCCGACCGCCGGCGATCTCGACAACGTCCGCGAGCTTGCCCGCTGGGCCGATCGCGACGGGCTCGACCTCCTCGGCATCCAGGACCATCCGTACGCGCCGGCGCAGATCGACGCCTTCGCGCTCATCACGACCGTGCTCGCCGAGACTGAACGGCTGACGGTCTTCCCCGACGTCGCGAGCCTCCCGATGCGAGGCCCCGCGATGCTCGGCAAGATCGCGGCGTCGCTCGACCGGCTCAGCGGTGGCCGGTTCGATCTCGGGCTGGGCGCCGGTGGCATCTGGCCCGCGATCCGGTCGATGGGCGGCCCGGACCGGACCGACCGCGAGGCACTCGACGCCCTCGAGGAAGGCATCGGCATCATGCGGGCGATGTGGGGGAGTCCGCGCGAGCGGGTACGCCGGGCCGGCACGTACTACTCCGTCGACGGCGTACGCGGTGGGGTCGCGCCGTCGCGCCCGATCGGGATCTGGATCGGCAGCCTCGGCCCGCGGGCGCACCGGCTGACCGGCCGCTTGGCCGACGGCTGGGCCGCGCCGATTCCGCACTATCTGCCGTACGAGAAGTGGCCCGCGGCCCAGGATCGGATCGACGCCGCGGCGCAAGATGCGGGTCGCCAGCCGACCGACGTACTCCGCATGGCGCAGCTAGTCGGCGTCGTCACCGACGGGCCGGGCGACCCGTTCCGGCTCGAGGGCGAGGCGCCGATCCGGCTGAGCGCGCCGAAGTGGGCCCGGCTGCTCGCCGAGCTGGCCGCCGAGCAGCGCTTCGGCACGTTCGTCTTCTGGCCCGAGACGGCCGACCGGACGCAGCTGTCGCGGTGGCTCGACGACGTCGTACCCGCGACTCGCGAGCTCCTGCAAGCCACGAGTGACCGATGATGGCGCCACGAGTGACCGATGATGGCGCCACGAGTGGCTGATGATCAGTCGTTGGCGGCGATGAGCTTCGAGGCGACGTGGGAGGGGACCGCGTCGTAGCGGACGAAGGTACGCGAGAACGAGCCGGTGCCCTGGCTCATCGACCGCAGCTCGGTCGCGTAGCGCACCAGCTCCAACGCCGGCACCTCCGCGTGGATCACGGTCCGGCCACCCGGAGCTGACTCGCTGCCGAGCACGCGGGCACGACGGGACGACAGGTCACCCATCACGGCGCCGACGTAGTCGTCGGCGATCAGCACCTTGACGTCCTCGACCGGCTCCAGCAGGGACACGTCCGCGTTCTCGGCGGCGTCTTTCAACGCGAGTCCACCGGCGGTCTGGAACGCCATGTCGGACGAGTCGACGCTGTGGGCCTTGCCGTCGAACAGCGTGACCCGGATGTCCACGACCTGATTGCCCGTCGCCACGCCGCGGCCCATCTGAGTCACGACGCCCTTCTGGACGCTCGGGATGAACTGCCGCGGCACCGCTCCGCCGACCACCTTGTCGACGAACTCGAACCCGGATCCCGACGGCAGCGGCTCCACCTCGATCTCGCAGATCGCATACTGCCCATGGCCACCGGACTGCTTGACGTGCCGGCCACGGCCCTTGCCGCCGCGGGCGAACGTCTCGCGCAGCGGCACCTTGACGTCGATCCGGTCGACCTTGACGCCGTAACGGTCGGCCAGCCGGTCGATCAGGACGTTGGTGTGCGACTCGCCCATGGTCCACAGCACGAGCTGCCGGGTCTCGACGTTGTTCTCGACGCGCAGCGACGGATCCTCGGCGGCGAGCCGGTTGAGCGCCTGGGAGAGCTTGTCCTCGTCCGACTTGGTCTGCGCCTCGACCGCGATCGGCAGCAGCGGCTCGGGCATCGTCCACGGCTCCATGACGAACGGCTTCGCCTTGTCGGAGATCGTGTCGCCGGTCTCGGCCTTGCTCAGCTTGGCGACGGCGCACAGGTCGCCCGCGATGCTCTTGTCGAGGTTCCGCATCGCCTTGCCCAGCGGGCCGGACAGGCCGCCGACGCGCTCGTCCTCGTCGTGGTCGGTGTGCCCGGTCTCGCCCTCGCGGAACGCCGACGAGTGCCCGGACACGTGTACGGAGTCCTCCGGCCGCAGCGTCCCGGAGAAGACGCGTACGAGCGAGACCCGACCGAGGTAGGGGTCGGTCATCGTCTTGACGACCTCGGCGAGCAGCGGACCGTCCGGCTCGCACGTCACGTCGCTCACCGACGCGCCGGCGACCGTGAACACGGCGGGCATCGGGTGCTCGGCGGGGCCGGGGAAGCCCCGGGTGACGATCTCGTCCAGCTCGGCGAGGCCGAGTCCGGTCGGAGCCGCCAGGGGGATGACGGGGAAGAAGCTGGCCCGGGCGACGGCCGTCTCGAGGTCGTCGACCAGAGTGTCGAACGGAACCTCCTCACCGGACAGGTAGCGGTCCATGAGGCTCTCGTCCTCAGACTCTTCGATGACCGCCTCGATGAGGTCGCCGCGGGCGGACTCGATGAGCGCCTGCTCTGCCTCGTCGGGATCGCGCTGCTTGCGCTCGCCGCTCGCGTGGTCGAAGACCAACTGGCTCAACAGGCCGGCGAGCGCAGTGCCGTCGGACACCGGCAGATAGAGCGGCATCACCTTGGTGCCGAACGCCGACTGTACGGCCGCGAGTGTGCCCTCCCAGTCGGCCCGGTCGTGGTCGAGCTTGGTGATCGCGACGGCGCGCGGCATGCCGACCATCTCGCACTCGTGCCACAGCATCTGGGTGGCGCCGTCGAGTTGCTCACTCGACGACACGACGAACAGCGCGCAGTCGGCGGCGCGGAGCCCGGCTCGCAGCTCACCCACGTAGTCGGCGTAGCCCGGTGTGTCGATGAGATTGACCTTGGTGTCGCCGGTGACGTATGGCATCACCGACAGGCCGACCGACCGCTGCTGCTTGTGCTCGGCGTCGTCGTGGTCGCTGACCGTCGTCCCGGCCTCGACTGTGCCCGGCCTGGTGATCACCCCGCGTGCCAGCAAGACGTGCTCGACGAGAGTCGTCTTGCCGCCGCCCGACGGTCCGACCAGCACGACGTTGCGTATCTGATCCGGGCGATCCACGGTGGGCGCGGGCCCGTCCGCACCAGCCGGGCCCGATGCTCTGTCGGCCATGACGATCCTCCGTCCCCGGCGACCCCAGCGGGCAGCCGATCGGCTCTGACTGTGGTCCAGCCAACACAACACCGGTCGCGCCCCCGGCACAACCCCTTCGACCTATAGCGCCGAGATTGCGCGTCTTCCCACCGAGTCGTCCGACCGACCCTCAGAAGTGCGGGAAGACGCGCAATCTCGGCGCGAGAAGGTGGGCGATACGATCGAGCCGCCTCCGCCACGGAGCGCCGTTCGCGTACGACCACGGGAGACCGCCTCGCCATGCTGGAACGGTTCCGCCAGTTCTGGACCTGGGTGCTGTCTCCGATCGCACACGGACTGCTGCGGCTCGGTGTCAGCCCGGACGCCGTCACGCTGGTCGGCACCCTAGGCGTGTGCGCCGGAGCGCTGATCTTCTTCCCGCAAGGCGAGCTGTTCCTCGGGATCCTCGTCATCACCGTGTTCGTCTTCTCCGACCTGATCGACGGCTACATGGCCCGCGAGCTGGGCCGGCCGACCCGGTGGGGGGCCTTCTGGGATTCGACGCTCGACCGCCTCGGCGACGCCGCGATCTTCGGCGGACTCGTCTTCTACTACGCGGACCACGAGAACGACATGCTGATGGCCGCGGTCGCGCTCTACTGCCTCGTGATGGGCTCGGTGACGTCGTACGCGAGAGCTCGGGCCGAGAGCCTCGGCATGAAGGCGAAGGGCGGCATCGCCGAGCGGGCCGACCGTCTCGTGGCGATCCTCGTCATGACCGGCTTCGCGGGCCTGCTGGACCTGCCGATCCTGGTCACGATCACGCTGTGGACGCTGGCCGCGGCGAGTACGATCACGGTCGTCCAGCGGATGCTGATCGTCCACGCCCAAGCCGTGCGGCCGGACTCGTCGGCGTCCAACTCCAACACCTCGTAGCCCGATGCCGCCGTCGATGCATCACGCTCTCGGGGCGTGGGCCTATCGCCTGGGGTGGTCGGTAGTCCGCCATGTGCCGCCGCGCCTGGTGGAGCCGACGGCGAACCGGATCGCTGACCGCGTGTGGGCCCGGCGCGGCCGTGCCGTACGGCAGCTCGAGGCGAACCTCGCCCGGATCGAGCCGATGCCGGACGCGGCGCTGCGCGAGCTGAGCAAGCGTGCCATGCGGTCCTACCTGCGCTACTGGACCGAGGTGTTCCGGCTGCCTCGCTGGACGGCCGCCGAGATCCGGGACGCTGTGATCCCGCACCACACCGACCGGGTCAAGGACGCGCTGCGATCGGGGCGTGGGGTCGTCTCGCCGCTGCCGCACATGGGCAACTGGGACCTCGCCGGCGCGTGGGCCGTCGGCGACGGCATGCCGCTCACGACCGTGGCCGAGCGGCTGCGGCCGGACAGCCTCTTCGACGACTTCGTCCGCTACCGCCAGGGGCTCGGCATGGAGGTCCTCCCGCTGACCGGCGGAGAGCCGCCTCGGCCGGTCCTCGAGCAGCGGCTGCGAGACTGCCGATTCGTCTGTCTGCTGGCGGATCGTGACATGTCCCGGCATGCGCTGTCGGCGCCGCTGCTGGGGGAGTCGGCCCGGCTGCCGGTCGGGCCGGCGCTGCTCGCCCAGCGATCCGGCGCTCTGCTTCTTCCTGTGACGACCGCGTACGAAGGGCGCCGCATGCACCTGCGCGTACACGAGCCCATCGACGTCGGTCCCGACGACGGCGCCATCGAGAAGGCGACCGTCGCGGTGGCCGACGTGTTCACCGACGCGATCCGGGAGGACCCGGCCGACTGGCACATGCTGCAGCGGGTGTTCGAGTTGGATCTGGGGCCGGCGCGATGAGGCCGGGCCGATGAGAGTGGGGCTGGTCTGTCCGTACTCCCTCGACGTCCCCGGCGGCGTCCAGAATCACGTCCACGACCTCGCGTCGAGCCTGCAGCGGCATGGGCATGCCGTGTCGGTCCTGGCGCCGGCGGGGCCGTCCGGCGGGCTCCCGGAGTACGTCGTCCCGGCCGGTCGGGCGGTCCCCGTGCCCTACAACGGCTCGGTCGCCCGGCTGACCTTCGGGCCGCTCTCCATGTCACGAGCCCGGCGGTGGTTGCGGGCCGGCGGATTCGACGTCGTCCACGTCCACGAGCCGACGACGCCGAGCCTGTCGATGCTGGTGCTGGCCGCGAGCGAGGTGCCGGTCGTGGCGACCTTCCACACCGCGACGGAGCGGTCCCGGGCCCTCGCGGCCGCCGCCGGGTTCCTCGGCCCGACGCTCGACAAGATCGCGGTCCGGATCGCCGTGTCGGAGCTGGCGCGGCGCACCTTGGTCCGGCATCTCGGAGGTACGGCGGTCGTCGTGCCCAACGGGCTGTTCGTGGAGCGGTTCGCCGGTCGGTCCGCGGACCCGGTGTATGCGTCGCCCGGCGGCACGCTGGCGTTCCTCGGCCGGTTCGACGAGTCCCGCAAGGGCCTTCGAGTGCTGCTCGAGGCATTCGAGCGGGTCGTCGAGAAGCGCCCCGAGGCCCGCCTGCTGGTCGCGGGCCGCGGCACCGCCTCGGACGCCCGGCGCCGGTTGTCCCGGTCGACCCGGGAACGCGTGGAGTTCCTCGGCGCGGTCTCCGACGAGACCCGCGCCGAGCTGCTGGCGAGTGCGGACGTCTTCGTGGCGCCCAACCTGGGCGGCGAGAGCTTCGGCATCGTGCTGATCGAGGCGATGGCCGCGGGGACCGCCGTAGTGGCCAGTGACATTCCGGCGTTTCGGGCGGTTCTCGACGGTGGTCGGTTCGGGTGGCACTTCCGCAACGGAGACGCCGACGACCTCGCCGGAGCCGTGCTGGCCGTCCTCGACGACCCGGACGCGGCCGAGCGGGTCGCCGCCGGCGCCCGAGAGGTCTGGCGCTACGACTGGGGTTCGGTCTCGCGCCGGATCCAGCAGGTGTACGCGTCGGTGAGCACGTCGTCGGCGAGACGTACGATGGAGCCGTACTCCAGCTCCCGTTCACCGAGGTAAGCCGTGACCCAGCCTGACCCCACCAGCACGCCCGAGGCCGCCGGCCAGACTCCGCACACCGGCACGGCCCGGGTCAAGCGCGGCATGGCCGAGATGCTCAAGGGCGGCGTGATCATGGACGTCGTCACACCCGAGCAGGCCAAGATCGCGGAGGACGCCGGCGCCGTGTCCGTGATGGCGCTCGAGCGGGTGCCCGCCGACATCCGCGTCCAGGGTGGCGTGGCCCGGATGAGCGATCCCGACCTGATCGACAAGATCATCGAGGCCGTGTCGATCCCGGTGATGGCCAAGGCCCGGATCGGTCACTTCGCCGAGGCCCAGGTGCTCCAGGCGCTCGGTGTCGACTACGTCGACGAGTCCGAGGTGCTGACACCGGCCGACGAGGCACACCACATCGACAAGTGGGCGTTCACGGTGCCGTTCGTGTGCGGCGCGACCAACCTCGGCGAGGCGCTGCGGCGGCTGTCCGAAGGCGCCGCGATGATCCGGTCCAAGGGCGAGGCCGGCACCGGCAACGTCGTCGAGGCGACCCGCCACATGCGTCAGATCCGCGCCGACATCCGCCGGCTGGGCACGCTCGACGAGACCGAGCTGTTCGGAGCCGCGAAGGAGCTGCGGGCGCCGGTCGAGCTCGTCAAGGAGGTCGCCGAGGCGGGCAAGCTCCCGGTCGTCCTCTTCACCGCGGGTGGCATCGCCACGCCGGCCGACGCCGCGATGATGATGCAACTCGGCGCCGAGGGCGTTTTCGTCGGCTCCGGGATCTTCAAGTCGGGTGACCCGGCCAAGCGGGCCGAGGCGATCGTCAAGGCGACCACGTTCCACGACGACCCGGCGATGGTCGCGAAGGTCTCCCGTGGGCTCGGCGAGCCGATGGTCGGCATCAACCTCGACGATCTCGCCGAGGGCGAGCGATACGCGGGACGCGGCTGGTGATGTTGCGCCTGCGCGCCAACCGCCCGGTCGATCCGGTCCAGCGACTGCACGACTACGCCCGCGTCCAGCGCCGCGCGGGGATCCTCGACGAGGCCGCGCTGCTCGCCGACGTGACCCGGACGGCGGCCGAGGACGTCGACGCGGAGTCGGCGCCGCGGCTCGCCCGGGAGGCGATCGCGGCCGCCGACGCCGCCTACGAAACCGACCGGGCGGAGTGGCCGCCGGTCACCGACTACGACCGGCTGCAGGCCGCGTTCGACGAGCTGGCCCGCCGCGACGTCGTCGTCCTGCAGGCCGTCGAGGACCACTGGACGGCCGAGCGGCTGCTGACGGAGCGTCGCGACCTCGGTGCGCCGGTGCGCGGCGTGGCGTGGTTCACCGCGCCGGACGTGTGGCACGCGGTCGACCACGGCATGCTCGAGCTCAACGTGTGGCACGGCAGCAGCGCCAACGTCGCGCCCGGGGACCCGCTGCTCGACGAGGTCATCGACGTTCTCGACGCGAACGCCCTGTCCGGCCACTTCGACGAGGGCCGGATCGAGGTCACCGCCTACTGGCAACGCCGGCTCTGACCGGCGCTCTCACGCCAACTCTCGGGGTTAGCGAAGGGGAGTGGACATCGCATGGCGTACTCGCTGACGAAACCGCGCCGGGCGGTCTCCGCCGTCGTGGTCGGCGCCGCGGCGCTGGTGCTGGTCGCGCCGGGAGCGGCTCACGCCGACACGATCCGGGGCACGGGCGGCGACGACCGCCTCACCGGCACCCCACGGGCCGATCGGATCCTCGGCCTCGGCGGGTCCGACCGGCTGTTCGGCGGCGGCGGACCGGACACGGCGTACGGCGGCGCCGGTGACGACACGCTGCACGGCGGGCCGGGAGCCGACACGCTCTATCCGCAAGGCGACCGCGATCACGTCTTCGGCGACGGCGGCCCGGACTGGATCTGGGCGAGCACCGGCGGCCGCGACGTCGTCCGCTGCGGGACGGGCTACGACCAGGTCTGGGTCGACCGCGGCGACAGTCACCGCGGCTGTGAGTTCGTCGAGGTCTTCCCGCCCGGCTAGCCGACAAGAGTTGGCGTGAAACTGCCGATCGCGAGCAGAGTTGGTGCGATCTTGCGCCAACAGTCGAGGTCCGCGTCCAGTCGGCGGGCTAGCCTGGGAGTACGACCTCGGGTCCCCCATCACCTCCGGAAGGAGCCGACGCTTGACCGCGCCCACGATCGGCGTGCTCGCCCTCCAGGGCGACGTACGTGAGCACCTGCGCATGCTGAGCGGCGCCGGCGTGACCGCGCTGCCCGTACGCCGCCAGGAGGAGCTCGATCGCGTCGACGGACTGGTGCTCCCGGGCGGCGAGAGCACGACGATGCACAAGCTCGCGGTCGCGTTCGAGCTGTTCGAGCCGCTTCGCGAGCGGATCCGCCAGGGGATGCCGGCCTTCGGCACCTGCGCCGGGATGATCCTGCTCGCCGACCGGATCGAGCGCGGGATCGCCGGGCAGGAGACGCTCGGCGGACTCGACATCACGGTCCGGCGCAACGCGTTCGGCCGCCAGGTCGACTCGTTCGAGGCCGATCTGGAGTTCGAGGCGTTCGACGCGCCGTTCCATGCCGTGCTGATCCGCGCGCCCTGGGTCGAGAAGATCGGTGACGGGGTCGAGGTCCTCGCCCGGATCGGAGCCGGTGACGACGCGGGTAGGATCGTCGCCGTACGTCAGGGCCCGGTCCTCGCGACGTCGTTCCATCCGGAGATCAGCGGCGACGACCGGCTGCATCGCTACTTCGTGAGCCTGGTCCGCGCCGAGCCGCACAGCGCCGAGCAGAGCTGAGGAGATCGAATTGTCCGGCCACTCGAAATGGGCCACCACCAAGCACAAGAAGGCCGTCGTCGACGCCCGTCGCGGCAAGCTCTTCGCGAAGCTGATCAAGAACGTCGAGGTGGCGGCGCGACAGGGCGGCGGCGATCCGGCCGGCAACCCGACGCTCTACGACGCGATCCAGAAGGCGAAGAAGTCGTCGGTGCCCAACGACAACATCGACCGGGCGGTCAAGCGCGGCGCCGGTCTCGAGGCGGGCGGCGCGCAGTACGAGACGATCATGTACGAGGGCTACGCCGCCGGCGGTGTCGCCGTGCTCGTCGAGTGCCTGACCGACAACCGCAACCGGGCCGCGATGGAGGTCCGCACGGCGATGAAGACCGGCGGCGCGACGATGGCCGACCCCGGCTCGGTGTCGTACATGTTCTCCCGCAAGGGCGTGGTCATCGTGCCGCGCCAGCAGGAGCAGGGCGAGATCACCGAGGACGACATCCTGGTTGCCGTGCTCGAGGCCGGGGCCGAGGAGGTCAACGACCTCGACGGGTCGTACGAGGTGGTGTCCGAGCCGACCGACCTGGTCGCGGTCCGTACCGCGCTGCAGGACGCCGGGCTCGACTACGACTCGGCCGAGGCGTCGTTCGTGCCGTCGATGACCGTCGAGATCGACGCCGACGTGGCCGGTCAGGTGCTCCGGCTGATCGAGGCTCTCGAAGACTCCGACGACGTGCAGAATGTCTTCGCGAACTTCGACGCACCCGACGAGGTGCTCGAGCAGGTCAGCTGATCGATCTTCGTGCCGTGCCGAGATTGCAGGAGTGTCTCGCTCGGCCCAACCAGCCTCGCTCGTTCCTCGCTCGGCGGGCCAGTCCCATCCGCGGACACTCGCAAGATGGATGCACAACCCAAGCCGTGCCGGGTCGACGTTGTCTTGCAGCTCTCCGACGTCGGCGGTCTCCCTTCCGTCCACTCGCGGCGAGGACGTCGACGCCCGCCGCGAAGGGAGAAGGCTGACGCCCTTGGAGGGCTCGATTTGCGCCCCGTACGCACCATCAGGCACCTGCTCCACGGTGTGTACGGGCGCAAAACCGTCCGCTCGGCGCGTCGGGCCCGGTCCCAGCGTTGCCGCAACTAGGGTGTCGAACATCTGTTCGTGGCGACGGGACGGAGGATCGATGCGGGTGCTCGGAGTCGACCCCGGCCTGACCCGATGTGGCATCGGTGTCGTCGAGGGCCAGGCCGGCCGCCGGCTCAGCGCGGTCGCGGTGGACGTCGTCCGGACCCCCGCCGACCTCTCGACCGCCGAGCGCTTAGTGCGGATCGAGGCGGTGCTGACGGAGTGGATCGAGCAGCACGAGCCCGACGCGGTCGCGGTCGAGCGGGTGTTCTCGCAGCACAACCTGCGCACGGTCATGGGCACCGCCCAGGCCAGCGGCGTGGCGCTGGTCGTGGCCGCCCGGCGCGGCATCCCGGTCGCGATGCACACACCGAGCGAGGTCAAGGCCGCCGTCACCGGCAGTGGCCGAGCCGGCAAGCAGCAGGTCACGACGATGGTGAGCAGGCTGCTTCGGCTGACCGAGCGGCCGACTCCGGCCGACGCCGCCGATGCGCTGGCCCTCGCGATCTGCCACCTCTGGCGGGGCCAGGCCGATCGCCGGCTCGAGCAGGCGATGGCGGCGGCCGGTGCGAAGGGGCGGCGATGATCGCGTTCGTCAAGGGCCGGGTCGAGGCCATCACACTCACCAGCGCCGTGGTCGAGGTCGGCGGCGTCGGCATGCAGGTGTGGTGCACGCCGGGCACGCTGGCCGCGCTCCGGGTGGGCGATGAGGCGAGCCTGCCGACTTCGCTCGTCGTCCGGGAGGAGTCGCTGACGCTTTACGGCTTCGCCAGCATCGACGAGCGCGACGTGTTCGAGCTGCTCCAGACCGCGAGTGGGGTCGGGCCCAAGCTCGCCCAGGCGATGCTGGCCGTCCACGACCCCGACGCGCTCCGGCGAGCGGTGTCCACCGAGGATCTCGCCACGCTCACTGCCGTCCCGGGAATCGGACGCAAGGGCGCGCAACGGATCGTGCTGGAGCTCAAGGATCGGCTGGGTCCGCCGGCCGTCGCGATGCCGACACCGAACGGGGACCGCCCGCCCGATGCACCGTGGCGCGACCAGGTCCAGACCGCGCTCGTCGGCCTGGGCTGGTCCGCCCGCGACGCCGACCGCGCGATCGACCAGGTCGCCCCCGACTTCACCGACGATCCGGACATCGACGTCGCCGCTGTCCTCAAGGCCGCCCTCCGTACCCTGAGCAAGGCATGACCGACCGATTCGACGCCGACCACCCGCTCGTCACCGCCGAGGCGGACGCCGACGAGCGGGCGGCCGAGGCCGTCCTGCGCCCGCGTACCCTCGCCGAGCTGATCGGCCAGGAGCGAGTACGCGAGCAGCTCGCGCTGGTGTTGCAGGCGGCCCGGGCGCGGGGCCGTACCCCCGACCACGTGCTGCTGTCCGGCCCGCCCGGACTCGGCAAGACGACGCTCGCGATGATCATCGCGGCCGAGATGTCGGCGCCGTTGCGGGTCACGAGCGGTCCGGCCCTGCAGCACGCCGGGGACCTGGCGGCGATCCTGTCCGGCGTGACCGAGGGCGAGGTGCTCTTCGTCGACGAGATCCACCGGATGGCGCGGCCCGCCGAGGAGCTCCTCTATATGGCGATGGAGGACTTCCGGGTTGACGTCGTCGTGGGCAAGGGCCCCGGCGCGACCGCGATCCCGCTGGAGATCCCACGCTTCACCCTGGCCGGCGCCACCACGCGCACCGGCCTGTTGCCGAGCCCGCTGCGGGACCGCTTCGGGTTCACCGCGCAGCTGGAGTTCTACGAGGCGGGTGAGCTGCGGCGCATCGTCGACCGCTCGGCCCGGCTGCTCGGGGTCGAGGTGACCGGGCCCGGCGCCGACGAGATCGCCGGCCGATCCCGTGGCACGCCGCGGATCGCCAACCGCCTGCTGCGCCGCGTACGCGACTACGCCGAGGTGCGCGCCGACGGCACCGTCGACGACGACATCGCGCGGCGGGCGCTGGAGCTCTACGAGGTCGACCAGCTCGGACTCGACCGGCTCGACCGGGCCGTGCTCGACGTGCTGTGCCGCCGGTTCGGCGGCGGGCCGGTCGGCCTCGGCACGCTGGCGGTCGCCGTGGGCGAGGAGCGCGAGACCGTCGAAGAGGTCGCGGAGCCCTTCCTCGTACGCTCCGGCCTGCTCGTTCGTACTCCACGAGGTCGCCTCGCAACGCCGGTGGCGTGGTCTCACCTGGGTCTCACGCCGCCGCCCGGCCCGGCCCAGCTCCCGCTGGCCTGACCGCGATCCGGGCGTGATCTAGCCACCCGCGGTGTGGGTTGCGCCACGCCGCGTGGTTACACTGCCTGCCTGGCCGGGCAATGAACTGGTCTGGTCAACCTTGCCTCGAAGAACAGGAGCCCACGCGTGTCCGGAGATCAGGTCGGAGCGCTGCTGCCCCTGCTGCTGCTCGTCGCCGCCTTCGTGTTCTTGGTGCTGCGTCCGGCACGCAACCGGCAGCGGCAGGCGGCCGCGTTGCAGGAGGCGCTCGCCGTCGGCGCCGAGGTCATGCTGACCAGCGGAATCTTCGGCAAGGTGACGTGGCTGGGGGAGGAGACGCTGCGGATCGAGGTCGCGCCCGGAACGGTCCTCCGGACGCATCGTCAGGCAGTGGGCCGCGTGCTCAGCGCCGAGGAGCGCACCCGGATGGCGAGCGAGAGCTCGGATCTGTCCGACGTCGACTCGACGCCCGATCCCGACGCCGAGGTCTCCGATCCGGACCACTCGCCCGACAGCACGGCTTCGAACGATAGGCAGCCGGAGAAGGGGGACTGACGACAGGTGGCCACGAGAGCCCCCAGGCCCGGACGGATCCTGATCGCATTCTTCGCCGTGACGGCCGCGCTCTATGCCGGCGTCGCGGCGCTCGGCGACTGGACACCCCGTCTCGGTCTCGACCTCCAGGGCGGCACCCGCATCACCCTGCAGGCCCAGACCGAGGCCGGTGACACACCGCCGACCGAACAGATGGACGAAGCCAAGGACATCATCGAGCAGCGGGTCAACGGCACCGGCGTCACCGAGTCCGAGGTGGCTCGCCAGGGCGCGGACCAGATCGTCGTCGAGATCCCCGGCCAGGACAAGCAGGACATCGTCGAGCAGGTCGGCCAGACCGCGAAGCTCTACTTCCGACTGGTCTGGGCGCAGCAAGGCGCGCCGGCCACGCAGCCGGTCCCACAGCAGCCGGCCGTCACGCTTCCGCCCGAGCCGCAAGACACCGAGTCCCCCGCGGAGACGACCCCAACGAACAGCCGGGTGGCCCCCGGATTCGGCCAAGACCCCAATGACGAGCCGACGGCCACCAACACCGACGGCACCGACGACTCCGGAGCCGGTCAGGCCGAGCCCGGCGACCAGGTCGACTGGTCGCAGCTGACGCAGGACCAGTCGGTTCAGATCGCCAACAGCGCTGCGCCGCCCGCTGGAGTCGGCACCGCGCCGGCCGGCTACGAAGCCGCGTTCGACGACCTCGTCACGCAGATGAACGAGTTCGACTGTCCGCCGGACGGCTCCCCGCCGGAGGTCCAGGACGTCGCGAACGAGCCCCTCGTCACCTGCGGCGACGACGGCGCGAAGTATGTCCTGAGCCCGGCGCTGATCGAAGGCACCCAACTCGACGACGCGAGCGCCACGATCCCGCAGCAGGGCGTGGGCTGGACGGTGCAGCTCGACCTGAACGGCGACGCGACCGGCACCCTGTCGGACATCAGCCAGGCCATGGTCGGCCAGAACTCGCAGTTCGCGATCGTCCTGGACGGTCAGGTCCTGTCCGCGCCGACGTTCGACAGCGCCATCAACGACGGCAACGCCCAGATCACCGGAAACTTCAGCCAGGCGACTGCCCAGTCGCTGGCCAACTCGCTGAAGTACGGCGCACTGCCACTCGAGTTCGAGGTCAACGGCGTCACGGTCGAGGGACCGTCACTCGCCGGCACCCAGCTCCATGCGGGCCTGCTGGCCGGTGCTTTCGGACTCGCGCTGGTGATCGCCTACTGCATGGTCTACTACCGCGGTCTCGGAATCGTCGTCGTCGCGTCCTTGGGGGTTGCGGCGGCCCTGACGTACGCGATGGTGCTGCTGCTCGGCTCCGGGATGGGATTCGCGCTGACGCTGCCGGGCATCGCCGGTCTGATCGTGGCGATCGGCATCACGGCCGACTCGTTCATCATCTATTTCGAGCGGATCCGCGACGAGGTGCGCGACGGCAAGTCGCTGCGGCTCGCGGTCGAGACCGGCTGGTCCCGGGCGCTGCGCACGATCCTCGCGGCCGACGCCGTGTCGTTCCTCGCGGCGTTGGTGCTCTACATCTTCGCGATCGGCGTCGTCCGCGGCTTCGCGTTCGCTCTGGGGCTCACGACGATCATCGACGTCTTCCTCACCATCTTCTTCACCAAGCCGCTGGTGTCCTTGCTCGCGCGCCGGAAGTTCTTCGGCGAGGGACACCGATTGTCCGGATTCGACCCAAGCCACCTCGGCATCGAGGGGCGCAGCGTCTCGCGGATGGCGACGACCGCTCGAGGGGAGGCATAGCGACATGGGCCGGCTCAGCACACTCGGACAGCGGCTCTACACCGGTAAGGTCTCCTACGACTTCGTCGGACGACGCCGGATCTGGTACACGATCTCGGCGATCATCGTCGTGTTCGCCGCGAGTGGTCTCCTCGTCAAGGGCATCAACCAGGGCGTGGAGTTCCGCGGCGGCGTCGAGTTCACCGCTCAGATCGAGCCGACCGACGAGAACGTCGACGAGATCCGCACGGCGGTCATCGACTCCGGCGTCGAGGTCGGCGACCCGATCGTCACGACGTCGGGTAACGACGCCATCCGGATCCAGGTCGAGCCACTGAACACCTTCGAGTCGGCGGAGGTGCGGGACGCGATCCTCGCAACGGGGGCGAGCGACGTCAGCTTGAACCAGATCGGCCCGCAATGGGGTCAGGAGGTGGCCGACAGCGCGATCCGCGGACTCGTGATCTTCGTGGGCCTGGTCATCTTGTTCATCTGGGCCTACTTCCGCGAATGGAAGATGTCCGTCGCCGCGATCGTCGCGTTGGCGCACGACGTCCTGATCACGGTGGGCGTCTACGCCTGGTCCGGGTTCGAGGTGACACCCGCGACGGTGACGGGATTCCTGACGATCCTCGGCTTCTCCCTCTACGACACGGTCGTGGTCTTCGACAAGGTGCGGGAGAACACCCGAAAGTTCGAGCTCGACCTCAGCAAGACCTATGCCGAGCAGGCCAACCTGGCGGTCAACCAGACGCTGGTCCGATCGATCAACACGTCGATCACGGCGCTGCTGCCGGTCGGCGCGATCCTCGCGGTGTCGACGATCGTCCTCGGCTCCGGGCCGTTGAAGGACCTGTCGCTCGCCCTGTTCGTCGGCATGGCCGCCGGCGCGTTCTCGTCGATCTTCATCGCGACGCCGCTCGCGGTGCAGCTCAAGGAGCGTGACGAGCTGGTCAAGCAGCACACCAAGCGGGTGCTGGCGAAGCGGGCTCGGGCGGCGGCGAAGACGCCGGAGGTCGAGGACGAGGAGGCCGAGCCGGCGACGGTCGCGCCGACCCCGCCGGCTCGCAAGGTCACCGTGTCGGGGTCTTCGAAGCGTGCCCAGCCGCAACGGTCGAGCCGGTCCCAGCGGTCCAGCCGACCGCAGCAGCGTTCCAGCCGATCCCAGCGGAAGCGTCGCTGAGTCGATGTCCGAGCCGCTGGACGCGCTGCTGGACGGCTTGATCCGGGACATCCCCGACTACCCGAAGCCCGGCGTCGTGTTCAAGGACATCACGCCGCTGCTCGGCGACCGGACTGCGTTCGCCGCCTGCGTCGACGCGCTGGCCGCTGCCGGTCGCGACGTCGTCGACGGCCCGATCGACAAGGTCGTCGGCATCGAGGCGCGAGGCTTCATCCTCGCGGCCCCGGTCGCCTTGGCGCTCGGTGCCGGCTTCGTCCCCGTCCGCAAGGTCGGCAAGCTGCCGCACGACACCCACGCCGTGTCCTACGAGCTGGAGTACGGCGAGGCGACGCTCGAGGTGCATCGCGACGCGTTCCGGTCCGGCGACCGGGTGCTGATCGTCGACGACGTACTTGCCACCGGGGGGACCGTTGAGGCGACGACAAAACTGATGGAGCTGTGTGGCGCGGAGGTGGCCGGTGTCGCCCTCCTGATGGCCCTATCCTTCCTCCCTGGCCGGGAGCGGCTGGCGCACCTGCCGATGACGGTGTTGCGCACGGTCTAGGCGCGGCGAACCGGACATGTCGACCGGCCCTTAGACTGGACGGCGTACGCCCGTCCCACGGTCAGGAGGGTGAGTGGCCGAGGAGCAGATTACGCAGGAGCGCACCGAGCAGTCGGAGCCAGCGTCGCCGTCGACCCCGCTGCGGGTGCGCAGTCGTCTCGCGCGCCTTGGTCGGTCAGCTTCGGGCAATCCGGTCCTCGATCCACTGTTCAGCATCATCCGGAGCACCCACCCCAAGGCCGATCTCGGCATGGTCGAGCGGGCCTACAACACCGCCGAGCGGCTGCATTCGCATCAGCGCCGACTCAGCGGCGATCCCTACATCACCCACCCGCTCGCGGTCGCGACGATCCTCGCCGAGCTCGGCATGACGCCGCCGACCCTGTGCGCTGCGCTGCTGCACGACACGGTCGAGGACACGTCGTACACGATGCGGGAGCTCACCGACGAGTTCGGTGAGGAGGTGGCGCACCTCGTCGACGGCGTGACCAAGCTGGACAAGGTCAAGTACGGCGACTCCGCCCAGGCCGAGACGATCCGCAAGATGATCGTCGCGATGAGCCGCGACATCCGGGTGCTCGTCATCAAGCTCGCTGACCGGCTGCACAACATGCGCACTCTCCGCTATCTCAAGCAGGAGAAGCAGGAGAAGAAGGCCCGCGAGGTCCTCGAGATCTACGCACCGCTGGCCCACCGGCTGGGCATGAACACGATCAAGTGGGAGCTGGAGGATCTCGCCTTCGCAACGCTGCATCCGAAGGTCTACGACGAGATCGTCCGGCTCGTCGCGGAGCGGGCGCCGTCGCGTGAGGAGTTCCTCGACGAGGTGATCGAGGCGGTCCAGGCCGACCTCCGGACGGCGAAGATCAAGGCGACCGTCACGGGCCGGCCGAAGCACTACTACTCGATCTACCAGAAGATGATCGTCCGGGGTCGCGACTTCGCCGACATCCACGACCTCGTCGGCATCCGGATCCTCGTCGACACCGTCCGCGACTGCTATGCGGTCCTCGGCGTCCTGCATGCCCGGTGGAATCCGGTGCCGGGTCGGTTCAAGGACTACGTCGCGATGCCGAAGTTCAACATGTACCAGTCGTTGCACACGGCGGTGATCGGGCCGCAGGGGAAGCCGGTCGAGATGCAGTTGCGGACCTACGCGATGCACCGCCGGGCGGAGTACGGCGTCGCGGCGCACTGGAAGTACAAGGAAGACCCCGACGCCAAGGACGACAAGGCCAAGGGCGGCCGTCCCGGTCGGAGCAAGGACAGCAAGATCAGCAAGGACGGCAACCAGTCCGAGATGGTCTGGCTGCGTCAGATGCTCGACTGGCAGCAGGAGGCCGAGGACCCGGGTGACTTCCTCGAGTCGCTGCGCTTCGACCTCGGACCCGACGAGGTCTACGTCTTCACGCCGCGCGGCGATGTGAAGGGGCTTCCGGTCGGCGCGACGCCGGTCGACTTCGCCTACTCCATCCACAGCGAGGTGGGGCATCGCTGCATCGGCGCCCGCGTCAACGGGCGGCTGGTGCCGCTGGAGTCGCCGCTCGACAACGGCGATGTCGTCGAGGTGTTCACGTCCAAGGCGCCCGGGGCCGGGCCGAGTCGCGACTGGCTGAGCTTCGTCAAGAGCCCGCGGGCGCGGACCAAGATCCGGCAGTGGTTCACCAAGGAGCGGCGCGAAGAGGCGATCGAGAAGGGCAAGGAGCTGATCGCCCTCAACATGCGCAAGGAGGGCCTCCCGCTACAGCGGCTGCTGACCCACGACTCGCTGCAGGCGGTTGCCGAGTCACTCCACGTACGCGACGTCTCGTCGTTGTACGCCGCCGTTGGCGAGGGCAACGTCGGTGCGCAAAACGTCGTACGCAAGGTCATCGAGCTGCACGGTGGCGACGAGGGCTCGACCGAGGACCTCGCCGAGGCCGTCACGGTCCCGACCGAGGTCGACCGCCGCCGCCGCGTACGCCGCGGCGACGCCGGCGTTGTCGTTCACGGCGCGAGCGACCTGCTGGTCAAGCTGGCCCGCTGCTGCACTCCGGTGCCCGGCGACAGCATCGTCGGCTTCATCACCCGTGGCTCCGGCGTCTCGGTGCACCGCGGCGACTGTCCCAACGTCAAAAGCCTCACGCAGGAGCCGGAGCGGCTCGTCGACGTCGAGTGGGCGCCCAACGCGCAGAGCGTCTTCCTCGTGGCGATCCAGGTCGAGGCGCTGGACCGGGCGCGGCTGCTGTCCGACGTCACCCGAGTGCTGTCGGACCACCACGTCAACATCCTGTCCGCTGCCTTGCAGACCGGCCGCGACCGGGTGGCGAAGAGCCGCTTCACGTTCGAGATGGGCGACCCGAAGCACCTCGGTCACGTCCTCAAGGCGGTTCGCTCCGTCGACGGCGTCTTCGACGTCTACCGCGTCACGCAGTGACGCAGCAGAGCTCCGCGTCGTCCAGGTCGCGATCGGGGCCTCGTCGACGGCGGGCTGCCATCGCGGCGACGACGGTCATCGCGGACCCGACCGCCAGCGCCGTCGGCACGAGCAGGGCGACCCGGTAGTCGTCCGGAGTCGCCGCGCCGTGGCTGCCGCCGACCAGCACGATCGTTACGAGCGCGAGTCCGAGTGCGGCGCCGAACTGGAAGGCCGTGTAGAGCACGCCGCCGGCCAGGCCGTGCTCGGCCTCGTCGACGCCCTCGGCAGCGGCGAGGGTCAGCGGCCCGTACGCCAGCGCGAACGCGATCCCGACGAGCACGAGGGACGGCAGCATGTCGAAGTAGGTCCAGTCGGCCTCCAGCCGGAGGAACAGCCCGAACGCCGCCACCGCACTGATGATCCCGGCGACCATCACCCACGCGTTCCCGAACCGACGGACGAGGAACGGTGTCACCAAGGGCGCGATCAGGAGATCGATGCCCATGATGGCGAACGTCAGTCCGGTCTCGAACGGCGACCAACCGCGCAGATCCTGCAGATAGAGCGTCACGACGAACTGGAAGCCGAAGAACGCCGCCATGTAGAGCAACCCCGCGATGCTGGTTGTGGTGAGCGAGCCTTGGCGGAGGATGCCGAGCCGGATCAGCGGCGCCGACGAGCGTCGCTCGATTGTGACGAACGCGGCGAGCAAGATGCCCGCTGCGGCCAGCGCCAGGGATCCGCGTACGACGTCCCGGCTCTCACCGAGCAGCACGATGCCGAGGACGATCGCCACCATTCCGCCCGTCACGGTCACGGCGCCGGCCACGTCGAACCGCGCCGGGCTCGGCTCGCGTACTGCATCCGGCCGGATCAGCGCGCGACCGGCCAGCCAGAGCAGACCCCCGAAGATCACTGGCGCGAAGAACACCCAGCGCCAGCTCGCGCTCGTCAAGAAGCCGCCCGCGACCATGCCGAGGGTGAACCCCGCCGCACCGGTGGCGCCGTAGATCACCACCGCTCGATCCCGCAGCGGTCCCTCGGGAAAGCTCGTCGTCACGATGCTGAGCCCGGCCGGTGTCATGAACCCGGCCGCGATTCCGGTCGCGAAGCGCGCCACGATCACCAGCCAGCCGGAGTCGGCGAGCCCGCCGATGCCCGAGAACGCGACGAAGACTCCGAGCGCGGTCAGGAACACCCGCCGGCGTCCGAACAGGTCGGCCGATCGCCCACCCAGCAGCAGGAAGCCCGCGTAGCCCAGGACGTACGCGCTGATCACCCAGTGCGCCGCTCCCGTCGAGAGGCCGAGATCGGTCCGGATCGAGGGGACGGCGACGTTGAGCATCGCGATGTCGAGACCTTCGAGGAACAACGCACCGCACAGCACGAGGAGCAGCCCCCACGCGCGCAGCGTCATGCGCTCCAACCTGGGGCTGCGCTCGGGGGTACGGCGGGCGGCGACGGAACCGGACACAGTGATCTCCTCGGACATGGTTACTGAACGTAGGTGAGTTACCTCTTGTAACTGCATCCAGGATGCTGCATGCTGGCGGCATGGCGAAAGAAGGCACTTCGAGGTCACTCGGTACCTCAGAGGTGACCGTGGTGGACGCGGGCGACTGCCGCGACCCGTTCCAGTGGGACCTCCGCGAGGACTGCGAGGTACGGCAGATCCTGGACCGGATCGCCGACAAGTGGTCGCTGCTGGTGATCGCCCTTCTCGAGGACCGCATGATGCGCTTCAACGAGCTGCGCCGTGAGGTCGACGGCATCAGTCAGCGGATGCTCACGGTGACCCTGCGCCACCTCGAGCGGGACGGCCTGGTCTGTCGGACGGTCTACGCCGAAGTGCCACCCCGGGTGGAGTACTGCCTCTCCCCGCTCGGCAAGACACTGCTCGGCACGATCCAGTCGCTGGTCGACTGGACCGAGGAGCATCAGTCGGAGATCGCCGGCGCCCGCGCGGAGTTCGACGCCCGACAAGGCGCCGCCCGCGTGCCGGCGTCCGGATGATGTATGGCGAGTACGGCGCGTTTGCCGCCGCGTACTAGCGTCTGAGACAGCACCAGCGAAACTGCAGCTGCGCTTGAGAGGAAGCATCCGCCATGACGAGCAACGAACGCGAAGCGGCTGTCGTCGCCGCAGTGCCGAAACAGCTGTTGATCGGGGACGCCTGGCGCGATGCCGAGGGTGGCGCCACGCTGCCGGTCGAGGACCCGTCGACCGGCAAGACGATCTGCGAGGTCGCCGACGCGACGCCGGCCGACGGCATCGCCGCGCTCGAGGAGGCAGCGGCGGCACAGGGCGACTGGGCCGCCACCGCGCCGCGCCGGCGCAGCGAGATCCTCTACGACGCCTTCCGGCTCCTGATCGAGCGCCAGGACGACCTCGCGCTGTTGATGACGCTCGAGATGGGCAAACCGGTCGCCGAGGCGCAGGGCGAGATCGCGTACGCCGCCGAGTTCCTGCGGTGGTTCTCCGAGGAGGCTGTCCGCATCCACGGCGACTACGCCACCGCACCGGACGGTCAGAGCCGGTTCATCGTCACGCGACAGCCGGTGGGACCGAGCCTGCTGATCACGCCGTGGAACTTCCCGATGGCCATGGGCGGCCGCAAGATCGGTCCGGCGATCGCGGCCGGCTGCACCATGGTGATCAAGCCCGCTTCCCAGACGCCACTGTCGATGCTGGCGCTGGCGGAGATCCTTCGCGAGGTTGGCCTGCCCAACGGCGTGCTCAACGTGCTCACGACGTCCAAGTCCGGGGGCGTCATGGAGCCGCTGATCCGTGACCGCAGAGCCCGCAAGCTGTCGTTCACCGGATCCACCGAAGTCGGCCGGATGCTCCTGGAGCAGTGCGCGGACCAGGTGCTGCGGACCTCGATGGAGCTCGGTGGCAACGCGCCGTTCATCATCTTCGACGACGCCGACCTCGATCTCGCGGTCGAGGGAGCATTGCTGGCCAAGATGCGCAACATCGGCGAGGCCTGCACTGCGGCCAACCGGTTCTACGTCCAGCGGAGCGTCGCCGACCAGTTCGCCCGCCGGATGGCCGACCGGATGGGCAACCTGAAGGTCGGGCGAGGGACCGAGGAGGATGTGCAGGTCGGCCCGCTGATCGACGCCGACGGGCGCAACAAGGTGCAGTGGCTGGTCGACGACGCGGTCGAGCGTGGTGCGCGCGTGCTGACCGGCGGCTCGGCTCCGTCGGGCGCCGGCTACTTCTACCCGCCGACGGTGATCACCGACGTCCCGATCGAGGCCCGGTTGCAGCAGGAGGAGATCTTCGGCCCGGTCGCCCCGATCACGATCTTCGACGACGAGGACGAGGTCGTCGCCGGGGCCAACAACACGCCGTTCGGCCTGGTGTCCTACCTCTTCACGACCAACCTCGACCGCGGGATCCGGGTCAGCGAGCGACTCGAGGCCGGGATGGTCGGTCTCAACCGCGGCATCGTCTCCAACCCGGCCGCGCCGTTCGGCGGCGTGAAGCACTCGGGCCTCGGCCGCGAGGGCGGCCGCGTGGGCATCGACGAGTTCCTCGAGGTCAAGTACGTCAACGTCAACCTCGGCTAGCCCGCCTCCGGGCCTGCTCTACGCCGGCGTCGCGGCCTTCCGACGAGTACGCCGCGGCTTGACGCGATCGGGTATGAGCCGTCGCAGCGCGTCGTCGGCGTGCGAGATGAGGAGGCGCTCGGTTCGGCGCCGGTCGCCGGCACGGATGGCCTCGACGATCGCCCCGTGCTCGGCGACGACGTCGGCCGGGAGGTAGTCGGTCAGCTCGAGTGCCGCCAGGCACATCCGGGTCTCGGCGAGCAGGGTGTCGTGCATCCGCTGGAGCCGCGGACTCCGAGCCTCGACGACCAGCGCCTGATGGAAAGCGAAATCGGCGTCGCTGACCGCCTTCGCGTCACCGCGCTTGGCCGCCCAGGCCAGGGCGGCATGCGCCTTCGCCAGCACGGCGGCGCTCCGGACCGGGTCGGCGTCGAGGATCGCGGCGACCGCGCCCCGCTCGATCGCCGTGCGGGCCAGGTAGATGTCGTAGACGTCGTCATCGGTCAGCTCGATGACGAACAGCCCGCGATTCGGCTCACTGCGCAGCAGACCTTCCTGCACGAGCCGTTGCATCGCCTCGCGCAGCGGGCCGCGGCTGACACCGAGACGACCGGCCAGCTCCGCCTCGCCGAGTTGCGCGCCGGGCGGGATCGAGCCGTGGATGATGGCGTTGCGCAGTTGCCGCGCGATGACGCTGGACGTCGACTCGCGGGTGATCCGCTCCAAGTGGTCTTGTCGGGTCGTCATGTCGAAGGATTCCCCGTTCGTTGCGGCGGCCGAGCCCGAAACAGCGAGCCCAGGCTGTGGTGAGTGGTGTCGTGGCCGGCCAGGCGCAGCCCCTCCCATACGGTCACCTGGTTCGCGGTGAGCACGGGCTTGCCCGCGGCCGACTCCAGGTCGTCCAGCCAGGCCGCCGAGTGCAGTGCCGTGTCGGGAAGGAGTACGGCGTCGGCCGCGCCGTGGTCGATGGCGGAGACGAGCCGGAGTATGCGGTCGCGCCGAGGGTCCCCACTTCCTCGGCGGTGATGATGTCCGCGCTCGACGAGCTGACCACGTCGATGCCGTCGGCTTTGAGGAATTCCACGAAGCTGTCGACGACGTCGCGCGGGTAGGTCGCCGCGATCGTGACGCGGCGTAGGTCGAGCGCGTGGACCGCGTCGACGAAGGCGAGTGACGTACTCGACGCCGCGCACCCGAGTCGGGCCACAGGGCGTAGGCCTATCGCGAGACCGAGAACGTCGCGGGCGCGCGGACTGTGATCGTCGGCACCGGCTCGATCGGACGCGAGATCGCTCGGCTGCTCCGCGCCGTCGGCATCACGGTCCACGGCGTGGGCCGCACCCCCTCGAGCCAAGGACCCCGACTTCGGGGCCGTGTCGGCGTCGTCCGAGCTGGTCGCGGTCGTCGGCGACGCTGACTATGTGGTCGTCGTCGCGCCGCTCACCGATCAGACCGAGGGGCTGATCGACGCCGCCGTGTTCGAGGCGATGCCGTCGACGTCCCGGCTGATCAACGTCGGCCGCGGGGCGTTGGTCGACCAGGCGGCGTTGGTCGACGCCCTCGAGTCGGGCCAGATCGCCGGCGCCGGGCTCGACGTGTTCGCCAAGGAGCCGCTGCTGCCCGGCGATCCGCTGTGGCGGCATCCTGGTGTCATCGTGTCGGCACACATGTCGGGCGACTCGGTGGGCTGGGACGACCGCATCATCGACCTCTTCGCGACCAACCTGACCCGCTGGCTCGCGGGCGAGCCGCTGCGCAACGTCGTCGACAAACACCTCGGCTTCGCCGCCGTGGAGAAGGAGAGCCGGGATGGCTGAGCTGGCCCTGCTGACCGCTGCCGACCTCGTGCGGGCGTACGCGGGTCGCGAGATCTCGCCGGTCGAGGCGACCCAGGCCGCACTCGACCGGATCGACGCCTACGACAAGGCCGTCAACGCCTACTGCCTGGTCGATCCCGACCGGGCGCTGGCCGCCGCCCGAGAGTCGGAGCAGCGCTGGCAGCGGGGCGAGCCGATCGGGTCGGTCGACGGCGTACCCACGTCGATCAAGGACCTGCTTCCCACCAAGGGCTGGCCGACGCTGCGAGGCTCGCGGCTGATCTCGCCCGAGCAGGAGTGGAAGGTCGACGCGCCCGCCACGGCGCGGCTGCGCGAGCAAGGTGCGGTGCTGCTCGGCAAGACGACGACGCCCGAGTTCGGGTGGAAGGGCGTCACCGACAGCCTGCTGTGTGGCCCGACCGGCAATCCCTGGGACCCGTCCCGTACGTCCGGCGGCTCCAGCGGTGGCAGCGCGGCCGCCGTCGCCCTGGGGATGGGGGCCCTGACCGTCGGGACCGACGGTGGCGGCTCGGTCCGGATCCCGGCTGGGTTCTCCGGCATCGTGGCGTTGAAGCCGACGTACGGCCGGGTGCCGCTATATCCGCCGAGCCCGTTCGGCACGCTGTCTCACGTCGGTCCGATGACCCGGACCGTGACGGACGCGGCCATGCTGACGGACGTCATCGCGGCACCCGACGTACGTGATTGGTCGGCCGGCGAGCCGCCCCGCGGGTCGTACCTCGACGGGCTCGACGCCGGCGTGGCGGGGCTGCGGATCGCGTACTCGCCGCGGCTCGGCTACGCCGACGTCGAGCCCGAGGTCGAGGCACTGGTCCGGGCGGCGGTCGGTGTGCTCGCCGAGGGCGGTGCGCTCGTGGAGGAGGTCGACCCCGGCTTCGACGACCCGGTCGACGCCTATCACACGCTGTGGTTCAGCGGCGCGGCCAAGGTGGTGTTGGGCCACGGTGAGGACGCTGTCGACCGGATCGATCCGGGGCTGGCCGAGATCGTCGAGGAGGGGCGCTGGATGACCGCGCTCGACTGCCTCGACGCGACCGCGGTCCGGACGGATCTCGGCCTCCGGATGGGTCACTTCCACCAGACGTACGACCTGCTCGTCACGCCGACGCTCCCAGGCCCGGCGTTCGAGGCGGGCGTGGAGGTGCCGGCCGGGTCGGGCATGCGCCGATGGACCGAGTGGACGCCGTTCAGCTACCCGTTCAACCTGACCCAGCAGCCCGCGGCGAGTGTGCCGTGCGGGCTGACCGGTGCCGGGTTGCCGGTCGGACTGCACGTGGTGGGGCCGCGGCATGCCGACGCCCTCGTGCTGCGGGCCTGCCGGGCCTACGAGGCGGCGACATCGTGGCGATGGCCCCGGCCCGACGACGACTGGCCCTCGACCGACGGGAGCTCGCACTGATGGCACGGCATGTGACGATCAGCCTCGACAAGCGCGGCGTGTCGTGTACGGCGCGATTGCTCGACGACGAGGCGCCGGCGACGTGCGAGGCGGTCTGGGCGGCGCTGCCGCAGTCGGCGCAGGTCTACCACGGCAAGTACGCCCGCAACGAGATCTACACCCTCGTACCGGCGTTCGCGGCCACCGAGCCCGGGCCGGAGAACTCGACGGTGACGCCCATCCCGGGCGATGTCTGCTACTTCAACTTCACCGGTGGTCAGTTGCAGAACCCGGCGTACCGTTATGCGGCGCCGGGGAGTTGGGCAACATCGTGGATCTCGCGCTGGTCTACGGCCGCAACAACCTGCTGATCAACGGCGACGTCGGCTGGGTGCCCGGCACGGTCTTCGCCACCGTCGTCGAAGGTCTCGACGCCATCGCTGCCGCCTGCAACGACCTCTGAATGCACGGCGCCACCGGCGAAATCCCCTTCGCCCGCACCTGACGATGATCAGCCACTCGTGGCGCGATGATCGGTCACTCGTGGCGCGCTCATCAGCCACTTGTGGTGTGATGATCGGTCACTCGTGGCGCGCTCATCAGCCACTTGTGGTGTGGTGATCGGTCACTCGTGGCGCGCTCATCAGCCACTTGTGGTGTGGTGAATCGGGCGTCACCAGAAGCGAGGCTGCGGCTCGAGGCCAAGCAGCTTGCCGATGTTCATCTCGAAGGCCGGATCGGTGCCGAGGACGTCGGCCTTCGTCGCGCGTTCCACTCGCCACCCGTACGCGTCGGTCAGCAGACCGCGTCGCTCTTCGTCATGGCTCTGGTCCTCCTCATGGGAGTGGTACGCCGCGCCGTCGTACTCCATCGCGAGCTTGATCTCGGGGTACGCCAGATCGATACGCGCGATGACTCGTCCGCGGTGGTCGATCACCTCGTACTGTGGCCGCGGGAATGGAAACCCGGCGTCGACGAGTCGTAGTCGTAGCCAACTCTCGCCCGGTGACTCGGCGCGTGGATCGATGAGCCGAAGCAGATCGCGGGCCTGAACGATCCCGGGGAAGTGCTTGAGGCGCCGGATTCGTCTGGCCAGCTCGGCGATCGTCACGAGCTCGGCCCGGACCATAGCGTCCGCGACCGAGAGCGCGTACGGCCGACGAAGTGTACGCATGAGATCGACAGTTGTCCGGCTCGGAACGGTCAGCCGTAGGCCGTTCGTGACCATGACATCGGAGTCGGGCAAGTAGCCCTGGATGCACTGGACGCCCGGGTAACGCGAGCGGCTGGTGCCGTGCGGCACCATGCACTGCGGAGTGAGCAGGAAGCGGTCCTTGGGCTGGAAGGCGTCGATCCCCATCGCCCATGCGGCCGAGCAGTGGCAGATCACGCCATGCGGTGGGAGCACCAGGGCCAACCCGAAACAGCGTAGGTCGCGCGTGTCCGGGACGCGGCTGTCGACGAGCACCCCTCGAAAGAGTTGGCGGACCTGGTGCTCACGCAACAACGTACGGATGCGGTATCGACTCAGGCCGAGAGCGCCGTCGCGAGTGACGCGGAACGGCAGGCCGTCGTTGATCAGATCGGGCATCCCCGAAGCATGCCGCCGAGGACTGCTGTGCTGCAGGAGTTATCCACAGGCCGCCACGTATGGCTGATGACCGCGCCACGAGTGGCTGATGATCACGCCACGAGTGGCCGATGATGCCGCCACGAGTGGCCGATGATCGTTAGGAGAAGTCGGCGAGGGCTTTTCGGGCTTCGACGAGCCAGGCTTCGCGAGCTTCGATGGCCTGTTCGGCCTCGCGAGCCTTCTTGTCGTTGCCGGCCGACCTCGCCTTGTCGAGCTGCGACCGAAGGTCGACCAGCGACGACTCGAGTTGCGCCACCGTGTCGGCGGCCCGGGCGCGGGCCTCCGGGTTGGTCTGCTGCCAATGGGCGTCCTCGGCGTCGCGGATCGCGTTCTCGACCGCGCGCATCCGGCCCTCGAGCTCGCGGATGTCACCACGCGGCACCTTGCCCGCGGCGTCCCAGCGCTCCGACAGCGGCCGGAACGCGGACCGCGCCGCCGCGGCGTCCTCGACCGGCAGGAGCTGCTCGGCCTCCTCGAGGATCGCGCGCTTCTTCTCGGCGTTCGCGGCGAACTCTCGATCCAGCTCGGCGTTGGCCGCGTCGCGGGCATTGAAGAACGTGTCCTGTGCCGCCCGGAACGCCGTCCACAGCCGCTCCTCGTCGGACCGCGGCGCCGGTCCGGCTGCCTTCCACTGCTGCATGAGGTCCCGGAACGCTCGCGACGTCGGCCCCCAGTCGGTCGAGTTGGCCAGCCGCTCCGCCTCCTCGAGCAGTCGCTGCTTCACGTGCTTGGCGGCCTGCCGCTTCTCGTTAAGCTCGGCGAACTGCTGCTTGCGCTTGCGGGTGAACGCCGTACGGGCGCTCGAGAACCGGTGCCACAGCGGGTCGTCGGTCGCCTTGTCGAGCCGCGGCTGCGCCTTCCACTCGTCGAGCAGGGCACGCAGCTTGTCGGCGCCGCCCCGCCAGTCGGTGCCGGCCGCGATCTGCTCGGCCTCCTCGACGATGCGCTCCTTCGAGGATCGCGCCTGGGCCACCCGCTCGGCCTTTGCCGCCTTGCGGGACTCGCGCTGCTCGGCGATCACGGGGCCGAGCGCGTCGAGCCGGTCGAGCAACCCGTCGAGGTCGCCGACGGCGGCCGCCGTGGCGACGGTCTCGCGTACGGTCTTCACGGTCGTCTCGGCCTGCTCCGGCGACAGCGACCCACCGCGTACGCGCTTGTCGAGCAACTCGACCTCGACCCGCAAGCCGTCGTAGCGCCGGGTGAACAGCGCCATCGCCTCGTCGGGATCGGCATCCGGCCATTGGCCGACGGCGCGTTCGCCCTCGCGGGTCTTGACGTAGACCGTGCCATCGCTGTCGACGCGGCCCCACGGGCTCTGCGAGTTCATGTCGTCACCCCCTCGGGGACCGACGACACCGCACCAGTGTCAGCCGGCGCGATCGCCGAGTCGTCGTCGAAGACCTTCGCCTTCAGCAGCCACCCCACGCCGACGACCACAGCGGCGACCAGGATGATCCCGATCACGATGTTGCGGTGCCGGCGGCGGCGGTCGCGAGCCGCCCGACGAACCTGCTGGCGCTGGTGGTGCTCCCGGGCCAGCATGCGTCGGCGCTCTTTCTTGGTGACCACGACCGGCAAGTCTAGGAGCACGGCCGCCCGTCGTGTCGCATCGCAATCGATTCGTAGCATTCGGTCCGGCTCGCGTAGTGTCGGGTGCCGTGCTGATCGCCGCGTTCCCCGCCGGTCCTTGGGCGACGAACTGCTACGTCGTGGCAACCGGGCCGGGCGCCGAGTGCGTCGTCGTCGATCCCGGCAAGGACGCGAGCGACGGCGTTGCCGAAGTCGTACGCGAGCAGCGCCTCAAGCCGCTGAGCATTCTTCTCACCCATGGACATATCGACCATGTCTGGTGCGTCGTTCCTGTCGCCGGCTCGTACGAGGCGCCGGCCTATCTCCACCCGGACGACCGGCATCTGCTAACCGACCCGATGGCCGGCATCTCGCCGGAGTCAGCGGGAATGCTGCTCGGCTCGGGTTACTCCTTCGCCGAGCCCGACGACGTCCGCGAGCTCACCGACGCGGCGACGCTGACCTTGGCCGGTGTCGAGTTCGTCGTCGACCACACGCCTGGCCATACGAGGGGGTCGGTGGCGTTCCGTACCCCCTACGACGGCCCCGAGGACGTGCCCGAGGTCATGTTCGGCGGGGACCTGTTGTTCGCCGGTTCGATCGGGCGCACCGACCTGCCGGGCGGCGACCACCCGACCATGCTGCGCAGCCTCACCGACAAAGTGCTGCCGCTGGACGACCGGATCGTGGTCCTGCCCGGCCACGGACCCCAGACGACCATCGGTCGCGAACGCGCGACCAACCCGTACCTCACGGAGTTGTCAGCCACTGGTGGCCCCGGAGGGCAGATCGCGGCTGACAGCTCGAGAAAGTGACCATGGCCAAGACCACGCCCTTGTCGGGATTCCCGGAGTTCCTGCCGAGCCAGCGCGCCGCCGAGCTCGCGGTGATCGACTCCGTACGCGAGACCTTCGAGCTGCACGGCTTCGCGTCGATCGAGACCCGGTCGGTCGAGTCGCTCGAGGATCTGATGCGCAAGGGCGAGACCTCGCACGAGGTGTACGTCCTGCGCCGGCTGCACGCCGACCCGGACGACGCCGGTCGCGAGCCGCACAACGTACTGGGGCTGCACTTCGACCTCACGGTCCCGCTTGCCCGCTACGTCGTCGAGCACCAGGGCCACCTGGCTTTCCCGCTGCGTCGCTACCAGATCCAGCGCTGCTGGCGGGGCGAGCGGCCGCAGGAGGGTCGCTACCGCGAGTTCACCCAGGCCGACATCGACATCATCGGGCGCGACGAGCTGCACCTCGACGCCGACATCGAGGTCACGATCGTGATGGCCGAGGCGCTCAGCCGGCTGCCGCTGCCGCCGATCACGCTGCGGGTCAACAACCGCAAGCTGATCGAGGGTTTCTACCGCGGCCTTGGCGTCGACGACCCGGTGCCGGTGATCCGGGCGATCGACAAGCTCGACAAGATCGGTGCCGACGCCGTGCGCGCGGACCTGCTCGACGCGGGGCTCACCGCCGACCAAGCCGGTCTGTGTCTCGACCTGGCGCAGATCAACCGCGACGACGCGTCGTTCGTCGACGACGTACGCAAGCTCGGCATCGCCCATCCGCTGCTCGACCAGGGCCTCGACGAGCTCGCCCGGGCCGTCGAGGCGGCGGCACCGGCCAACACCGAGCGGTTCGCCGTCGTGGCCGATCTCAAGATCGCCCGCGGGCTCGACTACTACACCGGCACGGTCTTCGAGGGATTCACCGCCGCGCACGGCAGCCTGTCGATCTGTGCCGGCGGCCGCTACGACTCGCTGGCGCGGGACAGCCGCTCGACCTATCCGGGGGTCGGCATCTCCCTCGGCATCACCCGTCTGCTGGCGCCGTTGATCAGCCGCGGCGTCCTCGATGCCGACCGCAGCGTGCCCTCGTGCGTCCTCGTCGCCGTGCCCGACGACGCCACGCGGGCCGTCAGCCGCGACGTCGCTCGCCGGCTGCGATCGCGCGGAATTCCGACCGAGGTGGCATCGAGCGCCGCGAAGTACGGCAGGCAGATCCGGCACGCCGACCGGCGCGGCATACCGTACGTCTGGTTCCCGCCCGGAGCCGACTCGAGTGGCGGCCACCAGGTCAAGGACATCCGCTCGGGCGACCAGGTCGACGCCGACCCGGACGCCTGGCAGCCGCCCACCGCCGACCTACGCCCACGCATCGTCACGAAGGAGCGCGACACGTGATCCGTACCCACGACGCCGGCGCACTGCGCGCCGCCGACATCGACACCAGCGTCACGCTGAGCGGCTGGGTGGCGCGGCGGCGCGATCACGGGGGAGTGGCGTTCATCGACCTGCGCGACACGAGTGGCGTGGTTCAGGTCGTGATCCGGGACGAGGAGACGGCCCACCCGCTGCGGTCGGAATTCTGCCTGCGCGTGGTCGGAGACGTTCGCCGGCGGCCCGAGGGCAACGAGAACCCCAACCTGCCGACCGGCGAGGTCGAGGTCGTCGCCGACACGGTCGAGATCCTCAGCGAGGCGGCGCCGCTGCCGTTCCCGGTCGAGGAGTACGAGACCACGCCGGTCAACGAGGAGGTACGCCTGCGGCATCGCTACCTCGACCTGCGGCGGCCCGAGATGGCCCGTAACCTCCGCCTGCGGGCCGACGTCACCCGGATCATCCGCGAGGTGATGTCGGAGCGCGACTTCCTCGACATCGAGACGCCCTACCTCACCCGGTCGACGCCCGAGGGCGCCCGCGACTTCGTCGTCCCGGTGCGGCTGCAGCCCGGCAAGTGGTACGCCCTGCCGCAGTCGCCACAGCTGTTCAAGCAGTTGCTGATGGTCGCCGGACTCGAGCGCTACTACCAGATCGTGCGGTGCTTCCGCGACGAGGACTTCCGGGCCGACCGGCAGCCGGAGTTCACCCAGCTCGACGTCGAGTGGAGCTTCTGCGACGTCGACGACGTGCTCGACCTGACCGAGCAGGTGATCGTACGGCTGTGGCGCGAGGTGCTCGACGTCGAGGTGACGACGCCGATCCCGCGGATGACCTACGCCGAGGCGATGAGCCGCTTCGGCATCGACCGGCCGGACCTGCGCTTCGACTGCGAGCTGGTCGACTGCACGGCCTACTTCGCCGACACAGAGTTTCGTATCTTCAAGGCACCGGAGGGAGTCGACGACTTCCATGTGGGCGCCGTGGTCATGCCCGGCGGCGGCTCCCAGGCTCGTCGGGAGCTGGACGCCTGGCAGGAGTGGGCCCGATCGCACGGCGCCAAGGGACTCGCCTACGTCCTCGTCGGCGACGACGGCGAGCTCGGCGGCCCGGTGGCGAAGAACCTGTCGGAGTCCGAACGCGCCGGTCTCGCCGCGCACGTCGGCGCGAAGCGGGGCGACTGTGTCTTCTTCGCCGCCGGTCCGCGCGTCGACGCCCTCGGCCTGCTCGCCGCGACCCGCCTGGAGATCGGCGCCCGCTGCGGGCTGATCGACGAGTCGCGCTGGGAGTTCGTCTGGGTCGTCGAGGCCCCGATGTTCGCGGCGACCGATGACGGTTGGACTTCGATCCACCATCCGTTCACCGCGCCGACCGACGAGTGGGTCGACCGTTTCGAGAAGCAGCCCGGTGAGGCACTGAGCCAGGTGTACGACATCGTCCTCAACGGCACCGAACTCGGCGGCGGCAGCATCCGGATCCACCGCCGTGACGTGCAGCAGCGGGTCTTCGATGTACTCGGGCTGACCGAGGAGCAGGCCAAGGGGCAGTTCGGCTTCCTGCTCGACGCGTTCGAGTACGGTCCGCCGCCGCACGGCGGCATCGCCCTCGGTCTCGACCGGCTGTGCGCGTTGCTCGCCGGCACCGAGTCGATCCGCGACGTCATCGCGTTCCCCAAGACGGCCTCCGGCGGCGACCCGCTCACCGGTGCGCCGACACCGATCACACCGGCCCAGCGTCGCGAGGCGGGGATCGACGCGAAGCCGGAGGAGTCCGACGCTTCGCCGGCCTAACGCCGGCATCGACGCGGCGCTGCCGGTCTCATGATCCGGTAGGCGTTCCAGATCGTTACCTGGCCGGCGCTCTCGTCGCGGACCGGCTCTCATCTCGGGGGATGCGTCTCGGCCAGCACGCCTTGCCCGACGCGCAACCCAATCTTGCCTTGAATCGTGATCTCGGGCCGTGATGCCCTGCTAACCGGCCGATCGTGCTCAACCGGTTAGGAGTGCGGCACGCCCTGGAACCGGGGCTCCCCTCCTGCCTCGGCCCGCAACTCGCCGGCGACCGACCTGGGCCGGCGTAGACGACCGATCGGAGAGGGTCTCCATGCAGTTACCAAGATTGACGGCTGCGCTCGGTGTCGCCGGCCTGGTGTTGCTAGCCGCCTGCGGCGGCGGCAGCGATGGGGGCGGGGGCAGTGGTGAGGGATTCGAGGCCGGAGGCAGCGCCGGCTCGATCATGAACGAGAACGCGGAGGCGCCCGCGCCGCCGATCGAGGGTGCGCAGGAGGGCGGCACCGTGAACGTGTGGGGTACGTCGGGCTTGCAGAGCATGCATCCGACGGAGGCCTACTTCACCAACACGACGTCGATCCTGTCGAACCTCGTCACGCGCTCGTTGACCCAGTACCGCTGGAGCGAGGAGCGACAGGCGATGGAGCTGGTGCCCGACCTCGCGACGGACCTGGGGCGTCCGAACGACGACTTCACGGAGTGGACGTTCACGATTCGTGAGGGCATCAAGTGGCAGGACGGCCGCGGCGTGACGACGGAGGATTTCGTACGAGGAATCGAGGCGTCGTTCGACAACCATGCCGAAGGCGCGTTCCCGAACGGTGCGGAGTACTCCCGGACGTACTTCAAGGGCGGCGACTGGGAAGGTCCGTACACGGATCCGGACGGTGGTTGCGACTGCATCGAGGTCGACGGCCAGGACATCACGATCACGATGGCGCGTCCGTTCCCGGACATGGCCTACTGGGCGTCGTTCCCGGCGATGGGTCCGCTGCCTGAGGAGGCGGAGGAAGATCCGGCGGCCTACGGGATCATGCCGTGGTCGACCGGCCCGTATCAGTTCGAGTCCTTCGACCCAGGCACGTCGCAGTTGGTCCTGGTGCGAAACGAGTTTTGGGACGCCGACACGGATCCGGGCCGTCACAACTACCCGGAACGCTGGGAGTTCGACGTCGACCGTGGTGACCCGACGTTGCTCGACCGGACCCTCCTGGAGGACCAGGGCGACGCACAGACCGCGCTGTCGTACGACAACATCCAGCAGTCCAGCCGCGAAGCGGCCGAGACCTCCGGCCGGATGGTCACGGGTCCGCAGCCGTGCACGTTCTTCTGGTACATGGACACCAGGGCGCCGGAGTGGGAGAACGTCGAGGTCCGCAAGGCGCTGGGGACGGCGTGGAACTTCGACGACTACCGACTGGCGCGCGGCCAGGCGGTCGGGCTGACATCGATCCCGGGCACGATGATCCTGCCGCCGGGACTGCCGGGCCGGGTCGACCCGCCGTTCGACGTGATCGGCAACGGCGGCGAAGGAACGGGTGATCCCGACCAGGCCCGTCAGATGCTCGAGGAGGCAGGTGCGCTCGACACGCCGGTGACGTTCCTGTTCGACCAGAGCGACCCGACGGCTGTGGACGGCAAGAACGTCATCGCACAGGCCCTGGAGGCGGCCGGCTTCGACCCGCAACCGCGGGCCGCGGCCAACGCCGACAAGGAGGACGAGATGACGCAGGATCCGGACGCCCCGATCAACCTGCGGTCGCTTGGCTGGTGCTCGGACTGGCCGAGCGGGTCCTCGTGGTTCTTGCCGGTGTTCTCCAGCT
>Ga0209382_10001242_pt1 | contig 40676 bp, 39 predicted proteins | sample SoiMetdeltSBSDD5_FD_187599 | JGI IMG/M metagenome (GOLD analysis project Ga0209382, IMG submission 187599) | Bulk soil microbial communities from a Populus tree surrounding site in Tennessee, USA - Soil MetaG P. deltoides SBSDD5 (SPAdes) (version 2) | ecosystem: Environmental > Terrestrial >... | reverse complement strand
CAGCCGCCAGATGTCCTGGCGCAGGAGGACGGTCGACCCGGCGGTCACGGCCAGCGCTGCGCCCGCCAGCAGCCACGCCACCCAGGGCCGGTTGCCGGGCTGGTTCAGCTCGGGCCGGCTGACCACCAGCACGATCACCAGCCACGCCCACGCCAGCCACCGGAACACCGCCACCCCGCTGAGCAGCCCCCGGACCAGCGAATCCTCCCGCTCAGCCAGCATCCCGCCATTCTGCCGACTGCCCGGGCCCACGTCGTCTCAGCCGCCCATCACGAACCGGGTCTCGGCCCTCCGGCCCGGGTGTCGGGACCACCAGCTGACTGCCCGGCTCAGCGGGCGATCCGGGCGATCCTGGCCATCCCGCCGCGGCCGCCCTGGCCGCCGCGCTGCCGCCCCAGCAGGCTCGCCGGCGGGCGGCCACTGCCGCTCTGAGCGCGAACCGGTTGGCTCCCGGCACCGGTGGGCGTCAGGCTGGCGGGCGTGTCCGTCGATGCCGCGCCGCCCCTTGCCGCCCCGTCACCGGGGGTCTGGGCGCCGGGGCGACGACGGCTCACGGCGGGACTCGTCCTCACGGTGACCCTGGTGGCGTTCGAGTCGTTGGCGATCTCCACCGTCCTGCCCCAGGTGTCCGACGACCTGGGCGGGCTCGGCCTCTACGGTTGGGTGTTCTCCGGGTTCTTCCTCGGGAGCCTCATGGGGATCGTCGTCGCCGGCCAGCTGAGCGACGAGCGCGGCACCCGGCTCCCGTACATCCTCGGCCTGGCCCTGTTCGCCATCGGCCTCGTCGTCGGCGGTCTCGCGCAGTCGATGGGGATGCTGGTCGCCGGCCGGGTCGCCCAGGGCCTCGGCGCCGGCGCGATCCCCGCCGTGGCCTACGTGGCGGTTGGCCGCAACTACCCGGCGGCGATCCGCCCCCGGGTGTTCGCCGTGTTCTCCACCGCCTGGGTCGTCCCGGGCCTGGTCGGACCGGTGGCGGCGACCAGCCTCGCCGAGGCCCTGTCCTGGCGGGCCGTCTTCCTCGCGCTCATCCCCATCGCCGCCATCGCAGGTGCGATGACCCTCCCGGCCCTCGACGGGTCCCCGCCGGAAGACGCCGAAGAGCCACCGCCCAACGGCGCCGACCGCAGGCGCGATGCCGCCGTCCTGGTCGTCGGCGCGGCGGTCCTCCTCATCGGCCTCGGCGCCGGCAACCCGATCGCCGCGGCAGCGCTGGTCGCCGCCGGTGCGATCGTCGGCACCTGGGCCTTCGTCCGGCTCGTCCCCCGGGGAACTGTGCGCCTGGCAGCCGGGATGCCGGCCGCTGTGGCGGTCCGGGGGATCATCACGTTCGCCTTCTTCGGCGCCGACGTCTACGTGTCGCTGGCGGTGACCGACGGCCTCGGCGCGTCGACCTGGATGGCCGGCGCCGCCCTCACCTCGGCCACCCTCGTCTGGACCACCGGATCATGGGTCCAGCAGCGGATCATCCACCAGACCGGCGCCCGCCGGTTGGTGCGCTGGGGCTTCCTCTACGTGGCGGCCGGCATCGTCGCGATGCTGGTCGCGCTGCACCTCGGCCAGGCGTGGCTGATCGTGCCGGCGTGGGGCATCGGCGGCTTCGGCATGGGCATCGCCTACTCGCCCATCTCGGTCACGGTCCTCAGCCTCGCCGCCCCGGGCCAGGAGGGCATGGCCAGTGCGTCCTTCCAGCTGTCCGACGTCCTCGGGGTTTCGCTCGGCACCGGCATCTCCGGCGTGTTCGTCGCACTGGGCGAGAGCCGGGGCTGGGAGACGTCGTCCTCGCTGAGCTACGCGTTCGCGCTGATGGCGATGGTCGCGGTGGCGGGGAGCGTCGCGGCCGGCCGCCTGCCCCGCCGGCTACCGGAGGACCTCAGCCCCGAGGCGTGACGTCCAGCCCGGCGGTCAGGTGCCGGGCCGCCGCGGCCAGCGCCGAGGTCGCCGGGCCCGGAGGCAGGTCGTCGAGCGCCGCCACGGCGTCCTCGACGAACCCCTCGGCCACGGTGATCGCCTGGTCGACCCCATCGCTCGCCCGCACCAGCGCCAGGGCCTTCACCCGGGCGTCGTCGTCGAGCGGCCCGCCGAGCAGGCCCCGCAGCTGGTCGCCGTCGTCACCCTCGAGCGCCCGGAGGACCGGGAGGTTGTAGACGCCCTCGACCATGTCGTGGCCCGCGGGCTTGCCCAGCTCGTCGTCGGTGGCGACCACGTCGAGGATGTCGTCGACCACCTGGAACGCCAGCCCGTAGCCCATCCCGAAGCGCCCCAGCGCCTCGACCTGCGAGTCCGGGGCGTCGCTGACCATGCCGCCGATCCGGCACGCGGTCTCGTACAGCGCGGCGGTCTTGCCCTCGATCGCGGAGCGGTAGGCGGCCTCGCTCCGGTCGACCTGGAACGCCACCTGCAGCTCCTGCACCTCACCGACGCACAGCCGCCCGATCGCGGCGGCCAGCAGCTGGGCGACGTCGGTGCCCAGCGACGCAGCCAGCTCGGAGGCTCGGGCCAGCAGGAAGTCGCCGGAGATGATGGCCCGGAGGTTGCCCCAGCGGGCGTTGACGCTCTCCACGTTGTGCCGGGTGGTCGCCTCGTCGAGCACGTCGTCGTGGTGGAGCGACCCCACGTGCACCATCTCGACCGACACCCCGCCGGTGACTGCGTCATTGGTCACGTCGTCGAGCCAGGGGGCCCCGTCCGACGCGGAGCCGACGGCCGAGCAGAGCGCCGTCAGCACGGGGCGGAGGCGCTTGCCACCCGCCCTGACCAGGTGTGATGTCATCTCGGTAAGGCTGGGGTCCGAGGTCTCGGTGGCGGCGAGCAGGCGGCGCTCGATCCGCTCGCGCAGCCCGGGCATGCCGTCGAGGCCGAGCAGTGGGTGGGGCGCAGGCACGGGGGGCACGCTACGTGGCCCCCAGATCTCCAGCCCAGTTGGCGACGTCGAGCATCCGTCCGGCAGTAGCCTGACGAACTCGTATTTGTTTGCGGTCGGACCGGTTCGGACACGGTCCGCAGCCGCACCCACAACGAGGGTGGACGTCACACCCTCCGGGGTACACTCGCCCCACGGATCCCCCGACGCAACGGGTGGGAGGCAGGTCTTGTTCGAACGGTTTACCGACCGGGCTCGACGGGTGGTCGTTCTGGCCCAAGAGGAAGCTCGGCTCCTCAACCACAACTACATCGGCACCGAGCACATCCTTCTGGGCTTGATCCACGAGGGTGAGGGTGTCGCGGCCAAGGCCCTCGAGTCGCTGGGCATCAGCCTCGAGGCCGTGCGCAACCAGGTCGAGGAGATCATCGGCCAGGGCGGATCGTCCCCCTCCGGGCACATCCCGTTCACCCCGCGGGCCAAGAAGGTGCTCGAGCTGTCGCTGCGTGAAGCGCTGCAGCTCGGCCACAACTACATCGGCACGGAGCACATCCTCCTCGGCCTCATCCGTGAGGGCGAGGGCGTGGCCGCCCAGGTGCTGGTGAAGCTGGGCGCGGACCTCTCCCGGGTGCGTCAGCAGGTCATCCAGCTGCTGTCGGGGTACCAGGGGTCGGGCGGTCAGGGCCCCGAAAAGGCTGGCGCCACCGCTGGCACCGGCACCGGTGAGAGCCAGCCCACCGGATCTCTCGTGCTCGACCAGTTCGGCCGCAACCTCACCCAGCTGGCCCGCGAGAAGAAGCTCGACCCGGTCATCGGCCGTGCCCGCGAGATGGAGCGGGTCATGCAGGTCCTGTCCCGCCGCACCAAGAACAACCCGGTGCTGGTGGGCGAGCCCGGCGTCGGCAAGACCGCCATCGTCGAGGGCCTGGCCCAGGGCATCGTCGCCAACGACGTGCCCGAGACGCTCAAGGACAAGCAGCTCTACACGCTCGACCTGGGCGCGCTGGTCGCCGGCAGCCGCTACCGGGGCGACTTCGAGGAGCGCCTGAAGAAGGTGCTCAAGGAGATCCGCACCCGCGGCGACATCATCCTGTTCATCGACGAGATCCACACCCTGGTGGGTGCGGGTGCCGCCGAGGGTGCCATCGACGCCGCGTCGATCCTGAAGCCCATGCTGGCTCGGGGCGAGCTGCAGACCATCGGCGCCACCACGCTCGACGAGTACCGCAAGCACCTCGAGAAGGACGCGGCGCTCGAGCGGCGCTTCCAGAAGATCACGGTCGACGAGCCCACCGTGGCCCACACCATCGAGATCCTGAAGGGCCTGCGGGACCGCTACGAGGCCCACCACCGGGTCACGATCACCGACCAGGCGCTCGTCGCGTCGGCCAACCTCGCCGACCGCTACATCTCCGACCGCTTCCTGCCCGACAAGGCCATCGACCTCATCGACGAGGCCGGCTCGCGGCTGCGCATCAAGCGGATGCAGACGCCGGCCGACTACAAGGACCTCGAGAACGAGCTCGCCGGCATCGTCGAGTCGAAGAAGAAGGCCGTCGAGTCGCAGGACTTCGAAGAGGCCGGTCGGCTCCGCGACAAGGAGAAGGAGCTCCTCGCCCGCAAGGAGTCCAAGGAGCGCGAGATCAAGGACTCCGGCGTCGACCTGTTCGACGAGGTCGACGAGGAGGCCATCGCCGAGGTCCTCTCGGTCTGGACCGGCATCCCGGTCTACAAGCTGACCGAGGAGGAGACCCAGAAGCTCCTCCGCATGGAGGACGAGCTGCACAAGCGGGTCGTCGGCCAGGAGGACGCCATCAAGGCCGTCAGCCAGGCCGTGCGCCGCACCCGCGCCGGCCTGAAGGACCCCAAGCGGCCCACCGGCTCGTACATCTTCCTGGGCCCGTCCGGTGTCGGTAAGACCGAGCTGGCGAAGACCCTGGCCGAATTCCTCTTCGGTGACGAGACCGCGCTGATCCAGCTCGACATGTCTGAGTACATGGAGAAGCACACGGTGTCCCGCCTGGTGGGCTCGCCCCCGGGCTACGTGGGCTACGAGGAGGGTGGCCAGCTCACCGAGGCCGTCCGGCGCAAGCCGTTCTCGGTGGTGCTGTTCGACGAGATCGAGAAGGCCCACCCCGACGTCTTCAACACGCTGCTGCAGATCCTCGAAGAGGGTCGCCTGACCGATGCGCAGGGTCGCTCGGTCGACTTCCGCAACACCGTGCTGATCATGACGTCGAACCTCGGTACGCAGGACCTCCGCAAGGCCAACGTGGGCTTCGCCCGGGCCGACGAGGCCGTCACCTACGAGCGCATGCGCGAGAAGGTCACCGACGCCCTCAAGACCCACTTCCGGCCCGAGTTCCTGAACCGGATCGACGAGGTCATCGTCTTCCACGAGCTGACCAAGGAAGAGGTCACGCAGATCGTCGACCTGATGATCATGCGGGTCCAGCGCCAGCTCGAGGGGCAGGGCCTCGGTCTCGAGCTCACGCCCGACGCCAAGCTCCTGCTGGCCGACAAGGGCTACGACCCGCAGTTGGGTGCCCGGCCGTTGCGCCGTGCCATCCAGCGGATGGTCGAGGACCCGGTCTCCGAGCGCATGCTGCTCAAGGAGTTCCGGGCCGGCGAGATCATCGTCGTCGACACCGAGGTCGATGCCGACACCGGCGAGAAGACCATCGTGTTCCGCTCGATCGAGGGGTTCACCCCTCCGTCGATGGAGATGGCCGAGGCCGGTGGCAGCAGCTCCGCTGCGACCCCCGCGCCCAGCGAGTCCTGAGCTAAGCCCTACAGTCAGCGCCGGTGCAACATCTGGTGAGGTATCGGCGCGCGTTCCTGGCGCTGCTGGCCGTCGTCCTGGCGGCCGGCTGCCAGGTCCAGGCCGTGGTCACGGTCACGGTCGAGGAGGACGGGTCGGGCACGGTTTCGGTCGCGGCTCAGCTCGATCCCGAGGCGGTGGCCGAGCTGCCCGACCTCGACGGCAACGGCATCAGCGACGCGGCCGACCTGACCAAGCTGGTGCGGGTCGAGGACCTCCAAGCCGCGGGCTGGAAGGTCGCCAGCAAGGCGCTGAAGGACCAGGAAGGCCAGCCCGCAGGCGCTCAGCTGACGGTCACGAAGCGGTTCGGCACCCCGGACGAGGCCGAGAAGATCCTCGCCGAGCTGTCGGCGCCCAGCGCCGGGTTCCGTGACCTGAAGATCTCGCGCAAGTCGTCGTTCGCCCTGACCAAGTACAGCTTCTCGGGCATGGTCGACCTGAGCGGGGGCCTGGAGGCGTTCGGCGACGAGGACCTGGCCAAGGTGCTGGAGGGCGAGCCGCTGGGGCAGGACGCCGCCGAGATCGAGCAGCGCTACGGCAAGCCGCTCGACCAGCTCATGCGCCTGGTCGTGCGGGTCGAGCTGCCCGGCGGCAAGAAGGAGGTGTGGCAGCCCAAGCTGGGCGGCGACCCCGTCCAGATGTCCGCGAGCTCCTCGGTCCGCGACCGCATCGTCCTCGGCCTCGGCGTGCTGTCCCTCTCCTGCCTGATAGCCCTCGCCGTGGTCCTCCTCACCCGCCGCCGCTCGACTTCGTAGCCCCTCACCCTTAACTGTCACAGGGCGCTCGTACTGTCGGGGCGTGGCTAAAGCGAAGACGGTCTTCCGGTGTAGCGAGTGTGCGGCCGAGGCGCCGCAGTGGACGGGATGGTGCTCGTCGTGCGGCGAGACGGGCACCCTCGCCGAGGCCATCGCCTCGGGCGGTTCGCGGCAGCGGCACCTGTCGCTGGCGCCGTCGGCCACCGCCGTGCCCATCGCCGAGGCCACCGGTGGGGGTGTTGCCCCCGAGCCGACCACCATCGGCGAGGCCGACCGGGTGCTCGGCGGCGGGTTGGTGCCGGGGTCGGTCACCCTGCTGGGCGGCGAGCCGGGAGTGGGGAAGTCGACGTTCCTGCTGCACCTGGCGGCCGCAGTGGCGCGTGCCGGGCGACGGTGCCTCTACGTCACGGCGGAGGAGTCGGCGCAGCAGGTGGCGGCGCGGGCCGAGCGGATCGGGGCCGTGGCGGACGGGCTGTGGCTGGCGGCCGAGACGGTGCTGCCCGAGGTGCTGCGGCTGGTCGACGACGTGGAACCCCAGCTGCTGGTCGTCGACTCGGTGCAGACGCTGGTCGACCCGGAGCTGGGCGCGGTCGCGGGGTCAGTGGGTCAGGTGCGGGGCTGCGCCCAGGTGCTGGTCGGCGAGGCCAAGCGCCGCGGGCTGATGGTCGTCATGATCGGCCACGTCACGAAGGACGGCGGGCTGGCGGGGCCCAAGGTCCTCGAGCACGTCGTCGACACGGTGCTGTCGTTCGAGGGCGAGCGCCACCACGCCCTGCGCCTGCTGCGGGCCACCAAGCACCGCTTCGGCGGCACCCACGAGCTCGGCCTCTTCGAGATGGGCGACGGTGGCCTCGCCGGGGTGCCTGACCCCAGCGCGCTGTTCCTCGCCGACCGGCAGGTCGGCATCCCGGGCTCGGTGGTGGCGCCGGTGCTCGACGGGCAGCGTCCGCTGCTGGTCGAGGTGCAGGCGCTGGTGGTCGACACCCAGGCGCCCATGCCCCGCCGCACGGTCCAGGGCATCGACAGCGGGCGGCTCGCCCAGGTGCTGGCGGTGCTCGAACGGCGAGCGGGCCTCTACTTCGGCAAGTCCGACGTCCACGTGGCCATCTCCGGCGGCGCCCGGGTCCGGGAGCCGGGCGCCGACCTGGCCATCGCCCTGGCGGTGGCGTCGGCGAAGACCGATCGGCCGGTGTCACCGAACCTCGTGGCGTGCGGCGAGATCGGCCTGTGCGGCGGGCTGCGCCAGGTCCAGGGGACCGAGCGCCGCATGGCCGAGGCGGCCCGGCTGGGCTTCGCGACGGCCGTGGTGCCGGCGTCCGCACCCGACCCGCCGTCCGGCCTGCGGGCGCTGCGGACCGGCTCACTCCTCGACGCGGTCACCGCGGCACGATTGGTAAACGGGGCGTAAGGAATGAGCACAGTACGCTTGCGGCGTGGTTACCCGGCGCACTCCCGAGCTGTTGGCGGCGCTCGCCGCGGTCGCTCCTGGGATGCTGCTGCGCGAGGGGCTGGACCGGATCCTCCAGGCCAACAAAGGCGCCCTCATCGTCGTGGGCGATGGGCCCGAGGTCTTGAACATCTGCTCCGGTGGGTTCTTGCTCGATGCGGCGTTCAGCCCGCAGCGGTTGTCGGAGCTGGCGAAGATGGACGGGGCGATCATCCTGGCGGGCGACGCCAGCCGCATCGCCCGGGCCAACGTCCACCTGGTCCCCAACCCGAACGTGCCGACGTCGGAGACCGGGACCCGGCACCGGACGGCCGAACGGGTGGCGCGCTCCATCGACGTCCCGGTCATCTCGGTGTCCGAGGACATGGCGATCATCGCCGTCTACGTCGGCGACCGGAAGCACCCGCTGGCCACCATCCCCCAGCTGCTGACCCGGGCCAACCAGGCGCTGCAGACCCTCGAGCGCTACCGGAACAGGCTCGACGCGGTCACCAGCTCGCTGTCGGCGCTGGAGGTCGAGGACCTCGTCACGGTGCGGGACGTGGTGGCCGTGCTGCAGCGGACCGAGATGGTCGGCCGGATCGCCGACGAGATCGCGGCCGACATCGTCGAGCTGGGGGTCGACGGTCGGCTGGTCTCACTGCAGCTGGACGAGCTCATGGGCCGGGTCGAGGACGACCGCCGCCTGGTGGTGCTCGACTACTTCCACGAGGAGTCGGGCTGGCACATCGACCAGGCGATGGCGGCGCTCGACGACCTCGGGACCGAGGAGCTGCTCGACCTCAAGGCCGTCGGTGCCGCGCTCCACCTCCCGGGCAGCGCCTTCGACCTCGACGCCCACGTCGAGCCCCGGGGCTGGCGCTTGCTGTCCCGCATCCCGCGGCTGCCGGAATCGGTGGTGGCCAGCATCATCGACCGGTTCGGGTCGCTGCAGAAGATCATGCGGGCGACGATCGCCGACCTGGACGACGTCACCGGCGTCGGCGAGTCCCGGGCTCGGTCGATCAAGGAAGGCCTGTCCCGCCTGGCCGAGACCAGCATCCTCGACCGCTACTCCTAGCGACCCGAGCCAAGGACGCCCCGGGCCATGGGAGCTGGTCGAGCGATCGAGTCGCAGCATCGCCAGCGCGATGCTGTGCGCCCACAGCAGCGCCTTGGCCGCCGGGCCACCGAGGCGGGCGAGCCGTTGGGCTGCCGTGAGCGTGAGCGTCTGCGCTAGCGGGCGCGGCGTTCGAGCTGCTCGCGGTCGGTGATCTGGTAGCGGCGGTCGGACTGCTCGATCCAACCGAGGCGGACGAAGCTGGCGATGGCCTTGTTCACCCGCTCGCGGGAGGCGCCGACGATGGCGGCGAGCTCCTCCTGGGTGACGGGGAGCACGAACTCGTCCTGGCCACCGGCGATCTCCAGCAGGCGCTTGGCGGTGCGGCCGGTGACGTCGAGGAAGACCGAGTCGGCGAGGACGTCGTCCATGACCCTGACCCGGTCGGCCAGCATCGAGACGACACCCCAGAGCAGCTCCGGCCGCTCCTCGTAGATCTCGCGAACCGGGCCGAAGGCCACGGCGAGCAGGGTCGAGGGCTCCAGCGCCCGGGCCTCGGCCGACCGGCCGAGCGGCAGGAAGAACCCCATCTCCCCGAAGAGGTCGCCCTCCTCCATGAGCGCCACCACCGACTCGCGGCCGTCGACCGACCGCTTGGAGATGGCGATGCGACCCTGGAGGACCACGTAGAGACGGTCGGGCTCGTCGCCCTCGCGGAAGACGATGTCCCCCCGGCGCAGGCTCTCGCGGCTGCTCGCAGACGCGAGCCGGGAGAGTTCTTCGGGGCGTAGCTCCTTGAAGAGATCGACGCCTGCAAGCAGGTCAGCGGGGGTCACGTCCAGGAACGTTAACGACCTGAACGCTGCCAGCAATGCCACCACGGTTCGCGGCGCCTGGCCGGCGATGAGCTTTCCCGGAACGGGAAGTCGTAGAGAGGAGCCCAACCACGAAGGAGCACCGCATGCCTGCCGCCACGACCCCGACCTCGCGACGCAACCTGGACGGCTACGGGGCGCCGACCATCGACTGGAGCCGGGTCCAGGCCGTCCTCGACGAGGGCGTCACCCAGGCCCCGGACACCGGTGGCCCCAACCGGCACACCCCCTGGCTGGCGACCGTGAACCCGGACGGTCGGCCGCACGTGATGCCGGTCGGTGTGGTCCGGTCCGACGGGGCCTTCTACTTCACGTCGGGCCCCGGCACCCGGAAGGCCAAGAACATCGCGGAGAACCCCGAGGTGACCCTGACCATGGCGACACACCCGTTCGACCTGGTCATCGAGGGCACCGCCACCAAGGTCACCGACGAGGCGAAGGTCGAGCGGATCGCCGCTGCGTTCGGCGCCGAGGGCTGGGCGCCCACCGTCAGGGACGGCGGCCTCTACCACGAGTTCAGCGCCCCCAGCGCCGGCCCCCCGCCCTGGTACGTCTACGAGCTGATCCCCACCCGGGTCTACGCCCTCGGCACCTCCGAGCCCTATGGCGCCACCCGCTTCGACTTCTGACGGCCTCGGACGCCAGCAGCAGCGGCCGCGAGAAAGACACCTCGAGCACCACGGCCGGCGCCGCCGGTGGACGCCCGTTCGAGAGGGCAGCACAGCGGCCCAAGGTTGTTAGGCAACCTAACTAGTCGTAGGATGCCCAACAGAACGCGGACGAAGGGGGCAGGACATGGAGCATGACCTGTTGGTTCGGGGCGGGACCGTCATCGACGGCACCGGGGCGCAGCCCCGCACCGCCGACGTCGCCATCAGCGACGGCCGCATCACCGCCGTCGGCGACGCCCAGAACAGCGGCCGGATCGAGGGGCGGGCGGCGAGGGTCGTCGACGCCGACGGGTTGGTCGTCACGCCGGGGTTCGTCGACATCCACGCTCACTACGACGGGCAGGCCACGTGGGACGAGCGCATGACGCCGTCGTCGTGGCACGGGGTGACCACCGTGGTTGTCGGGAACTGCGGCGTCGGCTTCGCCCCGGTCCGGCCCGCCGACCGCGGCCGCCTGGTCGAGCTGATGGAGGGTGTCGAGGACATCCCCGGCGTCGTGCTCGACGAGGGCCTCTCCTGGGAGTGGGAGAGCTTCGGCAGCTTCATGGACGCCGTCGGCCGCCGCAGCTTCGACGTGGACGTCGCCCTCCAGGTACCTCACGGCGCCCTCCGCCTCAACGTCATGGGCGAGCGCGGCGCCGCCCGGGAGCCCGCCACCCAGGACGACATCGCCCAGATGGCCGCCATCGCCCGGCAGGCTGTCGAGGCCGGGGCGCTCGGCTTCACCACCTCCCGCACCCTGAACCACCGCACCAGCCGGGGCGAGCCGACCCCCACGCTCACCGCCGGCGCCGACGAGCTGGTCGGCATCGCCCGGGCGATCGGCACCACCGGCCAGGGCGTCCTCCAGGTGGTCTCCGACTTCGCCGACGTCGACGCCGAGTTCGGCATCTTCCGCCGCATGGCCGCCGAGTCGGGCCGGCCGCTCTCCTTCTCGCTCGTGCAGCTGCCGAACGAGCGGTGGCGCCGTCTTCTCGACCTGCTGACCGACGCGAACGCCGACGGCGTGGCGATGTCGGCGCAGGTCGCGGCCCGGGCCATCGGCCTGCTCGTCGGCCTCCAGTGCACGGTGCACCCGTTCGTCGGGAACCCGGTCTTCCAGGAGATCGCCGGCCTGCCGCTCGACCAGCAGGTCACAGCGCTCAACGACCAAGCTTTCAAGGAGCGGGTCCTCGCCGCCGCCCATGAGAGGCTGGCCGATGGCAGCCGCGGCGCCGGACGCCTCCAGCGCCTCCTCGACGCCACCTACGAGCTGGCCGACCCACCCGACTACGAGCCCGACCCGCACACCAGCATCGGCAACCGGGCGACGGCCGCCGGGCACGACGCCGTCGAGGTCATCTACGACCTCATGCTCGACGACGGCGGGGCGGCCATGTTCTACGTGCCGCTCATCAACTACGACGACGGCAACCTCGACGCCATCGGCGAGATGCTTGCCCATCCCCACACGATCCCGGGCCTCGGCGACGGCGGCGCCCACGTCGGGACCATCTGCGACGCCAGCTTCCCCACCACGCTGCTGACCTGGTGGGGCCGGGATCGGGACGCCGGCCGCCTCGACCTCCCGTACCTGGTGCAGCAGCAGACCCGGGACACGGCCCGCACGGTCGGCCTGCTCGACCGGGGCGTCATCGCCCCCGGCTACCGGGCCGACCTCAACCTCATCGACTTCGAGCTCCTCGCCGCCCGCCGCCCCGAGATCCGCTACGACCTCCCCGCCGGCGGTCGGCGACTCGTGCAGCGGGCCGACGGCTACGTCGCCACCATCGCGGCCGGTCAGGTCACCTACGAGCAGGGCGAGCCGACGGGCGCGCTGCCCGGACGCCTGGTCCGGGGACCCCAAGCGGCGCCGGCCGACAACACCACGCAGGGAGGGAACCGATGAAGGTCGACGAGCTCACACCCCTCGAAGAGAACTGCGCCTGGCGGGGCGCCGAGATCGGCGACGACTACATCGTCCAGCTCTCCGCCACCCACGTCGACGAGCTGGACGCGGCGCTGCGCCACGCCCAGGCCCGCACGGACGAGCTGCTCGACATCACCCGCGACCTGTTCCCCCTGCCCACGCTGGGCCCGGTGCTCCGGGACGTCACCCGCGAGCTGATCGACGGCCGCGGCATGGTGCTCCTCCGGGGCCTGCCGCTGGAGCGCTACAGCAAGGAGGAGGCGTCGACCATCTACTGGGGCGTCGGCAGCTACCTCGGTCAGCCGTGGCCGCAGAACGCCAAGGGCCACCTGCTCGGCGACGTCATGGACCAGGGCAAGGCCATCGACGACCCCACCGCCCGGGGCAACGAGCTCGGCGGGATCCCACTGCCGTTCCACTCCGACGGCGCCGACCTCGTGGGGCTCTTCTGCCTCGACGCCGGTGCCGAGGGTGGCGACAGCCTCGTGGCCAACGTCGTCACCATGCACAACGACCTCGTGCGCGAGGCCCCGGAACTGGCCGCCGCCCTCTACCAGCCGTTCCCTTACGACATGCGAGGCGAGCACCCGCCCGGCCACCGGCCCTGGTACGTCATGCCGATCTTCACCCGCTGTCGGGACCGCCTGTTCGTGCGGTACATCCGGCCCTACATCGAGGCGTCGACGCGCCACGCCGACGCGCCCCGGCCGTCAGAGCTGGAGCGGGAGGCCATGGACCGGCTCGACTCCATGTGCGCCGACCCCGCCTACCGCGTCGACATGGGTCTGCGCCCCGGCGACATGCAGTTCGTGAACAACTACCACGTGCTGCACTCCCGGGCCGCCTACCGGGACGACCCGGCGACCGGCCGCATCCGTCACCTCAAGCGCCTGTGGCTGGAGACCGACCTCATCGACGACGAGCACAAGCCCGAGCGCTTCCGCCTCGGCGGGACCAAGTCGTATTGGTCCAGCAAAGGCCGCACCAAGTCGATGTTGTAGGAGCGACCGCCAGTAGCGTCTACGCCTCGTGAGCGCGCTCTGGACGATCGTGGTTGCCGCCGGGAGCGGGACGCGGTTCGGCAAGCCCAAGCAGTACGAGCCGCTGGGCGACCAGCGGGTGCTCGACTGGTCGCTGCAGGCGGCGCGGCAGGTCAGCGACGGCGTCGTCCTGGTGGTCCCAGCCGACCGGGTCGACCGCGCGGAGCCCGATGCAGACGTGGTCGTCGCCGGGGCCGATACCCGCTCCGGGTCGGTGCGGGCCGGCCTGGCCGCCGTTCCCGAGGATGCCGACGTCGTGGTGGTCCACGACGGTGCCCGCCCGCTCGCCAGCCCCCAGCTGTTCACGGCGGTGGCCGACGCCGTGCGCCACCCGCTAAACGACCCGTGCGACGGCGTCATCCCCGTGGTGGCCGTCACCGACACGGTCCGGTCCCGCACGAACGGCGTCATCGACCGCAGCGACCTCGTCGTGGTCCAGACGCCGCAGGCGTTCGCCGCCACGGCGCTCCGGGCCGCCCACGCCGAGGAGGCCGAGGGTACCGACGACGCCTCGCTGGTCGAGGCCCAGGGCGGCCGCATAGAGCTGGTCCCGGGCGACCCGGTCAACCTCAAGATCACCTATCCCAGCGACCTCCGCGTCGCCGCGGCGCTGCTCCCATGATCCGTGTCGGCCAGGGCTACGACGTCCATCCCTTCAGCGACGACCCCGCGCGGCCGCTGCTGCTCGGTGGCGTCCGGTTCCCCGAAGCCGCTCGCGGCCTCGCCGGCCACAGCGACGCCGACGCCGTCGCCCACGCCGTGACCGACGCTTTGCTGGGGGCCGCCGGGCTGGGCGACATCGGCCAGCACTTCCCCGACACCGATCCAACCTGGCAGGGCGCGGACTCGATCGACCTCCTCCGCCGGGCGGTCGCCGATGTCCGGGCGGCCGGGTGGACGCCCCAGAACGTCGACTGCACCGTCGTCCTGGAAGTGCCCAAGCTCGCCCCCCGCCGGGCCGAGATGCAGGATCGCCTCTCCGAGGTCGTCGGCGCCCCGGTGACGGTGAAGGGCAAGCGGGCCGAAGGCCTCGGCGCCCTCGGCCGCGGCGAAGGCATCGCGTGCCTCGCCGTCGCCCTCGTAGCGAAGGATGAACGATGAGCGGTAGAAGAGGACCAGGCAGCGGTCGGTCCGCGGGCTCGGGTCGAGGACGCGCCGGGGCGGGGAAGTCGACCGGTGGGAGCCGCGGCAGCAGCACCGGCAGGGGCAAGGGCAAAGGCGGAGGGTTTCGACCGCCGCCGACGAGGGTGCAGCGCGGGGCGGACAAGCCGATCACGCGCGGCCCCCGCATCGGGCGGGAGCGGCGGGGCGTCGGCGGTGAGCAGGTCGAAGGCCGGCAGGCCGTCCGCGAGCTGCTGCTGGCCGGCAGCCGCAAGGTGCAGGAGATCTGGATCGCCGGCGACACCGAGGCAGCCCCGATCCTCGACGACATCCGCGAGCTGGCCGCGGCCGCCCGCGTCCCCGTCCGCGACGTCGGCAAGGGCAAGTTCGCCGCCCAGGCCCGCTGCGAGGCACCTCAGGGCGTCCTCGCCCTCGCAACAGCTCTCGACGAGGTCCCCCTCGATGACCTCGTCGCCGGCTCCACCCGCCGGGGCCGCAACGTCGCCCCCTTCCTGGTGGCCCTGGACGGGGTGACCGACCCGGGGAACCTCGGCGCGGTCCTGCGCTCGGCCGAGTGCGCCGGCGCCACCGGCGTGGTGCTGCCGAAGCACCGGGCGGTCCACGTGACCCCCGCGGCCACGAAAGCCGCCGCCGGTGCGGTCGAGCACCTCCCGATCGCTCTCGTCGGGGGCCTGCCCGCCGCGCTCCAGCAGCTCACCAAGGCCGGGGTGCTGGTGGTGGGCCTCGACGGCGCCGCCGACCGCGAGCTCGTTCAGCTCAGCCCGGCCGCCGACGGCCCGGTCTGCCTGGTCCTGGGCGCAGAGGGGCGAGGCCTCTCCCGCCTGGTCCGCGAGCGCTGCGACGAGGTCGTGGCCATCCCGCTGCGGGGTCGCCTCGCCTCGCTCAACGTCGCCGCGGCGGCCGCGCTCGCCTGCTTCGAGATCGCCCGCCACCGCACCCGCTGAGCGGGGCCTAGCCCCGCCGCAGGTGGGGCGGTAGCGGCACGGCGAAGCGGGGCGGCGGCTCGGTGGCCTCGTCGATGTAGACGAGCAGGTCGTCGATGCGCGCGGCCTGCCGCCGAGCCAGGCGACGCCGCCGGCGCCATCCCCGCAGCCGGGACGGGGCCATCCGGAGCCCGAGCCACAGCAGCGACCCGGCGTGCCCGGGCCGTTCCGCGGGGCTCATGTCCTCGATGTGGCGCAGCCACTCCTCCCGCTTGGCGGCCCGCACCTTCGGGTCGCCGGTGTAGAGGCGGGCGGCCAGGTGGACGACCAGCTCGGCGACGGCGCAGCGGGCGAACGACGTGCCCACCCCGCCGAGCGCACCGAGCACCAGCACAACGGGTGCGAGCCGGACGAGGGCGTCGACGAGGGACGCGCCGATCAGGTCCATGCCAAGTGCCCCACGCCGTGTTCGAGCAAGATCTGCCTTGCCTCGTGCACTCCTGCACCCGTGAGCCGATAGAAGCGACGGCGAGGCCGCGCTGCTTCGGCGGGATCCACCTCCTCCCATCGTGCGTGGAGCCACCCCTCGGCGACCATCCGGTCGAGGAGCGGGTACAGGGTCCCGGACTTCAGCCCGGTGCTGCGCATGAGCTCAAGGCCGTACACCTCAGCGGTCGGGTCGTCGAGGAGCTCACCAAGCACCTTGAGCAGTGGACCCGTCATGCGCATGTCGCCACCCTACATAGGTGGCGGGCACGGTGTGTGAGAATTTGGCTACGAATTGAAGTCGTCTCTCAGTGGCTCCCCCAGATGGCCTACGGTGTAAGGCGCAGGACAGCGCCCCCGGTCTGGTGAGGCCCGGGGGCGCTTTCGTTTTCGAGCGCTCCCCGGGGGGCGACGAGAGCCGGGAAGGGGCCTCGAACCCCTGACCTGACGCTTACAAGGCGCCTGCTCTACCAACTGAGCTATCCCGGCCGAAGGGCTTAGATGCTTGCATCGCGGGGAGCGCCACGCCAACGTTTGCGGATGCATTACGGAGCGCGACCGTCGCCGAGCGCGCATGGCGTACCGTCGAGCCGATCCCGACGGACCTTCTAGGAGGCCGGAGAATGGTTCCTGAGCGCACCCAGGCGCGTGCCAACCCCGCCCGGGGGCTGGCCCTCATAGCGACGGCGGTCATCATCGGGCTGTTCCTGTTGCGGAACTGGGATGGGCCGGCGTCGGGGACCGAGGCGCCATCGGAGGAGACCCAGGGCGACAAGTCGACCGGCGCCCAAGGCAACGGCGATGGCGACGGCCAGGCCACCGGCAACTCGACGGCCACCACGGTCGCCGCCCGCCCGCCCAGCGAGGTCACCGTGCGGGTCCTCAACGCCACCGACGTGGGCGGCGCCGCCAAGCGGATGAGCGACACGCTCGCCGACAACAAGTACAAGACCGTCAAGCCCGACGACGCCGGCACCAAGTCCGACACCACCCAGGTGCTCTTCGCCGCCGGCTACGAGCGCGAGGCCCAGGAGCTGGCCGAGGCCATCGCCTCGCCCAGCAGCGGCATCGTGGCGCTTGCCAACCCGCCGCAGTTCCCGCCCGAAGGCGCACAGCTCGTCGTCGTCCTCGGCAAGGACCTCGCGAACAACGGCTGATCCGACGGGCGCCGCCCGACCCCCGCGCACCCCCGGCGTCACCGATACCGTTCAAGGCGTGAGCACCGCCACGGTTCTTCTGGGGCCGATCATTGGTCGTGCTGAGCACAGCGGCGTGCTCCTCGACTTCGACGGCACGCTGTCACCGATCGTCGCCGACCCGGCCGCAGCCCGGCCACTGCCGGGCGCGATCCCGGCACTGCAGGAGCTCGCCGGGCGCTACGCCCTGGTGGGCGTCCTGTCGGGCCGGCCGGTCGAGTTCCTGACCGCCCTGCTGCCGCCCGAGATCGTCGTCTCGGGCCTCTATGGCCTCGAGGTCGTACGGGACGGCGTGCGGGTCGACCACCCGTACGCGGGAGCGTGGCGGGAGGTCATCGAGGACGTCGCCCGCGCCTCGGCGTCCCGGGGCCCGACCGGCATGCAGGTCGAGCCCAAGGGCCTGTCGCTGACCCTGCACTTCCGGGCCCATCCCGAGCTGGCCGACGCCGTCCACGACTGGGCGCTCACCCAGGCCTGGCGCTCGGGCCTGGAGGTCCGACCCGCCCGGATGTCGATCGAGCTGCACCCGCCGATCGCCACCGACAAGGGAACTGCGCTGGAGGCCCTGTGCGAGGGCCTGGACGCCGTCTGCTACGTCGGGGACGACGTCGGGGACCTGCCGGCCTTCGACGCCCTCGACCGCATGGCCGAGGCCGGGACGGCCCACACCGTGCGGGTCGCGGTCAGCAGCGACGAGGCGCCGCCCGAGCTGCTCGACCGGGCCGACCTGGTCCTCGAGGGCCCCGACGAGGTGCTCGGGTTCCTGCGGTCGCTACTGGGCGGCGGCGAGCTGCTCAGCCAGCCAGTCGGCGGGACGACGGGCCTCAACGAGCTCCCGTAGCCGCTTGGCGTGGTGGGCGCGGGCGGCGGGCGACATCCGCAGCGCCCGGTCGAGCACGTCAGCCGTGCCTGCGACATCGAACGGCGGGACCCGGAGCGCCACGTCGCCCAGCTCGGCCCACGCGCCCGCCTCGGGGGACAGGCAGAGCACGCCGTCACGCTCGTTGACGAGCGCGGCCTCCTTGGCGACCAGGTTGAGTCCGTCCCGGATCGGGTTGATCAGCAGCACGTCGCTGCGCCGCAGCAGCGCGACCGACCGGGGGTAGTCGTCGTCGGTGTCGAGGATGACCGGCGTCCAGTCGTCGGTGCCCCAGCGCTCGTTGACCCGGGCGACCGTGGCCTCGACCTCCGCCTGGTAGCGGTGGTAGGCGGGCACGCCGCCCCGCGACGGGTAGACCGAAGCGACGAACACCACCTGGCCTTGCCACTCGGGATGGCGGTCGAGCAGGTCGTCGTACGCGAGGAAGCCGCGGACGAGGTTCTTGGACAGCTCGATCCGGTCGGAGCGGCCGATGACGAGGCGGTCGCCGACCACCGCTGACAGCTCGGCGAAGGCGGCGTCGCACGCGGCCGAGGTGGCGGCGCGGCGAAGGTCGTCGGCGTCGGCGGGCAGGGGCGACACGAACGTCCGGGGCGTCAGCGCCAGGATCTCCCGGCAGCAGGCCGTGAAGTCGTCGGCCCAGCGCTGGGTGTGGAAGCCGCAGGCCCGGAAGGCGCAGAGGCCGGCGAGCAGTTCGGCGGCGACGTGGTCGGGAAGGGTGCGCAGCCAGGTCGGCGTGGCGAACGGCGTGTGGCTGAAGTGGACGGCGTCGAGGTCGGGCCGGTGTTCGGCCAGGTCGTGGCCGACGAGGGCGAGGTGGTAGTCCTGCACCAGTACCGCGGCGCCGTTGGGGGCCTCGTTGAGGACGGCGCTGGCGAACGCCTGGTTCATGCGGCGGTAGGCGCCCCATGCGGCGCGGAACTCGGTCCCGAAGATCGGCTCGTAGGGCAGCTCGTAGAGGCCGTGGTGGAGGAACCACAGCACCTGGTTGCTGACGTCGTCGTAGGCCAGGCGGTAGGTGGCCGGGTCGATGTTCAGCAGTCGGGCCCGGAAGCCGTCGGCCTCGACGGTGCCGCGGCCGGCGGCCTTGCGGTCGGCGTCGCTTATGGCGGCGGCGATCCAGGTGGCGTTGGTGTCGGCCACCAGCGGCCCGATCCCCGACACGAGGCCGCCGGCGCCCCGCTTGGCCACCAGCTGGCCGTCGTCGTCCTCGCTGAACGAGACCGGCCCGCGGTTGGACACTATGACCACATCCCGATCCACACCCATGGTCCCAGGAGGCTAACGAGCGCGAGCCAGCGCAGCCGGCAGTAACGGCGCGGCCGGCGATCAGCACGTCTCTGCGGGTCGGGCAGACTGGCACGTCATGCGTGTGGTCGCGGCACCCGACAAGCTGCGGGGGACAGCGACGGCTGCCGAGGTGGCGGCCGCGGTCGGGCGCGCCGCGGCGGCCGCAGGCTGGGACTGCGACCAGCAGCCGGTGGCCGACGGGGGCGAGGGCACGCTCGAGGTGTTCGGCGGCCCCAACCGCACGACCAGGGTGACCGGCCCGCTGGGCGACCCGGTCGACGCCGGTTGGCGGCTCGACGGCCGCACCGCGGTCGTCGAGATGGCCCGGGCGTCGGGGCTGGACCTCGTGGGCGGTCCCGAGGGCAACGACCCGGTGGCCGCCTCGACGGTCGGGACCGGCGAGGTGCTGTCCAAGGCCCTGGAGCTGGGCGCCAAGCGGCTGCTCGTCGGCCTCGGCGGTTCGGCGACCACTGACGGCGGGCTCGGGGCGCTGCGGGCGCTCTACCCACTGCAGCGGCTCCGCGGCGTCGAGCTGCTGGTCATGTGCGACGTGCGGACGAGCTTCGTCGACGCCGCCGAGATCTTCGCACCCCAGAAGGGGGCGTCGCCCGCCCAGGTCGAGCTGCTGCGGCGCCGGCTGGAGCGCCTTGCCCAGGTGTACCTCGACGACCACGGCATCGACGTCCTCGCGCTGGAGGGCGCCGGCGCGGCCGGCGGGCTGGCCGGGGGCCTGGCCGCCGCGGGTGGGACGTTGATCGACGGCTTCGACGCCGTCGCCGACGAGCTGGGCCTGCCCGACATGATCGAGGACGCCGACCTCGTCGTCACCGCCGAGGGCTTCCTCGACGAGCAGTCCTTCGAGGGCAAGGTGGTCGGTGGGGCGACCGAGCTGGCGGTGTCGTTGGGCGTACCCTGCCTCGCCATCGTGGGCGAGGTGGCGGAAGGCCTGGACATCCCGGACGGGCTCGAGGTGGTGTCGCTGGTCGAGCGGTTTGGTCGGGACCGGGCGGAGTCCGACGCGGTCGGCTGCATCGAAGAGGTCGTCACCGAGCGGTTGAGGGAGTGGAAGTGAGCGAAGGGATCCGGCGGGCGGGGCAGGTGGCGTGGGCGCTGACTGGCATGGCCGTGGTCCTCGCCCTGGTCCTGTACCTCGGCTACGTCATCCGGGTGGTGTGGCCGCCGCTGATCCTGGCGGGCGCCATCTGCTTTCTCCTCAACCCCATCGTCAGCCTGCTGCAGCGCCGCGGCGTCCCCCGGGTGCTGGGCACTGCGCTGACCTACGTGGGGTGCGTCGGCGTCGTGGTGCTGGCGGGCTTCCTGATCGCCCCGCAGGTCCGCACCCAGTGGGACGACCTCGCCGACGAGTGGCCCGACCTCCGGGACAAGGTCGAGGACTGGGTCGACGACAAGGCCGCCGAGTCCAAGGAGAACGACTGGCCGGTCGAGATCCCCACGTTCCACGAGCTGGAGGACAGCCTCGCCGGCAACGAGGTCACCCCGCTCGACCGCAACGACGACGGCCGGATCTCCACCGCCGAGCGGGCTGCCCGGGCCGAGGAGAAGCGGGACCAGCTGTTCGACCGGATCGACAGCTTCCGCCAGATGGGCTTGCGGGTCTTCCACATCGGGTTGATCTTCATCATCGGCCCGATCATCGCCTTCTACCTGCTCATCGACCTGCCCCACATCCGCCGGGTGGCCGAGAGCCTGGTGCCGGAGGCCCGCCAGGAGGAGGTCCTGGTCGTCGCCCGGCGGCTGAACAACGCCATCGGCGGCTACTTCCGTGGCCAGCTGGCGGTGGCCGCCATCGTCGGCACCATGGCGTCGATCGGCATGCTGATCATCGACCTGCCGTTCTGGCTGGTCGTCGGCATGATCGCCGGCGTCTTCAACATGGTGCCGATGATCGGCCCGTGGATCGGCGCGATCCCCGGTGTCGTGGTGGCGCTGACCACCAGTGACCCCACCAAGGCCCTGTGGGTCGTGGCGATCATGGCCGGGGTCCAGCAGATCGACAACCACTTCATCAGCCCTGTGGTCATGCAGCGGGCGGTCAAGCTCCACCCGGCGGTGGTCATGCTGACGCTGCTGGCCGGCGGGACGCTCGGCGGCTTCCTCGGCCTGCTGCTGGCGGTGCCGCTGGTGGCGGTGCTGAAGATCGTCATCGGCCACCTGTGGCGGACCTACGTGCTGGGCCAGCCGATCGCGGTCGAGGCGCTGGCGTTCGCCGCCATGGACGCGCAGCCCGGCGCGGTCGTCGAGGACGTCACCGAGCGCAGCGAGGCGCTGGACAAGATCGCCTACCCGGTCGACTCCGACACCGAGGCCGTCACCGCCGTCGACGAAGATTCCGCCACCGAGAGCGACGAGGGCGACGAACCTTCGGCAGACTGAGCCCTTGGCTCCAACAGGCGACCTTCGGCGCGGCGCGGCCGCCGACTACTCGGTCGAGCACTTCGCCGCCCGCACGGCTTCGGCGACCCTCGTGATCCCTGCGCTCGACGAGGCGGCCCAGGTGGCCCAGACCGTCATGGCAGCCGACGTCATGCGCAAGCTCGACGTGCTGGATCGCATCGTCGTGGCCGACAGCGGATCGACCGACGACACCGTGCTGGAGGCCGAGCTGGCCGGGGCCGAGGTCGTCGCCGCCGCGGAGCTCTGCCCCGAGGCCGGGCCGCTGCTCGGCAAGGGCGACACGCTGTGGCGGGCGCTCAGCGTGGTCGACACCGACGTGGTCGCCTTCCTCGACGCCGACCTCGAAGGCGATGTGGGCAAGTTCGTCCGGGGCCTGCTCGGTCCGCTGGTCGTGCCCGGGGCCGAGGACGTCCGGTTCGTGAAGGGCTCCTTCCACCGGCTCAGCCCCGACGATGCCCCGGCGAGCGACCCGTTCGACGGCGGCCGCGTCACCGAGCTGATGGCCCGGCCCCTGCTGAACCTGTGGCGCCCCGACCTCGCCGGCTTCTACCAGCCGCTCAGCGGTCAGGTGGCCGGGCGGGTCGACCTGCTGCGCTCGATCCCGTTCCTCACGGGCTACGCCGTCGAGCTCGGGATGCTGGTCGACGTCGTCGATCGGGTGGGGCTCGACGCGGTGGTCGAGGTCGACCTCGGCACCCTCCGCAACCGCTCCCGTGAGACCAAGGCCCTGGCGCCGATGGCCCAGGAGGTCCTGTACGGCTTCGCGACCCGGGTCCTGCCCCGTGACGCCCACCCCGACTGGGCCGTCTACAGCCGCCCCCACCGGGGTGGGGGCATCGACCTCACGGAGACGTCGGTGGTGGAGCGACCGCCTCACGCCGCAGCTCCGGCGGGAGGCTGAGCTCCTCGGGGACCTCGGCGCGGCCGGCGAGGACGGCGGCGACCTCGAGGTAGTCGGCGACGTCGGCGACGTCGTGGAGCCGGAAGATGAAGCCGGGGCGGGCCGCGGCGCCGTTGCCGACGAGGTGGCCGATCGCGGCGAGGGTGCCGGCCAGGCGCTCCTTCGGGCGGCGGCGGGTGATGGCACCCACGAAGTCCTTGCGGGACAGGGCCAGCAGCACCGGTCGGCCCAGCGCCTCGACCCGGGCGATCTCCCGGAGCACGGTGATCGTCTGGTGCGGCGTCTTGGAGAAGTCCGGACCGGGGTCGACGATCAAGGACTCCATGGCGACGCCTCGGGTCAGCGCCTCGGCGATCTGGGCCTGGAGCATGGTCACCACGTCGGAGGTGACGTCGCCGTACAGGTGGGGGTCGGTCAGGCGCTCCTTGGGCTTGGAGCGGTTGTGCATCAGGACCAGGCCGGCCCCGGCGGCGGCGCACAGGTCGGCCACCTCGGGGTAGCGCAGCCCGCTGACGTCGTTGACGATCGCGGCGCCCGCCGCCAGCACCGCCTCGACCACCGGCGGCTTGTAGGTGTCGACCGAGATGACCATGTCGGGCAGCGCCGCCCGGATGCCCTCCAGGACCGGCACCACCCGGCGGATCTCCTCGTCGGGCTCGACCTCGGGGACCCCGGTGATGCCCGACTGCCCGCCGACGTCGATGATCGTGGCGCCCTGCCCCGCCAGCTCGACGGCCCGGGCGACCCGGCTCTCGACGTCCGGGTAGTCGCCGCCGTCGGAGAACGAGTCGGGGGTGGCGTTGACGATCCCCATCAGCACGGGCGCCGACAGGTCGATCGAACGGCCGCGCACGGTCAACGTGGATCCAAGCATCGGAAGCAGGCTATGGGTCTCGGCGGCAGCCGAGGCCCCCAAGGGGTGGCTGGTCGGGGCGGTCATGCGGGGAATGCCGGCGTGCAATCGGCCGTTGGCTACGATCGCACGCCGACGTCCCCGCCCCCGAGGTAGCTCTCCCATGACCGTCTCCGTCCGCATCCCCACCGTCATGCGCACCCTCACCGCCGGCCAGTCCGAGGTGAAGGTGGAGGGCACGACCGTCGGCGAGGTGGTGGCCAGCCTGGAGGCCGCCCATCCCGGGTTCAAGGAGCGGCTCCTCGACGACCAGGGCAACCTGCGTCGCTTCGTCAACGTCTTCGTGGCCGACGAGGACGTGCGGTTCCTGTCGGGTCTGGATACTCCCGTGCCGGAGGGTGAGACGGTCTCCGTCATCCCCGCCGTCGCGGGCGGTTGAGCACCCGACGCATCCGTTAGCACTCGGTTGTTGCGAGTGCTGAACCGGGGTGCTTGACTGGTTAGCACTCACCAATCGAGAGTGCTAACGGATCAACCCCGCCCAACGGAGGGATTCAAGGGATGCCGAAGATCATCGCCTTCGACGAGGAGGCCCGGCGCAGCCTCGAAGCCGGCATGAACAAGCTGGCCGACGCCGTACGCGTCACGCTGGGCCCCAAGGGCCGCAACGTGGTTCTGGAGAAGAAGTGGGGCGCGCCGACGATCACCAAGGACGGTGTCTCGGTCGCCAAGGAGATCGAGCTGGAGGACCCCTACGAGAAGATCGGCGCCGAGCTGGTCAAGGAGGTCGCCAAGAAGACCGACGACGTCGCGGGTGACGGCACCACCACCGCGACCGTGCTCGCCTGGTCGCTCGTCCGCGAGGGCCTGCGCAACGTCGCCGCCGGCGCCAACCCGATGAGCCTGAAGAAGGGCATCGAGGCCGCCGTCGAGGCCGCCATCGCCAGCCTGGGCACGCTGTCCAAGGACATCGAGTCCAAGGAGCAGATCGCCCAGGTCGCCGCCATCTCCGCCAACAACGACAACGAGATCGGCGAGCGCATCGCCGAGGCCATCGACAAGGTCGGCAAGGACGGCGTGGTCACCGTCGAGGAGTCCAACACCTTCGGCCTGGAGCTCGACTTCACCGAGGGCATGCGCTTCGACAAGGGCTACATCTCGCCCTACTTCGTCACCGACTCCGACCGCATGGAGGCCGTGCTCGAGGACCCGTACATCCTGCTGGTCAGCTCGAAGATCTCGGCCGTGCGCGACATGCTGCCGGTGCTCGAGAAGATCATGCAGTCGGGCAAGCCGCTCCTGATCATCGCCGAGGACATCGAGGGCGAGGCCCTCGCCACCCTCGTGGTGAACAAGATCCGCGGCACGTTCAAGTCGGCCTCGGTCAAGGCCCCTGGCTTCGGCGAGCGCCGCAAGGCGATGCTCCAGGACATGGCCATCCTCACGGGTGCCCAGGTCATCAGCGAGGACATCGGCCTCAAGCTCGAGAACACGACCCTCGACCTGCTGGGCCGGGCCCGCAAGGTGGTCGTAACCAAGGACGAGACCACCATCGTCGAGGGCGCCGGTTCCGACGACGACATCAAGGGCCGCATCAACCAGATCAAGGCCGAGATCGAGAACACCGACTCCGACTACGACCGCGAGAAGCTCCAGGAGCGCCTCGCCAAGCTGTCGGGCGGTGTCGCCGTGCTCAAGGTCGGCGCGGCCACCGAGGTCGAGCTGAAGGAGAAGAAGCACCGCATCGAGGACGCCGTCTCCACCGCCAAGGCTGCGGTCGAGGAGGGGATCGTCCCCGGTGGTGGTGTGGCGCTGCTCCGCTCGCAGGCGGCCATCCTCACCGCTGCGGAGAAGCTCGAGGGCGACGAGGCGACCGGCGCCAGGCTGGTGGCCAAGGCCATCGAGGAGCCGCTGAAGCAGATCGCCGTCAACGCCGGCCTCGAGGGCGGTGTCGCGGTGCAGCAGGTCAAGGGCCTCGAGGGTGCCAGCGGCCTCAACGCCGCCACCGGCGAGTACGAGGACCTGCTGAAGGCCGGTGTCGCCGACCCGACCAAGGTCACCCGCTCGGCCCTCCAGAACGCCGCGTCGATCGCAGGCCTCTTCCTCACCACCGAGGCTGTCATCGCCGACAAGCCCGAGGAGGGCGCCCCGGCGATGCCCGGCGGCGGCATGGAGGACTTCTAGACCCCCCACCCCAACCCTTCTCCCCCCGAAGGGTTGTGATCCGACAGCCGGCTGTGAAAGCAGCCGGCTGTCGGCTTTTTGCCCCCGCTGAGTCGAGAACGCCCATTACCGTGGACCGCATGAGCGGGCAACACACACAGCGACGCGCGAGGCACGGTGAGTGGCGATGACTCGTCTGGTGTTGATACGGCACGGGGAAGCACAGACCTACCTCGAGAAGATCGTGGCCGGGGAGGACAACTGCAAGGGACTGTCACCGCTGGGGCGCCGCCAGGCCGAGGCGCTGCGGGATCGGTTCAAGGCCCACGACGAGCTGGGCGAGGTCGACGCCCTGTACGCCAGCACGGTTCCCCGGGCCATCGAGACGGCCGCGATCCTGGCGCCGGCCCTGGGGCACCTGGAGGTGCGCATCGAGCGGGACCTCCGGGAGTACGACGCCGGCGAGGCTCACGGCCTGACGTGGGAGGAGCTGGAGCAGCGCTACCCCGTCCCGGAGCACCGGGACCCCCACTGGGTGCGGGCACCGGGCGGTGAGAGCTGGCTGGCCTTCGGCGAGCGGGTCGGTGCCGCGCTGGAGCAGATCATCACCGCCCACCAGGGCAAGACGGTCGTCATCGCCTGCCACGGCGGCGTCATCGAGCACGCCTTCCAGGTGTGGGGGCTGCCGTCGGTCGACGGCCTGCACATGCAGATCGACAACACCGGCATCACCGAGTTCCTGTGGACCGATGCCTGGCCGTGGCACCAGCCGGCCCCGCCCAGCTGGCGGCTCATCCGCGTCAACGACGCGGCCCACCTCCTCGGCGTCGTCTGACGACCTGACGTCGCAGCGAGGGTTCCCTACACTCGACCCCCTGGGAGGTTGGGGGACGAGTGAGCGGAGCTCTCGCGGAAGCAGTCGCGGCCGATTCGGTCGGGGCCACCACGGTCGAGGACGCCCCGCCGGTCGAGGGTAGATCGGCCCGCTGGACGTCGTTCGGCGCGTGGGGCCTCGCCGCCTACCTCGGGTCCGTCGCCGCCTTGGTGGCGGCTGTGCTGGTGTACCTCCACGGCACGTTCGTCTACGTGCTCGACGACCCGGCCATCCACCTGAGCGTCGCCGAGAACCTGGTCCGCGACGGCACCTGGGGCGTGGAGGGTGGGGCGTTCCAGTCGGCGTCGTCCTCGCCGCTCTGGACGCTGCTGCTGGCCGGCGCCGCCGCGGTCACGCCGGGCAACGACCACTGGCTGCCGCTGCTCCTGAACGTCGTGGCCGGCGTCGGCGTCGTCCTGCTGATCGGGCGCAACCAGGTGGCGATCGCCGGTCGCCGCTGGAGCGACCGGGCCGCAGTCGCCTTCGTCGTGGTCGTCCTGCTGTTCCTCCCGGGCCTCGCCCTGGTCGGGATGGAGCACACCCTCCACATCCTCCTGGTCCTGGGGGCGGTCCTCGCCGTCCAGCAGCGGGCCGACCAGCCCCTCGGCCGGGCCTGGGTGGTGCCCTGGGGGCTGCTCGCGCTGGCCAGCCTGGCCCGGTTCGAGACCGCCTTCGTCGCCGCCGGCCTGGCGCTGGGCCTCGTCGTCCAGGCTGCAGCCGCACGCCGCAACCTCCGGGCCGCGGTGGTGAAGGGCGCCGCGATCAGCGTCGCCGCCCTCGTGCCGGTCGCACTCTTCGGCCTGGTCAACCACGCGCTCGGCGGCGGTTACCTGCCCAACTCGATCCTGGCGAAGGGCCAGGGGCTCGGGGCCAGCAGCCGGGCGGGCAACGGGTCGGGCCCGATCGACATGGCCCAGCGCCTGACCGCGGACCCGGTGGTGGCCGGCCTGGTCGTGGTGGCCGTCGCCTACCTGATCCTGACCTGGGGCCGACCGGCGCCCCAGCGGCTCCTCGCCGTGACGGTGGTGGGCGCCACGGTGCTGCACGCCGCCTTCGCCGACATGGGGTGGTACGAGCGCTACCAGGCCTACCTGATCGCCGTGGGGGTCCTGATGCTGCTCGGGGTCCTCGCCGAGCTCCCGGCGGGCGTGCAGCGGCGCTGCCTCGCCGCGCTGGTGGTCGGGTCCTGCTTGCTGGCGCCGAACAAGATCAACGCGCTCGTCAAGGTACCGATGGCGGCAGACGACATGTACCGGGGCCAGTACCAGGTCGCCCGCTTCCTGGAGCGCTACTACGAAGGCCAGGTGATCGGGACCGATCAGCTCGGCTACATCAGCCTGTTCCACGACGGGCCGATCACCGACTACGCCGGGCTCGGCGACTACGAGGCCCTGCAGCGCTACCCGGACGACTCGGAAGACGCGGAGCAGATGCAGCGGTACCTCGCCGACCTCGCCCGGGAGCGGGGCATCGAGGTGGTCGCGCTGCCCAGCTGGGGGATCGACGCGGACAAGCCGCCCGGGTGGATCTCCGTCGGGTTCTTCGAGTCCTCGGGCAACGAGGTGACCCGGGTGTCGGACGTCTTCGTGCTCTGGGCGACCACGCCGGAAGCGGTGCGACCGCTGCAGGAGCACCTCCGGGAGTTCGGCCGGGACCTGCCACCCCGCATGACGCTCACGCTGAACGAGTGGGCCACCTGGAAGGCCGACGCCGAGCTGCAGGCCACCGGGAAAGGGTCGGCCGGCAGCTGAAGATCAGCTGACTACGTTCCGTTGTCGCTCAACCCCCTTGCGCGAGGTTCGTGGGCGAGCAACGATGTCCGCCTGCTCTGGTTGCTCCTGGTCGGCATCATGGCCGGCACGATGATTGTGATGGTCGTCGGGGGTCGACAGCTGTTGGTCGACACCACCGTCGGCGACTTGAAGGGTCGCATCGACGCGCTGCACTCGCAGGTGTCGTCGTGGCAGGCCGCGCACGACCATCAGGTCGCCCTGCTCGACCGGCGCATGCGCGACGTCGAGGAGGCCGCGGCCCGCGCCGAGGAGGAGGCGCGGATCGTGTCCGTGCAGATGGCCGACCTCACCCGCAGCCTGGTCCGCCGGCTCGAGCAGGTCGAGCAGCGCAACGAGATCGAGCGCCTGGCCAGCCAGGGCCGCATCTTCGACCCGGGGACAGGCTTCTAGGGCGTGTCCTAGGCACTTCGAGCGCAGTCCTGGTCAACATCTACGCTCGGGAGCCATGACCGAAGCGATGTCCCCGACCGTCGGCTTGGCCGTCCTCCACCTGTTCTGCAAGGTGACGCCGCTCGCCGACACCGACGGGGTGCTGGTGGCGGCGCGGGCGTTGAAGGCCTCCGGCCACAACATCGAGGCCGACGCCCACCAGCTGGTGAGCGCCGCGCTGCTGGGCCACAAGGCCGACGTCTGCCTCATGGCGCTGGGCCCCGACCTGTGGCGGCTGCGCCAGTTCCAGACCGACGTGCAGGCCGCGGGGCTCGACGTCGTCGACAGCTACCTGTCGCTGACCGAGGTCTCCGAGTACGCCAAGGGCATCCCCGAGGAGCGCCGCCAGGCCCGGCTGTACCCCCAGCTGCCGCCGGAGGGGAAGTCGGCCTTCTGCTTCTACCCCATGTCCAAGCGGCGGGGTGAGGAGGACAACTGGTACGCCCTGCCCTACGCCGACCGGGAGAAGCTGATGTACGGCCACGGCAGCACCGGGCGGACGTTCGCCGGCCGGGTCCTGCAGGTGGTCACCGGCTCGACCGGCATCGACGACTTCGAGTGGGGGGTCACCCTGTTCGGCGTCCACCCCGACGACCTCAAGGACTGCGTCTACACCATGCGCTACGACGAGGCCTCGGCCCGCTACGCCGAGTTCGGGGTGTTCTACACCGGCATGGTGGCGCCGTTGCCCGAGGTCCTCGTGACCGTCGGCGTCACGGACTGACGCCGACGGCCACGATCAGGCCGTTCGATCAGCTGGTCAGGTCGCCTGTCAGCTGGTCGAGAAGGTGTTGCCCGGCCCCGAGATGAGCAGGGTCAGGATGGGCGTGGTCAGCCCGCAGTCGGTGAACGGCGGGATCTCGAACGTGCCCGACAGCGAGGCCCGGAACGTCGCCGGGTCGGCCTTGCCGGTCACGTTGATGGTGATGGGTGTCTGTGTGTGGCAGCGGTTGCCGACCAGGTTGAGCCACTTGATGCCCAACGGCCGCACGTACAGCACCTTGATGTTGAAGCTCGCCGTGGCCTCGATGCTGAAGTCGCTGAAGTTCACGTGACCCGCGATGGGCTTGGTGGCCGCCACCTCGACGCCGACCGTCGCCGCCCGGATGCCGAGCAGGTCGACGTTGGTCTGACTGGCGTCCATGACCAGGTCGCCGGTCAGCTCGCCGGTCGCGAGGTCGACGCTGCCGGTCAGCCGGCCGGTGCCCTGGGTGTCCAACCCGAGCTTCGCCAGGTGGATGGTCGAATTGGTCTGGATGTCGATCGGGATGTCCGGATCGGCCGACGCTGACGGCGCCAGCGTCGCGGTGGCCGCCGACAGCGCGGCGACCCCCAGGCAGGCCGCGACCGCGCGACGAAGTCGAATCCCTCGCATGTGTTCCCCCTTGTGAAGGTTCCCCCTAGATCCCCAGGCGGCTCACCCTAGGCAAATTTCACATGCTGATCAGGATTCACATGCTGATCGGTAGGTAAGTGACGTGTTCGACGTCGATCCGGTTGTCCTGGGTCCATCCGTAGACCCCGTAGTTCGCCGCCGCCGGCTCGCCCGGCAGGCCGAACTCGAGCGGGCCCGACTGGCCGTCGTAGTCGATGTCCTCGCCTTGCTCGATCAGCTTCTTGCAGCCCGCGTAGTCGGTGCACTTCTGGCCGTCGCGGGTGACGCCGTTGACCTTTCGGGCGACCGCCGCCGACTCGTCGGTCTTGGCCACCTCGGCGGCGAGGGCGAGGACCACGACTGCGTCGTAGGTCTCGGGCCCGTAGATGAAGCTCAGCAGCTTCGGGTTCTGCTTCAGCATCCGGTCGCGCAGCGGCTTCGACACGGCCGCGCCTGGGCTGGTGCCCTTGATGCCCCGCAGCGCCCCCGGCTGGGTGAACGCGTCGGCCGTCTCGGCGGTCATGTTGCCGTTGACGAAGTAGATCTTCTTCGTGGCAGGGGTGAACCCCTTCTCGATCAGTCGCGTGAGGATCGGGCCCGTCTCGGCCAGCCCGACCATGAAGAGCGCTGCGGGATCGGCGGCGACGACCTTGTCGACCTGGGCGTCGAACTCGGTGGCGTCCGGGTTGTAGAAGACCTCGTCCGTGACGCGACCGCCGGCGTCCTCGAACCCCGACTTGATGTAGGCGTCGAGGCCTTCGCCGTAGGCCTCCTTGCGGGCCAGGATGACCGCGTCCTGCGACCCCTCCTGGAAGGCGAGGCTGCCGAGCGCGTGGCCCTGGAGGATGTCGGGCGCCGCCGTGCGGAAGTACAGGTCGTGGTCCTCGTAGGTGGTGAACAGCGGACCGGTGTTCGACGACGAGAACATGATCGTGCACTCGTCGGTGACCTTCTCGATCTGGTCCTGCGCGATCTGGGAACCGGATGGGCCGAGGACGGCGTCGACGCCGGCCCCGAGCTGGTCCTCGACGGCCTCGGTGGCGAGGTCGGGGGAGCCGTCGCCGGTGTCGTGCTGGGTGTAGACGACGGGCTTGCCGTTGACGCCGCCGGCCTTGTTGACGTCGGCGATGGCCAGCTCGGCCCCGGCCTCCTGGGGTGCCCCGAGCACCTGGGCGAGGTCGCCGGTCTGGGCCAGGAGGCCACCGATCTGGAACGTCCCGTCGGCGTTGTCGTTCTCGCAGTCGGGGTCGGCGTCGCCGGTCTTCTTCAGGGCGGCGATCGCCGGGTCCTCCTTCGGCTCCCGTTGGCCGGCGTCGTCGTCATCGTCCCCGGAGCAGGCAGCTGCGACCAGCGAGAGCCCGACCACCACCGCAACGATCCGGAGCCGTTGCCTCTGCTGTCGCATTGCTGTCCCCTTGTCCGCGAGCCGGGACCCCGTCGATGTGGAAACCTTGCGAGCTTAGGGGCGGGCTGGGGGCGATTGAAGGCCGCCCCGGGCACTGATCGCTGGCGCCGAGCAGGTGCGGTTTGCTAACGACGGGGCAGATGGACACGGCCACGCATGCTTCCGAAGCGTCGATCGGGGTGCTCTCCGACCGGTTGCGCCAACTCGACCGGGTCGTCGTCGGGTTCTCCGGCGGCGTCGACTCCGGGCTGGTCGCCTGGCTGGCCAACGACGTCCTGGGCCCGGAGCGCACGCTGGTCGCCACCGCGGTGTCGCCGTCGCTGCCCCAGGCCGAGCGGGACGAGTGCGCCCAGCTGGCCGACGAGTGGGGCCTCCGCTGGATCGAGGTCCTCACCGACGAGATGGAAGAGGCCGCCTACACCCGCAACGACGGCGACCGGTGCTACTGGTGCAAGGACGCGCTGCTGCGGGCCCTCGAGCCGTTCGCCACGGCAGAGGCGGCCACCGTGGTGCTGGGCGTGAACGTGGACGACCTCGGCGACCACCGGCCCGGCCAGCGGGCCGCGGCCGAGCGGGGCGCGGTCTTCCCGCTGGTCGACGCCGGGTTCGCCAAGTCGGACGTGCGGGCGCTGGCCCAGGAGCTGGGCCTGCGCACCTGGGACAAGCCGGCCGCGGCCTGCCTGGCGTCGCGGCTGCCCTACGGCACCCCCGTCACGCTGCGGCGCCTCGCCGAGGTCGAGCAGGCCGAGGCCGGGCTGCGGGCTCTGGGCTTCGCCGAGCTGCGGGTCCGTCACTACGGCGAACTGGCCCGCATCGAGGTGCCGGTCACCGATCTCGCCACCGTGGTCGCCCGGGCCGAGGCCGTCGTCGCCGCCGTGCAGGCCGCCGGCTATCGCTACGTGACCCTCGACCTCGAGGGCTTGCGGTCCGGCAACCTCAATCTGGCGCTGGGGCCCACATCGGGAAGCTGATGTGGGCGACGCCCAGGCGCTCGACGATGCGACCCTGGGCCGCCAGCTCGTCGACGCAGCGCCGGGCGAGGCCCCGGTCGCCGACCATGGCGGCGAACTCGCTGACGGTCAGCAGCAGCGGGCCGGACTCGGCGTCGGCGTCGCCCGGCCGCAGCAGGGCATCGACCTCCAGCGTGGGCCGGCAGGGATTGCTGGGATCGACGCAGACACACTGGTAGACGACCCCCTCGAACACCGACAGCGCCCGGATACGCACCCGAGGAGTTTTAGTGGAGGAACCCGAGGCAGCCCTCGCCCGCTACGCGACCGAGCTGGCCGACGCCGTCGATGCGGCCGTGCCCGGCTGGGTCGAGCGCTGCGTGCGACGGGTGCTGACCGCCCAGGGCATCGCCGTGACCCCGGAGGTCGAGGCCCAGGCCCGAGCCGCCGGGACCGCCGCCCGAGAAGCCGGTATCCCGGCGCTACGCACGCTGCTGGCGACGGATATCGACGAGCAGGTCGGTACCCCGCTGGCGATGCTGCGGCCGCTGGTGAGGTACCCGACCGAGGTACTGCGTGCTACCGGTGCTACCCCGGTCGCCCGGGACGAGTTCGCGACCCGCAGCTTCTCCGACGACATGTATGACCTGACCCCGGCGTCGTTCGCCGACGTGGCCCCCGAGCTGCAGGAGCCCGGCCTCGCGTGGGGCGCGGCCAAGGCCTACGTCCACCTCTCCCGCCGCCGCCGGCAGTAACGGCGCGGCCGGCTCGTGTTGCTCGTTGGTTTACATTCCTGAAACACCCGGGACCCCGGCGAGAAACCAACTGTCGTCATCCTTTCGCCCAGCTGACCGCAGTCTGGTGAGGGGAGACGGATATGAGCTCAGGCGATACCGCCTGGATGTTGGTCGCAACGGCCCTCGTGCTGTTCATGACGCCTGGCCTCGCGTTCTTCTACGGCGGCATGGTCCGCTCGAAGAACGTGCTCGGGATGCTCATGCAGAACTACATGGCCATGGGCATCATCGCCGTCCTCTGGGCGGCGCTCGGCTTCACGCTGGCCTTCGGCGACTTCGGCAACACGGGCTTCATCGGTAACTTCGACTTCATCGGGCTGAAGGACGTCGTGTCGACCTTCACCCCCGACAAGACCTATGTGCTCGGGCAGGGCAACGAGATCCCCCTGGAGCTGACCATCCCGGTCGTGCTCTTCTGCGCCTACCAGATGACCTTCGCGGTCATCACTCCGGCGCTGATCACCGGCGCGACCGCCGATCGGATGAAGTTCAGCGCCTACTGCCTGTTCATCGGTCTGTGGTCGATCCTGGTCTACGCCCCCGTCGCCCACTGGGTGTTCGGCGGCGGCTGGCTGACCAAGCTGGGTGCCCTCGACTTCGCCGGCGGCGCCGTGGTCCACATCAACGCTGGTGCCGCGGCCCTGGCCGTCATCCTCGTCCTCGGCAAGCGCAAGGGCTGGCCCAACGAGGAGATGAAGCCCCACAACCTGCCGTGGACCCTGCTGGGCACCGGGATCCTGTGGTTCGGCTGGTTCGGGTTCAACGCCGGGTCGGCGCTCGCGGCCAACGGCCAGGCCGCCCAGGCGCTGATGAACACCTTCCTGGCCGCCTCGGCCGCCATGCTCGGCTGGCTCGTCGTCGAGCGCATCCGCAGCGGCCACGCCACAACCCTGGGCGCGGCCTCGGGTGCGGTGGCCGGCCTCGTGGCCATCACCCCGTGCGCCGGCTTCGTCGGCGGCATGGCGCCGGTCGCCATCGGGGCGATCGCCGGGGCCGTGTGCTTCCTGGCCATCGGCCTGAAGACCCGCTTCGGCTACGACGACAGCCTCGACGTGGTGGGCGTCCACCTCGTCGGCGGCCTGGTCGGGTCGCTGCTGTTGGGCCTGTTCGCCGACAAGTCGGCCACCGGGTTCGGCGCAGACGGCCTGTTCTTCGGCGGTGGAGCCGGGCTGCTGGGCGACCAGACTGTCGCGTCTTTCGCAACCCTTACATTCTCTTTCGTTGTATCCTTTGTCATCGCGAAGGTGCTGGACCTGGTGATCGGCATCAGGGCGACCAGCGAGGACGAGGAAACCGGATTGGACCTGTCGCAGCACGCCGAGACGGCGTACTCGCTGATCTGACCACAGGGAGGGATGCGGTCACATGAAGCTGATCACCGCCATCGTCAAGCCGTTCAAGCTGGACGACGTCAAGAACGAGCTCAAGGAGGCCGGGGTCGCCGGCATGACCGTGGCCGAGGTGCAGGGGTTCGGACGCCAGTCCGGCCACACCGAGGTGTACCGGGGCACCGAGTACACGGTGGACTTCGTGCCCAAGGTTCGCATCGAGATCCTGGTCGACGCCGCCAAGGCCCAAGAGGTCGCCGACGTCATCACCCGGGCGGCCCGCACCGGCAAGATCGGTGACGGCAAGATCTGGGTCACCGACGTCGACAAGATCATCCGGATCCGCACCGGCGAGGTGGACGACGACGCCATCTAGCGCGGACATCGCTGCACGTCGCGAGCAGCGTGCGGCCGACGACGAGCTCGTCGGCCGCACGCTGTGCCGCGTCTGGACCGAAGATGTCGACAGCTGGCTGGGCGACCTGTTCGCAGCCGCCGTTGCCGACAGCCCTCGCGCCGGGATCGCCCTCGTGGCGGTCGGCGGCTACGGCCGCCAGGAGCTGTCGCTGCAGTCGGACATCGACCTGCTGCTGGTCCACCAGCGGCGGGGCGACGTCCGGGAGCTGGCCGACCGCATCTGGTACCCGATCTGGGACGCCGGGCTGAAGCTCGGCCACGCCGTCCGCACCCCCGACGAGGCGCTGGCGCTGGCCGCCAACGACCTCGACACCGCCACCGGGCTGCTCGACAGCCGGCTCATCGCCGGGGACGCCGAGCTCGCCGCCGATCTGACGGCCCGGGCCCGGCGGCTGTGGCACAAGCGGGCCCGGCGCTTCCTCGGCGTCATGGCCGAGCGGGTGCGGGAGCGTCACCACAAGCACGGCGAGGTGGCGTTCCTGCTGGAGCCCGACCTCAAGGACGGCCGGGGCGGGCTGCGTGACGTGCACACGCTGCACTGGGCCCAGGCCGCCCAGTCGATCATGTGGGAGGGCGACCCGGACCGCCTCGACGCCGCCTACGACCTGCTGCTCGCGGCCCGCGTCGAGCTGCACCGGCGCACTGGGCGGCCCGGCGACCGGCTGCTGCTGCAGGAGCAGGACGCGGTGTCGGCCGCGCTCGGCTACCCCGACGCCGACGACCTCGTTCGGGACCTGGCCCAGGCCGCCCGCACCATCGCCTGGACCAGCGACGACGCCTGGTCCCGGATCGAGAGCTCGCTGACCGGGCCGTTGGGCCGGTTGCGGCGGGAGCGGGCGCTGGCGCCGGGCCTGGTGCTACGGGACGGCGAGGTGCACGTCACCGCGGACGCCGACATCGCCGGCGACCCCACCCTTCCGCTCCGGGCCGCCGGCCTCGCGGCCCGGCGGGAGACCCGCATCCACCGCTCGTCGCTCGAGCGGCTGGGCGAGGTGGTGCCGCCGCTACCCGACCCGTGGCCCGCCGAGGTCCTCGCCGAGTTCGTCGAGGCGCTGCGGGGCGGGCCGTCGGCCATCGAGGTCTTCGAGGCCCTCGACCAGGTCGGCGTCTGGGAGCGCTACCTGCCCGAGTGGCAGACCGTCCGGGCCAAGCCGCAGCGCAACGCCTACCACCTGTACACCGTCGATCGGCACCTCTGGGAGGCCGCGGCCCAGGCCGCGCTGCTGGTCAGCCGGGTACCCCGGCCCGATCTGCTGGTGCTGGCCGGGCTGCTCCACGACCTCGGCAAGGGCCAGCCGGGCGACCACACGGCCAACGGCGTCGCCCTGCTCCAGGTCATCGGCCCCCGGATGGGGCTGCCTGAGGCCGACACGGCCGTGCTGGTCACGCTCTGCCGCCATCACCTCCTGCTCGCCGACGTCGCCACGCGGCGCGATCTCGACGACCCGGCCACGGTCCACGCGGTCGCGGCCGCACTCAGCTCGTCGGAGACGCTGCAGCTGCTGGCGACCCTCACCGAAGCCGACTCCCTGGCCACGGGCCCGGCGGCCTGGAGCCGTTGGAAGGCCGAGCTGGTCGGCCAGCTCGCCACCCGGGTCGACCACGTGCTGCGGGGCGGCCGCCCCCAGGAGGTGGCCGAGCAGTTCCCGAGCCCCGAGCAGCACGCGCTGCTGGCGGCCGGCGAGGACGTCATCTCGGCCGAGGGTCCGATGCTCACGGTGGTGTGCCGCGACCGCCACGGCCTGTTCAACCGGGTCGCTGGCGTGCTGGCGCTCCACGGCCTCGACGTGCTCGACGCGGCCGCGGCCACCGAGGGCGCCATGGCGCTGGAGGTGTTCCGGGTCGAGTCAAGCCTCGGGTCGGTGTTCTCGTGGGACGCCGTGGTCGCCGACCTGCACAAGGCCCTGGCCGGGCGGTTGGCACTGCGGGCCCGGGTCGCCGACCGGGCCCGGCGCTACGCCCGCCCCCGGGCGCTGGCCGCCGCCCAGGTCGAGACCGAGGTGATCTTCGACCCCGAGGCCTCCGACGACGCCACGGTGGTGGAGGTGCACGCTCCCGACGGCGTCGGTGTCCTCTACGCCATCACCCGGGCGTTCGCCGACCTCGACCTCGACATCGTGTCGGCCAAGGTCCAGACCCTCGGGCCCCTGGTGGTCGACAGCTTCTACCTCCGGGACCCCGCGGGGTCGAAGATGACCGATCCCGCAGTCCTCGGCGAGATCGAGCGCGCCGTCCTCCACGCACTCGCCGATTTCTGACGACCTGTTCAGCCGGGCTCAGGCGGCGGGGCCGAGGAGGGCGGCGAGGTTGTTCCAGTCGGAGATGCCGCAGCCGTTGGTGCGGTTGATGACTGCGTTGACCTGCTGGCCGGCGATTTTGCCCGAGATCCGGGCGACCTCGGGTCCGCCGTAGACCTCGGTGCAGAGCAGGCCGTCGGGCGGGCCGTAGACCAGGCGCTTGACGACGGCGTCGTTCGTCCGCAGCAGGTCGCATGCCTTGGCGGCGGTCGCCGGGGCGGCGAGGAAGCCGGTGCCCTTGCTGCTCCGACCGCAGCTGAGCGTGGCCTCGCGGGTGGGCGAGGTGCCGCTGACCTTGACGGTCAGGTTGGTGCCGGCGACGCCGAGCGTGGTGCCGGTCGAGCCTTCGGTCGTCGAGGTGGTCGACGCGACCGTCGTGGTCGTCGTGGTGCTCGTGGTCGTGGTCGTGGTGGTCGGCTTCTCGTCGCCGGCGGCGGCATCGTCGTCGTCGCCCCCACACGCCACGCAGACCAGCAGGGCCGCGGCGACAGCCCAGTACCTCGTCACCCCGACGACCGTACCCGGTGCACGCGGTGCACGGACGTCTGGTCGCGGGGGAGCACCATGAGCCGGTCGATGTTGACGTGGGCGGGGCGGGCGGCGACCCAGCGGATGCACTCGGCCACGTCCTCGGCGGTGAGGGGCGTGACGCCTTCGTAGACCGCCGCGGCCCGGTTGGCGTCACCCTCGAAGCGGACGAGGCTGAACTCGGTCTCGACCATGCCGGGGTCGATCTCGGCCACCCGGACCGGTCGGCCGAGCAGCTCTTGGCGCAGCGCCGACACGGCGGCTCGGACGGCGAACTTGGCGGCGTTGTAGCCGCCGCCGTGGGGGTAGGGCTCCCAGCCGGCGATCGAGCCGATGGTGATGACCTGGCCATCGCCCGAGGCTTCGAGCTCGGGGAGCAGGGCCTGGGTCATGCGGACGACGCCGAGGACGTTGGACTCGTACATGGCTCGCCAGCGGTCGAGGTCGGCCTCGGCGACCGTCGCCCAGTCGAGCGCCCCGCCGGCGTTGTTGACCAGCAACCGGCACTCGGGCACGGCGGCGACGAAGGCCTCGACCGAGTCATCCTCGGTGACGTCGAGGACGTGCCAGCGAGCCCCGGTCTCCTCGGCGAGGGCCTCGAGCCGCTCCGCCCTCCGGGCCCCGGCCACGACGTCCCACCCGTCGCCCCGCAACGCCCGGACCGCCGCCGCCCCGATCCCCGAGCTCGCCCCGGTCACGACCGCCACGCCCCGCTCGCCGCCACTGATCGTCGGTGTAACGCTCACGCGCCGGAGGCTAGGCGAGGCGCCCCGCACCTCGGCGCTCCCTCCGGCCGGGCACCGGGCGATCATCGCTGCAGCCGGCGGCCATGCCACCCGGCCCGCCGACCTCCAAGTGGTCGTTTGGGGCGGCGGCGGTGGCTGTCAACCAGGTGGGAGGCGCTCCCCTCGGGCGACCGGGAAGTAGCGGTGGTGGTGGGCGCCGGTGATCTCGTAGACGCCGGTGCCGGTGCGGCCGTCGTCGGTCCGGACCGCCATCCGGTGCTGGCCGCCGCCCAGGCCGCCGTAGGGCATGGCCCACGACCCCTCGGCGTCGACGGTGACCACCCGGCCGCCCTCCAGCGTGAACTGCACCTGGCCGGCGAGGCCCCGGACGTCGGTGCCGTCCCGTTCCCAGCTCACCGGCTTCCCGTCGGTGCCGGTCCAGGTCAGGTCATGGCGGAAGTCGACCACCGGGATCGGGTCGGCCGCCGGGTCGGCCGGGGCGAAGCAGCCGTCGGTGTAGACCCGGGCGCCGTTGGCGTACTCCCAGTGCCACACGCCGAACATGCCGTCGGGCAGCTGGATCGCCAGCCACATCCACAGCGGGCAGCGCCCGTGGTCGCGGATGCCCCACGAGTGGTCCCGCTGCCCCCACCAGTCGGTGATCGTCCGGGTCTCGCCGCCGACGGAGTAGGTCCCGTTGTAGACGCCCGACTGGATCATGTGGCTCTGGTCCCAGACGATCTCGTCGCCGGCCTTCATCGTCCCCCGGCGCAGGCCGTAGGGCGCGGTCCGGGCGGTGAAGGTGATGTCCAGCGCCACCGGCGCCGCCGGGTCCACGGCCACGTGCAGCTGGACCGACCGGTACGGCTCGGTGATGTCGATGCTCACCGGCCCGACCCTGGTGGTGTGGGGGTCACCGTCGTAGGGCCGGACGTGGTGGCCGAACGTGATCTGCCCGTCGATGGTGCCCATCTGCAGCGAGTCCATCTCCTCCCGGGCCGGGAAGTGGGCCATGGTGAGGATGAGGACGTCGCCGGCGGTCGCCGCCCGGTCGTGCATCACGAAGAAGTACGACTCCCGCCAGTGCTCGTGCCGGGTGACGACCTGGGGGAGCGGCTCGGGGATCTGGTGGACGAAGTGCTCGTCCATCGCGGTGAGGCGGGGCATGGGGTTCCTCCGGGGGCCGGGTCAGAGCAACTCGGTGGCGTCGAGATCGACGGCCTGGGCGGCGTGGCGGTTGGCCATGGCCATGAACATGTCGTCGCCCCGGTCGGTCCGGCCCACCAGCACCGACGCGATGACCGCCATCACGTAGCCGCCGAAGCTGTAGCGCCGGTAGTCCTCCCAGCAGGCGTCGAAGGGGTAGTCGACGGCGTAGGCGCCGAGCGCCTGGTGGTAGTGGCGCACGAGGTCCTGCTCGTGGGCGCGGCGCAGGTCTGGGTCGAGGCCGGCGCCGAGGAAGTAGGCGACGTCGGACGTGCCGCAGCCGAGCCGCACGGTCTGCCAGTCGACGACCACCAGCGGGCGGTCCTGGTCGGGCGCCCCGAACAGCATGTTGTCGAGCCGGTAGTCGCCGTGGGCGAGCGTCATGGCGGGCGGCCGGTAGGTCGACCAGTCGCCGATGCTCGCGTGGACGGCGTGGCCGATCTCCAGCGCCTCGGGGGTGAGCCGGGGGGTGTAGCGCTCGACGAACTGGGTCCACGTGTAGTTGAAGAGGTCGGCGACGCCGCCGGCTCCGGTCACCCCGACGGCGAGCCACTCGTGGTCGAGGAGGGTCTCGTCGCCCCAGCGGGGTCCGTGGAGGCAGGCGGCCTGCTCGACGGCGAGCGTGGCCTGGGCGATGTCGCAACCGGCGATCTGGTCGCCCTGGATGCGGGGGGCCAGGTCTTCGAACACCAGGACCACGTCGGCGGTGCCGGACACGATGTCGGCGAGGTAGCACGCGGGCCGGTTGATCTCGACGCTGTCGGCCAGGTCCCGGTAGAAGGCGACCTCGGTCTCGTAGGTGCGGGTGGCGATGCCGGTGGTGCGGCTGACCTCGTCGGGCGCGGCGAACTTCACGACGACCGACGCGGGGCCGGGGTTGTCGGCGTCGCCGTCGCCGTCGCCGTC
>Ga0209382_10001239_pt1 | contig 40715 bp, 33 predicted proteins | sample SoiMetdeltSBSDD5_FD_187599 | JGI IMG/M metagenome (GOLD analysis project Ga0209382, IMG submission 187599) | Bulk soil microbial communities from a Populus tree surrounding site in Tennessee, USA - Soil MetaG P. deltoides SBSDD5 (SPAdes) (version 2) | ecosystem: Environmental > Terrestrial >... | reverse complement strand
GCGAATCCCCGCGCGCACGAGGGTGTGGTCGTCGGCCAGGAGGACGCGGATGGGCGTCATGACGCCTCCGGCCCGGGGTCGGGGACGAGGAAGCGCGCCCAGACCTCCGCTCCTCCCCCGGAAGGGCGGCGGATCTCGAGATCGCCCCCCAGGAGGGACACGCGCTCCTGCATCCCGAGCAGTCCCATCGATGCGCCCGCCCGCGCGCGCGCGCGCGCGCCCGGGACGTCGAATCCGATCCCGTCGTCGCGGACGCTCAGCTCCAGGCCCCCGCGGCCGCGGTACAGGGAGAGCCAGACGTGCCGGGCCCGTGAATGACGGGCCACGTTCGTCAGCGCCTCCTGGGCCACGCGGAAGCAGGCCGTCTCCAGCTCCGGCTCCATGCGCGGGACGTCGTCGATGGCGAGGCTGGCCGCGACGTTCGTGTCCCGGGCGAAGCGGTCGACGTACCAGCGCAGGGCCGCGGGCAGGCCGAAGTCGTCGAGGACGGAGGGACGGAGGTCCAGGGCCAGGTCGCGCACGCTCTGCATGGCGCGATCGACGGAAGCGATCGCCTCCTTCAAGTGTGACGGCGAGCCGCGGGCGGCGGAGAGACGCTCGATCGAGCCCAGGTTGATCTTGACCGCGGTCAGGACCTGGCCGAGCTCGTCGTGGAGCTCGACGGCGAGGCGCCGCCGCTCCTCCTCCTGCGCGGTGAGGAGCCGGCGCGAGAGCGTTCGCTGGAGCTCGCGCCCCGCGCGCACCGTCTCCAGCAACCGGCTCAGCTCCACGGCCGGGGCCGCGCGGTCGGCCACGAGCAGGAGCAGCCTCAGCTCCTCCTCCGTGAAGTGGCGCACGCGGGCCGAGACCACCGTCACCACCCCCACCACCTTGTCCCCGATGCGCAGGGGCGCTCCCATCACGGAGCCGGTGTGGGCCCGGATCTTGGCCTCGGCGATGCCCTCGACGCCCGACACGTCGACCGTCGAATGGTCGTCGACGATCAGGGGGCGTCCCTCCGCGGCGATGCGACCGGTCACGCCCGTGCCGATGCGCACGCGGATGGAAGCGACTTCCTCGTGGGTGTGGCCGTCGACGGCGCGGGTAGAGAGCCACTTGCCCTCCTCGTCGACGAGCAGGACCGCGACGGAATCGGCTTCGAGCACGCGGCGCAGGCGGGCCAGGAGCTCGCGCAGCAGCTCGTCGAGGCCCAGGTGCACGAGCGCGCTGTCCGTGATGGTGTCGATGGCGCGCAGCCGGGCCAGGGCCTCCTCCGCTGCCGCCCGCGCCCTCGTCTCCACGGCCAGGCGCTGCGCGCGCTCGTCCTCCGCCCGCTTGCCGTCCGTGACGTCCTCGGCCACGCCCGCGAATCGATAGACCTCTCCGGACGCGTTCTTGATCGGGAAGGCGCGGTCACGCACCCAGCGGATCGAGCCGTCCGGCCTCAGGATGCGGTAGGTCAGGTCCAGCGCGCCTCGCACGGGCGCCTCGTCCGCCGCCCGCTCCACCCAGTCGCGATCGTCGGGGTGAACCGCTTCGACCCAGGACCGGGCATTACGGTAGAGGCTCTCGCGCGAGCGGCCGTAGACCTCCTCGTAGGCCGGGTTCACGTAGAGCATCGTCGGCCCGACGTTCCACAGCCAGAACACCTCGTTGATGTTCTCCACCGCCTGGCGGAACCGCGCTTCGCTTTCGCGGAGCGCTTCCTCCGCCGCCTTGCGCTCGGTGATGTCCAGGCCGAGCCCGCGCGGGTCGTCGTCTTCAGGAAGCGCGGCCCCATGATCGTTCGCTGGCGCGGACACGATCCCTGATTGTAGCGACTCGATGGAGGTGAATGAGGCCGTAGGTATTCGTGCGTTCCCAGCCTAGGTGTTTCTACTCATATCGCCTTCCCCATGCCTGCCCTACGCTGTCGAAGCCGTGACACGCATTCTCGTGATCGACGACGAGGAGCCGGTTCGCACGGCGTTGACGATGATCATCGGATCCGCCGGGCTGCTCCAGCAGTTCCATCGGACCTTCGGGTCGGACGAGATCGAGCTCCTGGCCGCGGGCATCCTCGAGGCCGCACTGAGCATCCATCGGATGGCGGAGGACCACGGCCTCCACGCGGAGCCGGTGCCCCCTTTCGGCGAGAGCCGCTCCTAGCGTGGCGCGCCTCGTCCTCATCGACGACGAGGCCGGTCTGCGCAACGTCCTGGGCGAGATCCTGGCCTCCGCCGGCCATGAAGTGGTCCTGGCCGCCGACGGAGCCGATGGGCTGGCTGCCGTTCGCCGCGAGCGGCCCGACATCGTCGTCTGCGACATCAACATGCCCGGCCTGGACGGTTACGGCGTGCTGCGGGCGATCCGGGCCGACCCCGAGACGGCATCGCTGCCGTTCGTGTTCCTCACCAGCGAAGCCGCCGTCCGCGCGGGCATGCTCTCCGGCGCCGACGACTACCTCATGAAGCCGGTCGCGGGAGACGACCTTCTGGCCGCCATCGAGGCCCGCCTGGTGCGCGGCGCGGCGGCGAGGAGCGAGGCACAGCGCCGTCTCGGCGAGATGCGCCGGGCGGTGGCGGCCCTGCTTCCCCACGAGCTGCGCACGCCGCTGACCGTGATCATCGGAACGGCCGGCCTCCTTCAGGAGTTCCATCGCGAGTTCGGGCCGGAAGAGATCCAGGCCATGGCGGGCGGCATGCTCAAGGCGGCCAATCGACTCCATCGAATGGCGGAGAACTACATCCTGTACGCCGACCTCGAGCTGCGGCGGCTCTCCGGCCTGGGCGAGCCGATGGGCGGGTCCTCGGGTCCCGAAGAGGTGCGCGCTCCGGCGAAGGAGGCCGCCCGTCAGGACGAGCGCCTGGACGACCTCGAGCTGGACGTGGCGGAGGTCGGGGTGCCGATCGCGTCGGCCTACCTCCGGAAGATCGTGCTCGAGATCGCGGACAACGCGTTCAAGTTCTCCAACCGCGGCCGGCCGGTCAAGGTTTCCCTCCGGACGGTGGGCGGATCGGCCGTTCTCGAGATCGCCGACCACGGCACGGGCATGTCCGCCGACCAGGTGCAGAGGGTCGGGGCCTTCCAGCAATTCGACCGCGGCCGCTTCGAGCAGCGGGGATCCGGAGTGGGGCTGGCCCTGGTGCGGAGCATCGCGGAGGCGACCGGCGGTGTCGTCGAGATCGACAGCCGCCTCGCCGAAGGGACCACGGTGCGCGTTCGCTGGAGCGACGGCCGCATCCGAGGAGAACGAAATTCGCTCGACAGTGCGTGCTAGCATTCCCACACCGGCCACAACCCGTATCGGCCCTTCGCAGACCGGTGCCAGGGTGAAGTGAAGTCTTCCGACGCCGACGATGCCGCGCTCCGTGCGCACCCCACCGGCGAATCGCGGATGCAGACCATCCTCGATGCCGCCCTCGACGCGATCGTCACCATGGACGCACGCGGCCTCGTGTTGTCGTGGAACGCGCGCGCCGAGACCGTTTTCGGCTTCCCGCGCGCGGAGGCCGTGGGCCACGATCTGGCCGACCTCATCATTCCGCCACGCTATCGCGACGCGCATCGCCGCGGCCTCGCCCACTACCTGGCCACGGGAGAGGGTCCCTTCATCGGACGACGCGTCGAGGTCAGCGCCCAGCGGCGCGACGGCTCGGAATTCCCGATCGAGCTGAGCATCATCGCCCTGCGCGAAGGCCCGACCACGTTCTTCAGCGCGTTCCTGGCCGACATCACCGAGAGGAAGGCCGCCCTCCAGCGCCTGCTCGCCCAGCACGTGGCCACGCGCACGCTCGCCGAGTCGGCGACGCTCGCCGAGGCGGCGCCGAGGATGCTGGCCGCCGTGGGCGCCGCGCTCGGCTGGGACGTGGGCGCGCTCTGGGTGGTCGATCGCGAGGCGGGCACGCTCCGGTGCCGCACGTTCTGGGGGGCCAATCGGGACTCGTCGTCCAGGTTCGAGGCGCTCTCGCGCATGCTGGCCCTGCCGCCGGGCGGCGGCCTGCCCGGCCGGGTCTGGGCGGCCGGCGAGCCGCTATGGATCCCCGACATCTCCGCGGACGCCAGCCCGCGGTGGGAGATCGCCCGCAGCGAAGGCCTGCGGAGCGGATTCGCCTTCCCGATCCACTTCGAGGGTGAAGTGGTGACTGTGGTCGAGTTCCTGAGCCGCGAGGTCCGCGGGCGTGACGAGGACCTGCTCTGGATCCTGGCCGATCTCGAGAGCCAGGTCGCACATTTCTGGCACCGCCGTCGGGCGGAGAAGGCCATGCGAGCGGCCCGGGAGAGGCTGACCCATGTCCTGGCCTCCAGCCCCGCCGTGCTGTACTCGCTGAAGATCGCGGGTGACCGGTTCCTGCCCGCCTGGGTGAGCCAGAACATCGAGCGCCTCGCCGGATACGCGCCCTCCGATGTGGCGGGGGCCGACTGGTGGCCCGAGCGGATCCACCCGGACGATCGCGACGCGGTGCTCGCCGCGCAGTCCTCGCTGCTCAGCACCGGGGCCAGCTCTGGCGAGTACCGCTTCCGCACGAAGAGCGGCCATTTCCTCTGGGTCCGTGACGAGAAGGTCCTCGTCCGCGGTCCCGCCGGTGAACCGGTGGAAGTGGTGGGGTCCTGGTCCGACGTCACCCCCCTCAAGGAAGCGGAGCTCAAGCTGGAGGCGAGCGAGGAGCAGTACCGTCTCCTGTTCGACCGCAACCCGCAACCCATGTGGGTGTACGACGAGGAGACGCGGCGCTTCCTGGCCGTCAACGACGCGGCCGTCGCTCATTACGGGTACTCGCGCGACGAGTTCCTGGCCATGAACCTGCGCGACATCCGCCCGCCCGAGGAGGTGCCCGCCCTCGACGAATTCGCGGCCGCGCGGCGGCAGGCCGCCTCGTCCGCCGCCTTCCGATCCGACCGCGTCTGGAAGCACCGCAAGAAGGACGGCACGCTCATCGACGTGAAGGTCGCGGGCAGCCCCCTCCATTTCCAGGGACGAGCGGCCTGGCTCGTCCTGGCCACCGACGTCACGGAGGAGAAACGGCTGGAGGCCCAGCTGCGCCAGGCCCAGAAGATGGAGTCCGTGGGCCGCCTCGCCGGGGGGGTCGCGCACGACTTCAACAACCTGCTCGGGGTCATCACCGGGTACGGCGAGCTCCTGCAGCGGGAGATCGGTCCCGGCCACCCCGCCTTCGCCCGGGTGGCGGAGATCCGCAAGGCGGCCGATCGGGCCGCCGGCCTCACGCGCCAGCTCCTGGCCTTCAGCCGCAAGCAGGTATTGGAGCCGACCATGCTCGACCTCAACGCCGTCGTGGCCGACACGGAGAAGATGCTGCGGCGGTTGATTGGCGAGGACGTCCAGCTCGTCACCGTCTTCGACCAGGCGCTCGGGTCGGTGAAGGCCGATCGCGGCCAGATCGAGCAGGTCATCGTCAACCTGGCCGTGAACGCGCGGGACGCCATGCCGGCCGGAGGCAAGCTGATCATCGAGACCGCGAACGTGGACCTCGACGACGGCTACGCCCGCACGCGCCCGGATGCGGCCAGCGGACGGCACGTGATGCTCGCGGTCAGCGACACCGGCCATGGCATGGACGCGCAGGTGCAGTCCCACCTCTTCGAGCCCTTCTTCACGACCAAGGAGGCGGGAAAGGGGACCGGGCTGGGGCTGGCCACCGTGCACGGCATCGTCCGCCAGAGCGGCGGGCACGTGAGCGTCTACAGCGAAGTCGGCCGCGGCACGACCTTCAAGGTCTACCTGCCGCGCCGGGACGAGGAGCAGGAGCCGGCGGGAGTACTCGCCGCGACCGAACCTTCCACGGCTTCGGCCACGGAGACGATCCTCCTCGTCGAAGACGAACCGTCGCTCCGGGTCATGATCGGCGAGATCCTCGAGGCCGCGGGCTACAGAGTGCTCGAGGGCCCCTCCGCGGAAGAGGCGCTCACCGCCGCCGCCGCCCATGCCGGGACCATCGACCTCATGCTGACGGACGTGATCCTGCCCCGCATGAGCGGCCGCCAGGTCGCGGACGCGCTCCGGACATCGCGTCCGGAGACGCACGTGCTGTACATGTCCGGGTATACCGACGACGCCATCGGCCACCACGGCATGCTCGACGCGGGCACCCACTTCCTGCAGAAGCCGTTCACCTCCGACGGCCTCCTGCGCAAGGTGCGCGAGATCCTGGACGCCGGTCCTCCCCGCCCGCCTTTGCGGTGAGGATCGAAGGCTCCGGTCGTCGGGATCAGCGGCGCGAGCGGCGAGAGGACGGGACCAGCTCCGCGCGGCGGCGGTCGCGCTGCTCGAGCAGCTCCGCGGACGTGCGCAGCAGGCCCGAGTCCTCGTCCTGGACGCCGTAGAGACGGCCGATCTCGTCCACGTCGTTCTGGTCAGGGGTCGGGGTGGAACCGCCGGGCGTGTCCTCTCCCACGTACTCGTTGGCGAGGCGGTCGCCGTCCGGATCGCCGCAGAGGATCTCGGAGTGGTGCGGAATCGACGGCGGCCTCGGCGAGCCGCAAGAGGCCACCACCCCGACGCGGAGGGCCTCGACGGCGAGGGCGCTCAGCGATCGGGCGGACGGTGGAGCGGAGACGACCGCCGCCGGCCGGGGGGCTCGGCCGGCGGCGGCAGGGACGGAGGAGCGACGAGGCTTCCGACGGGACGCGGACGAGGACCGGGTCTTCATCGGAAGCCTCCAGGGACCTACCAGCGATAGCTGAGACGTACGTATCCGACGGTGCCCCGGTAGTTGCCGTCGTTCGCGTTGAGGAAGAGCCCACCGGGGAGGTAGTTGAAGGGAGCGGCGTTGGCGTCCGCGATCTTGTAGTTCTCGTACCAGCCGCCGAGGGTCACCGCCCACGACTTCGGGAGCGAGTAGGTGATCTCGCCGTTGACGGTGAGGATGCGGGTGTCGTCGTAGGCGGTGAAGCCGAGCGGTCCGCCCAGCGCGCGCTTGGCGACCTCCACCGCTCCGCCCGTCGGCGCGGTGATGTCGTTGTCGCCGTTCACCTTCTGATAGCGGCCGGTCGCGCTCAGGTTGAGCTTCTCGGGTACGAGCACGAGTCCCGCTCCGCCGCCGAACGAGTCCACCTTGTCCGCGACGATGGAGAACCAGTCGTCGATCGGATTGAGGGATACGGTCGCGGCGCTCTGCCGCCCCCGCTGCCAGTTCTTGTTGTTCTCGCGGCCGTAGAAGGCGTAGAGGTTCACGCGGTCGACGGGCGTGTAGTCGAGGTCGACGGACAGGCTGTCGTAGCTCATGCGGTTGAGGCCGTAGAGGTCGGTGTCCGCCTTGAACTGGCCGGAGTCGAACTCGTTGTAGTTGTCACGAGCGTAGAGGTACGACAAGGACACGCTCACCTTGTCCACGGGTGACACCTGCAGGAGGCCGGTGAAGCGGTCGAAGTCCTTCCGGGCCTGGTCGTAGCGCCCGGGCACGGGGCCGCCCCGCTCTTCCTCGAGAGCGAACAGGTTGGCGGGGGCGGCGGGGTTCGTGAACGAGGCATCCTCGCTCTCCTCCGCGATGTAGTGATCGTAGCCGCGCCGCGCATGCTCGAAGCTGCCGCGCAGCATGATCCCGTCGTGCGGGCGCAGGTTGGCGGCGAGGATGACGCCGTTCTCGGTGGTCTTCTCCGCCTCCCGGAACGTGCGGTGGAAGGCCACGTACTTGTAGCCCGCCTCCACCGTCACCGGCCCGAAGTCGTAGCTGGCGGTGGCATCCGCGCGGTCGTTGCCGTAGCCGTAGGGCACGCTGATGCGGCCGATGTCCTCCCATACCCCGTCGAAACGGACGTACCCGGGCAGGGTGACGCGGGGGGTCTCGTTGCGGAGGTCGTAGCTGCGGACGCGCGCGGTGAGAGTCAGGTTGCGGACGGGCCGCGAGGAGAGGGTGTAGGCCTGGTTGATGACGTTGGCCTTCCCGTCCAGCTTCTGCGTGGGCAGGGTGTTGAGGTTGGCGGCCGCGACCGGGATGGTGATGGCGGTGTTCGTCGTGTAGGCGATGAACGGCGTCGAGTTCTGCGTCCAGCGCCCGTAGCTGAGGTCCGCGATGAAGCGCGTCTTGCGGGGCAGCTTGAAGGTCGCGCCCACGGAGCCGGTGAAGGCGGAGTTGTCCGGAGGAAGGGCCACGCGACCGAAGGCGGGCCCACCCACGGAAGCGGAGCCGGGCGCCTGGTAGGCGGACGCGTCCGTCGCATCCGTGCTGCGGAACGGGTTGGCGAAGCTGAGGACGGGGGTGCCGTTGGCGAACCAGTTGTACTTCACGATGCCACGCACGGAGCCCCAGCTGCGGTTGACGCTGGCGGTGGCGGACACGTCCTGGGTCACGTAATCCACCGGCTCCGGCAGCTCCACCACGTTGCCGAACCCGAAGGAAGCCCCGGCGGCGGCGCGATCGCCGCTGCGGTCCTCGCGGAAGTAGCTGAGGCGCACGTCCACCGGCTTGTCGCGCGTGAGGTCGAGGTCGACGCGCGCGCGCCCGCGCACGAGCTTGAGGTCGGTGAGCTGGCCGTTGGCCAGGTCGGGCGCGACCAGGTTGTTGAGGAAGGCGAAGTTCACCGTGGTGCGCGGCACGGAAGTGATCGCCGTCTGGTAGCGCTGCTGCAGCCCGGAGCCCAGGCTGAAGACGCCGTTGCCCGTGTCCACGAGCAACGAGCGCCCGTCGTTGCCGAAGTAGTGCGGAATCCGGGTGTAGTCCGCGTTGAGGCGGGCGCCCTTGAAGTCCGTGCGCAGGGTGTAACGCTGGTCGTCGGACTGGATGGTGTAGCCGCGGAAGTCGTACTTGAGCTCGGCGGTCTGGCCGAAGAGGTGATAGCCGGGCGCGACGATGCCCTCGGGGACGCCCCGGTACTCGGTGAACTTGGACGAGTTGTTGTTGACGTCCGTGGCCTGTCCGCCCAGCGTCACTTCGCCGGAGTGATACGTCCCCATGACGTCCGGAGATACGGTACCGGGGATCTCCGTCGCCGCCGGCTCCGCGGGCGCCTTGGCCCCCGGCGCCGCGGTCGGAGCGGGCGAGGGCTTCTTCTCCGCGTCGGCGGTGGCGACGCAAAGGCCGAGGCCGAGTGTGATGACGAGAATGCGAGTGGGTTTCATGGCTTTCCTACCTCCCCAGGTACGCGCCCGAGGGGGCGTTGGAGCCGTGGATGCTGATGTGGCAGTTCCGGCACGAGTGCTCGGCCGCCCGGTTGCTCACGCCGGACAGCGAGGCGCCCACGACGCTGTTGCGAGCGTCGTAGAGGGTGCCGGGATGGCGGGTGTTCAGATGGCAGCGCTGGCAGAGGAACGGCTGCTTGGCCACCAGCATCTTGTCGTGGTTCGACCCGTGCGGGTCGTGGCAGTTGAGGCAGTTCTCGCGCACGGGCGCGTGCTCCCAGAGGAACGGGCCGCGCTTCTCGGTGTGGCACTCGAGGCACTTCTCGTTGACGTAGGCGGCGTTGACCATCTTGGGGCTGGTGGAGTCGTGGGGCTCGTGGCAGCTCGTGCACTCCATCCGGCCTTCGCGGACCGGGTGGTGCGACGTGCGCAGCGACTTGCCGCGGATCGACTGGTGGCAGCTGAAGCAGGTCTCGCTCTGGGTGGCCATCTTGAGCTGGGCCTTGGGCGACCGGGGGGCGTGGACGCTGTGGCAGGAGGCGCAGCTGACGTTGCGGCGCTCGTGCACCCCGCCCGCGAAGTTGGCCTGATGCCCCTTGTCGTGGCACTGCAGGCAGGTCGCGTCGAGGTTCTCCGCGGAGAGCTTCTTGAGCGACGGGCCGGGAACGTTGTTCCCCTCCATCTGACCGTTCATGTGCTCGGTGGCCTTGGCCGCGTCGTGGCAGGAGACGCAGCTCTTCTCCAGGGACGCGTGCGGAGTGTGCTTCATGCCCGTGGCCGCCGCGTCGTGGCAGGTCAGGCAGGCGGCGGTGTCGACGGCGGGGGGCGGTCCCTTGCTTTCCTCGGCGGCGCGCGCCCCCGCCGCCGCGGCCAGGACGAAGGCCCCGGCCATCACGACTCGTGCGACCGTGGTTCTCATTCCCGTCTCCCGTTCAATGCGCCTGGCCCGCCGCGGGCACCAGCGCCCGCTCCGTGGCCGTGCGGCTGAGGGTTTCCCGGATCTTTTCGATGACTTCCCGTTCGAAGCGATGGTGGCCGCCGAGGGTGAGCCGGCACGGCAGCCGGCCTTCCCGCGCCCAGCGCGTCACCGTGTTCGGCGAGACGCCCAGGAGGCGCGAGACCTCGGAGGTGGTCAGGACGGCCGGAGGATCGATGAGGGCGTCGGATACGTCGTCGCTGGTCTTCATGCCCGGAGTATCGGTGGCGGTTTGGTGGGAATACATGGATCGCATGGCTCAGGCCGCTGATGCGGGGGGCTCCCCCCTCTCGCTCTGGTCCGCGGGCTTGTCCGGCCGGCGGCGCCCAGGACGCACGGCGGCCCGGGCCCGGCGCGCGAGGTGCGTGCCGACCATCACGAACCCGAGCGTGGGCAGGTACAGGACGAGGAGCGCGCCGCGCAGGGGCGCCATCACGAGGGCCCCCAGCGGCGGCCCGGAGAGAGGCGCGGGCGCGCTCCCTTCCACGAGGCGCGCGTACTCGAGGGCGTGCTCGTGGCGCAGCCGCTCCCTCTCGATGCGGCCGGTGAAGATCGTGGTATCGCCGGGAAAGGCCTCCGGCGAGAGGTGGGCATTGAAGATGTGCCAGGTGAGCACGACCAGGAAGGCCATGAGCCCCTCGTTGCTGTGCGCCACCTTGGCCGCGGGGATGAGCTGGCCGCCGAGGATCGCGCTGGCCACGAGGGGCAGGAGCAGCAGGAAGCCGGTGGCGACCATGACCGCACCGCCCAGGAGCAGGCCCCAGTACTCGAACTTCTGCCGATAGTCGAAGCGATCGAACTGCGGCGGCCGCGCCTGCGCGCCGAGCTGGTAGCGCAGCATGGCCGCGGCGTCCCGGAAGTCCTTGGCCTCCGGCACCAGCGAGAGGGCGGCCCGCCGGCGCAGGGTGGGCCAGACCGCGCCCGCGACGTGAACGGCGAAGAGGAGCGCGAACGCCACTCCCGACGCGCGGTGCAGCCAGCGCAGCCGGTCGATGCCGCCCAGCACGTCCACGAAGGACTGGGCCCAGGGGGCGGGGAAGAACTTCTGGGGGAAGCCGGTGAGGGCCAGAAGCAGGAACAGCCCCATCACCGACGCGTGCTCGACGCGCGTGCGGCGCGTGAACCGGACGACCCCCTCCGCGGGGGCGCTCATCGATGCACCCAGAACCGCCACAGGTTGAGGCCCACCTGGAGCACGAGACCTCCGATCACGAACGGGATGAAGGCCAGGTAGAACAGCTTCACCGCATAGACGAGGGGCGCCTTCTTCGGGCTCGGCTCGTAGTGCGACAGCCAGGCCGCGGGGAAGGTCGTGCCCGCGCCTTGGTGACACTTCTGGCAGGTCTTCACGAGGTTGGCCCGTATCACGTGCGACTCTGGGTCCTTGACACGCTTGATGTCGTGGACCCCGTGGCAGTCGACGCACAGGGCCGTGAAGCGCGTCCCGTCCGAGCGCTTCCGTCCGTGCAGGGAGGCGGTCATGCCGTGGAAGTCGGCCAGGTACGTCTGCAGCACCTTGTCCGACATCCCGTATTTCGCGGCCAGCTTCTCGTCGCCATGGCACTTGCCGCACATCTGCGGCGTCTCCAGCAGCCACGCACGCTGGCGCGGGTCCTTGATGTCGTGGGCGCGGTGGCAATCCGTGCAGGCGGGCACGTCGGGGTTGCCGTCCAGGAGGGCGCGCCCGTGCACGCTTTCGCGATAGGCCGCCACCACCTCCGCGTGGCACTGGCCGCAGGTCTGCGAGATGCGGGCGCGCGGCCGCGCCGGCGACTGGATCGCGTGCGCGGTGTGGCAGTCGGCGCACAGGGGCGCGCGGGTGTCGCCCGCAGCCAGGAGCTGGTAGTGGACGCCGTCGTGGGCCTTGCGGTCGTTGTCGAGGTGGCAGGTCTTGCAGGCGTCGCGAAAGGCGGCGCGGAACGTCGCCCGGGTGGCCGTGTCGACGGCCGGATGCGGCTGCGCCTCGAAGCCGGGATGGCAGGCCGTGCAGTTGAGGGCGGAACCATGCACGGAGCGCGCGTAGGCCGCGGCGTCGACCTGGAGGCTCTGGGTCTCTCCGCTGCCGAGGGTGACGGAGAGGTCGGGGTCGGCGTGGCAGGCCAGGCAGTCCTGGACGGTTGCCGGCGCCGGCGCCGCGTCCTCCGCCGCGGCGACCACCGTCGCGGCGAGGGCGAAGGCGACGAGCATGAGGGAACGCATGCGGGCACCTGCGCTACTTGAGTCCCAGGTCCGCGAGGACCTTCGGGTTCGACTCGTCCTGGGCCAGGATCGTGTGGCACGCATTGCAGTCCTGCGTGATGGCGCGGCCGTCCGCGCGCTTGTGGCTGTCGTCGTGGCAGCGGAAGCACCCGAGGAAGTCCTCGTGGCCGATGTTGTTCGGATAGGTCCCCCAGGCCACCTTCATCTCGGGGAACACGTTGCGGCGGTAGATGGCCTGGAGCTCGGCCACCGCGGCCTCGATGGCGCCGCGATGCTGCTGGTACACGGTGGGGTACGACGTCTTGTAGAACTCCGCCAGCCCTTCCGCGATGCGCCGGCCCGCCGTGTCCCGGTCCGGATACTCGGCGCGAAGCACCTCGATGCCCTTCTTCTTCACGTAGGGAAGCTCGGTGCTGACCCGGCCCTCGGCCAGGGCCCGATCGAGCGCGCGCTCGGGCAGCTCGAAGGCATGGGTCGGCCGGTTGTGGCAGTCCATGCAGTCCATCTGCCGGCGCTCCCCGTCCGCGAGCTGGGCGTCGGTCGGATGGACGTCCGCGGAGTCGTAGCGGCTCGTACCCGCGCCGTCGGACACCGTGATCTGGGGAATCACCTGGCGCCGCCCGTCGGTGGAGACGTAGGAGATCTGCCGCTTGGGGTCGAGATGCGTGCCGTGGATGCCGACGGAATTGCGGCCGTTGCGGCCCCCGACCTTCAGCACGAGCACGGTCGTGGAAGCGGTGTTGGCCTCGTCGTCCGCGTACTTCGTGCGCACGAGGAACTTGTCACCGTGGAACTTCTCCGGCCAGTGGCACTGCTCGCACGTCTCGCGCGCGGGCCGGAGATGCTTGACCGGCGACTTGATCGGCCGCGAATACGTCTCCAGGGTCACGGCCACGAGCTGGCGGCTCCCCGAGAGCTTCGAGCGCACGAACCAGGAGGCGCCGGGGCCGATGTGGCACTGCACGCAGCCCACGCGCGAATGCGGAGAGTCCACGTAGGCCGCGTATTCCGGCGCCATCACCTTGTGGCAGGCCATGCCGCAGAACTGCGTCGAGTCCATGTACTCCACGCCGCGGTACGACGCCGTACCCAGGATCCCGACGTTGACGACGGTGGCCAGGCCGACCAGGGCGAACGTGTTCTGCACCATCGGTTCCCGCAGGTCGATCCGCGGATAGCTCTCGGGCAGCTCGCCCCGTCGCCGCAGGCCCCGTCGCCGCCAGAGGATGCCGGCGGGAATCAGGAGGAGGCCCAGGACGAACACGGCGGGCAGGACGAGGAAGAACAGGATGCCGGCGTACGGGTGGCTCGGACCGCCGCCGAAGACCTCGCGGGCCCAGAAGAGAAGGAGGGTGACGGCGGAGCTCGTGGTGAGGACGGCCCCGATGAGGGTCACCGCGTTCTGCCCGAGGTAGAAGAGGGGACGCGTCCATCGGCCCAGGGTGGAGCTGGTGGGGCCGCCTTCCGATGCGCTCATGCCACCAGCACCGGGCAGGAGGCGTGCCGCAGCGTCCGTTCGGTGTTGCTGCCGAGGATGCGGTCGGACAGGCTGTCGTGGCCGCGCGTGGCCATCACGATGAGGTCGGCGCCCTCGACCTGGGCCGTGCGGACGATGCGGTCCCAGGCGGGCCCCACGTACACCTGCGCGGTCACGGGGAGACCGGCGAAGTCGGCCTGGTAGAACTCCCACAGGGCCGCTTCGGAAGGGATCGGCGGCCGGCGCTCGGGGATGCCACTGAGCGTCGCCACCGTGACCGGGGGCGCGGCATGGAGGCCGATCACCTCCGCCCCGAAGGCGCGCGCCAGGAAGGCGGCGAGCGGAAAGGCCAGGCGCGACGCCAGCGAGAGGTCCGTCGGCACCAGGATGCGGCGATAGGCGACGGGGGCGGCCTCGCGCAGGCACAGCACGGGCGAGTGCGCGCGCTGGATGACCTCCTCGGTCACGCTGCCCAGCAGCATGTGGTTGAGGCCGCGCCGCCCGTGGGTGGCCATCACGGTCAGGTCGGGACGACGGCCCACGACCATCTCCACCACCGCCTCCGCGGCCGAGCGCACCTGCGCGACCTTGAACGAGGAGCGCGTGCCCGCGCGCGGCACGGCCGCGGTCAGCGCGGCGACCGCCCGCTTCTCCGCGGCATCCGTGAGCTCCTGTCCGATGCCGAAGGTGAGATCGGGATACGGGCCCTCGAACCTCTCGACGGCGTGGTAGACGGTCAGCTCGGCCTGGAAACGATCGGCCAGCCGGGCCGCATGATCCAGCGCGAAGTCCGAGCGCGGCGAGAGGTCGGTCAGGCAGAGGACGTCGCGGATGGCCACCCCGGAAGCGGCGGGTGCGGAAACGCGCGTCGCGTGGGCGCTCATGATCCCAGCGGCGGGGCCGCGCCCGCGATGCTGAACTTGAGGGTGACGGTGACGATGAACGGAGTGGGGACGCCGTTGAGGAGAAGGGGCCGGTACACCCATTGTTTCACCGCCTCCGTGGCGGGCGCGTCGAAGAGGGGCGCGCCGCGGAGGATCGTCACGTCGCGCACGTGCCCGGTGGCTTCGACCGTCGCCTCCAGGATGATGAGCGCGCCCACCCGGGCCTGCTTCGCGAGGTCGGGATACACGGGATCGACCTTCTTCATCAGTTGCGGCGCCTTGATCTGGCCGCCGACCCGCACGAGCCTGCTCGCGGGAGGAGCGGCGTCCTGCGGAAGCCCGCCCACGATCCCCCCGACGACGCCCCCGGGCACGCCGCCCTCCACTCCGCCCGGGACTCCGCCTTCGACCCCGAGCGCGATCCCCTCCTCCGGCTTGACCTCCGTCGGCGTCTCGAGGGGGGCCACGAACTTCGCGGGCTCCTCGGGATGCGGGGCCACCGGGGTCCGCGGTACGGGACGGACCCCGGCGGCGGGAGGCGGAGGTGGAGGCGGAGGTGGGGCCGCCACGACGGGCGTCACGAAGAACGCGCGGACGGCATCGTCGGGGGCCGGCAGGGTGTCGTAGAAGAAGAGCGGAACGACGACGACGGCGACGACCAGGATCGAGTGCAGCGCGATGGACAGGGCCAGCGTGGCGCCGCGCCCCTTCTTGAGAGAGCGCGCCTCCGTCAGCACGAGGCTGTCGAAGCGGAAGGTCGGCGCGGGCCGCGCGGCCAGCGCGGCGACGGGGCGGCGCGCGCGCGACTGGTCGACGACCGGTCGGGGCGGCGGGACCAGCGTGGCCTGTGCCATGGGTGCTCTCTCCTGCGCCGCCCATAGACAAGTGGCGTGCCATGACCGCGAGCCGCGCAAATGGTTGCGCTGTCGTCCGCCGACGACGATGGCGCGTCGCCGGGCCGCAGGAATTTCGGGCCTCGACGGGTGACACGCGTTTATTGCCGATGGAAATGCGGGCGCGCCCGCGCGGCTCGATGAATTCGGCGGGTTTGCCCCAGGCACCCGCCTTGCACTGGCGCCGCGAGCAGGATGCACCAGGAGGTCGAGATGAGCTTCCCGCACTCGGAGGAATACCTGGCCTACTGGAACGCGATCCAGCGACGGGCCTGCGCCCTGTGCCTCGATGCGGCCGACGACGGAGGCTGCGGCTTGCCCCGCGCGCGCACCTGCGCGCTCTCCGCCCAGCTCCCCACCATCGTGGAGACGATCCTCCAGGTGACGAGCGACCGCATGGACGACTACGTGACCGCGATCGAGGCCACCATTTGCGCGCGCTGCGCGCAGCAGGACGCGCACGGCCGCTGCGACCTCCGGAACCAGGGAGACTGCGGCCTCTACACCTATCTGCCGCTGGTCGTGGACGCGATCGAGGAAGTGAAGGGCGTGCAGGCCGGCCGATGACGACCTCTCCCCTGCCCCTCCACGCCGCCACGGCCGCACCGCGGCCGCCGCTGTCGATGAAGGCCGTCGACTTCCGGCGGGCCCCGTTCCTGGTCATCTGGGAGACGACGCAGGCGTGCGCGCTCGCCTGCCGCCATTGCCGCGCTTCGGCCCGTCCCTGGCGCGACCCTCTCGAGCTCACCACGGACGAGGGGCGCCGCGTGGTGCGGCAGACCGCCGAGATGGGCACGCCGCTCATCGTGTTCAGCGGCGGCGATCCGGTGAGCCGCCCGGATCTTCCGCTCCTGATCGCGGAAGGCAAGGCCCAGGGACTGCGCACGGCTACCATTCCCGCGGCCACGGACGCACTGACCGCCGAGCTCGTGGGAAGCCTCCGCGATGCCGGACTCGACCAGCTCGCCCTCAGCCTCGACTTCCCGGAGGCCGCCCTCCACGACGCCTTCCGCGGCGTCCCCGGTGCCTTCGAGAAGACCATGCGCGCGGTGGCCTGGGCGCACGACGCGGGCCTGCCCCTCCAGATCAACACGACCGTGTGCGCGGACACCGCGCCCTACCTGGAGCGGATGGCCTCGTTCGTCGAGTCGCTCGGCATCGTCTTCTGGGAGGTGTTCTTCCTCGTGCCCACCGGCCGCGGGACGGCCCTGGGCGGGCTGCGGCCCGAGGAATGCGAAAGGCTCTTCGCGCTGCTCCACCGCGTCCAGCAGCGGGGCTCCTTCATCGTGAAGGTGACGGAAGCGCCGCACTACCGGCGCCACGTCGCCCAGCAGGTGCGCCACGCCACCGGCCATCGCGGACGCCCGCCGGGCGCGGTGGAGATGCCCTCGCTGCTCACGACGTCCGAGGGTCCCGGGCACACGGTGGGGCTGGCCCCGCGGGGAGTCAACGCGGGCAACGGCTTCCTCTTCGTGTCCCATCGCGGAGAAGTCTTCCCCAGCGGGTTCCTTCCCGTGCGCGCGGGGAGCGTTCGCGAGCAACACCTGGCCGACATCTACCGGAGCGCGCCCCTCCTGCGCGCGCTCCGCGAGCCGGACCGGCTCCAGGGACGCTGCGGGGAGTGCGAGTTCCGCGAGATCTGCGGGGGATCGCGCTCGAGGGCCTACGCGCTGATCGGCGATGCCTTCGCCACGGATCCCTGGTGCGCGTATCAGCCCGCGCGAAGCGGGGCCGCGCGCGCGGAGGCCGCGCCCGCCGCCTCTTGACCATGTCGACGCCGGACGTGATCGTCGTCGGCGGCGGCATCGCCGGTCTCTCCGCCGCCCTCGCCCTGCACGGCGCCGGACGGGACGTGCGGCTCCTCGAGGCGGGACCGCGCCTGGGCGGGGTCGTCCGCACGGAGACCGTCGACGGGTTCGTCATCGAGGCCGGTCCGGACGCGATCCTGGCCCAGAAGCCCGAGGGGCTCGCGCTGATCGGGGCCGTCGGAGTCGCCGACCGGCTCGTCCCCACCGTCCCGCGCACGCGCACCGTCTTCGTCCTCCATCGCGAGCGCCTGCATCCGCTGCCCGAGGGCATGATGCTGGCCGTCCCCACGCGCATCCTCCCTTTCCTGCGCAGCGGACTCTTCTCGTGGCCGGGGAAGCTCCGGATGGCGATGGACCTCCTCCTCCCGCGGCGCGGGCACGACGACGACGAATCGATCGCGTCCCTTCTGCGGCGCCGCTTCGGGGCGGAGGCGGTGGATCGCCTGGGCGAGCCGCTCATGGCGGGGATCCACGCCGGCGATCCCGAGCGGCTCTCCATCCAGTCCACGTTCCCCCGCTTCGTGGAGCTGGAGCAGCGCCACCGCAGCCTCATCCGTGGCATGTGGGCCACCCGCCCGCGAGGGCCGGCGGCGTCCCGGTCCGCGTTCTACTCCCTGGCCGGAGGGCTGGGCGAGCTCGTCGATGCGATCGCGCGGCGGCTTCCGCCGGGGGGCATCCGGCTGGACGCACGCGTCTCCACCCTCACGCGCACGGCCGGGGCCTTCACGGTACGGCTGTCGGACGGATCGACTCTCGCCGCACGGTCGGTGATCCTGGCCGTCCCCGCCTACGCCGCCGCCCCCCTCCTTTCCCCGCTGTCACGGGAATCCGCGCTTCTCCTGCAGACGATCCCGTTCGTGTCGTCCGCCACGGTGGCCCTGGGCTATCGCCGCGAGGACGTCGCCCACCCGCTCGACGGCTACGGGCTGCTCGTCCCGCGTGGCGAGGGGCTGCGCACGTCGGCCTGTACCTTCGTGTCGTCCAAGTTCCCGGGCCGGGCACCCGAGGGCTGCGTCCTGCTGCGCGCGTTCCTGGGCGGGGCGCGCGACGGCGACGTGCTGCGCGGGTCCGACTCCGAGCTGGCCGCGCTCGTGCGCCGCGAGATGGGAGCCGTCCTCGGCCTGCACGGAGACCCGCTCGTCCAGCGCGTCTACCGATGGCCGCGCGCGACTCCACAGATGGTGGTCGGGCACCGGGAGCGGATGGCGCGGCTCGATGCCCTCGTGGGCGGACTGCCCGGGCTGTTCCTGACCGGAGCCGGGCTGCACGGAACCGGCCTCCCCGACGCGATCGCGGACGGCGAGCGCGCCGCCCGCGCGGCGGCGGCCCACGTCAGCCTAGGACAACTGGCGCATCCATAAAGCGCGCTGTCCGGCCGCGTCATAGACGTGCTCGACGTTCCAGTTGCACATGGACGTGAGCTGCGCTTCCGTGAGCCACTCGTCGGCGAGCGCGAACATGGTGTGGATCTCGTGCTCGAGGTGGTCGTGAAGGAGGTCGGCGAACGCGACCACGTCCGCGACCTCGAAGTCGCCCCCGCGGACCTTCGCGACGGCCTGTCGCAGGCCCGCGTGCTCGGTGGCCACGGTCACGAGTGCCGACGAGCCCGGCCCCAGGACCTTGGCCAGGGCGGGATAGAGCGCCTGCTCCTCGATCTGGGAGTGCACCTCTTCCGCGGTGGCGATCGTCTCCACGACCGCGGCCAGGATCGGCTTGGGTGCCTCGAGCTCCACCAGGCGGCGGAGCACGCGGAGCTGCTGCAGGTAGACGCCGTGCTCGACCTTCAGGCGATCGGTGATCTTCATCGGACTCCTCGTGTCATTGGGCGGGGCCTCGAGCAAGGAGGGTGCCATGCCTCGCGATGCCCGGCGCGGTCGAAGGAACGCAGTTGCCGCGCAGGGTTTTCGCGCTACCCGACTCGGGGCGCAGTCCTTTCCGCTTGTACCCCCCTAAAAGGCCGAACGGACTGGGCCCCCGTCGGGTACGCGGTTTGAAGTGTGGCCGGCCGTGACCACGAGAATCGCCGTCAACCCGGGCCGCGTCCTCCATCTTCTGGCTTCGCTCCGCGTCGGGGTGGTGACGATGGTGGCACTGGCCGTCGTCTGCGGGATCGCGACCTTCTACGAGTCCAGCCACGGCACCGCGGCCGCCCAGCGCGTCTTCTACCAGACGGGATGGTTCACGGCCCTGCTCTCGCTGCTGGCCGTGAACATCCTGTTCTCCATGCTCCGGCGCTACCCCTGGAGCCGCCATCAGGCCGGCTTCGTGATGGCGCACGTGGGAATCGTCCTCCTCCTCGTCGGCTCGCTCCTCTCCCTGCATCTGGGCCTCGACGGCACGGTGGCTCTCTACGAGGGCGAGGGTACGGGGGCGGTGACGCTGCGCGAGCGCGCCCTGGCCGTGGAGGTCGGAGGACGCCACGAGACGTTCGCCGCCAACTTCGACGACCGGCCGCCTCGTCCGGATCGTCCGGCTGTGTTCTCCGTACCGGGCACGCCCGTGACCCTGATCGCGGAGGACTACGCACCCCACGCGGAGATCAGCGAGATCCCGGAGGCGGCGGAGGACGGCGCCCCCGCGCTCACGTTCTCGCTCGACGGCGCCTTCGGGCATCAGTCGGACTGGCTGCTGGCGGGCGGGGACCGCGCCCATGTCGCGTTGGGCCCGCTGCACGTCGGGCTGCAGGCGGCGACCACGGAGGCGGAGGCTCGAACCGCGCTCGCGTCGGTGGAACCGGGCAACCACATCCTCTTCGTGGCGGGTCCCGGCGAGGCGCTGCGCTATGCGCTGAGCGGGTCCGGCGCGACCCCCGCCGGACCGGTCACGCTCGGCCAGGCCATCGCCACTCCCTGGATGGGCCTGACCGCGACCGTCGAGAAGCTCCTGCCGCACGCGGTGGCGCGCCGGACCGTGCGGCCGGCGGCGCCGCCCGCGCGCGAAGAGCGGCGCACTCCGGCCGTGCGCGTTCGCTTCGACAGCCCGGCGGGCGGCACGGCCCCGGCCTGGGTGCCCTGGGGCGGGAGCGTGGGCGCGGACCTGGCCGAGGGCGAGGCCACGGTCTCGTTCGCCGACCGCGAGGTGCGACTCCCCTTCCGCCTCACCCTGCTGGATTTCCGCGCGGACACCTACCCGGGCTCGCGCCGGCCGGCCGGCTATGAGAGCCGCGTCCGCATCGAGGAGGCCGACGGAACGCGCGCCGAGCACGTGATTTCCATGAACCACCCGCTCCATCACCGCGGCTACGTCTTCTTCCAGGCCTCCTTCGTGGAAGGGCAGCCCATGATGTCGATCCTGTCCGTGTCGCGGTCGCCCGGCCTTCCCCTCGTCTATCTCGGGACGGCGCTGGTGAGCCTCGGCGTGGCCTGGATGTTCTACGTCAAGCCCTGGCTCGCGCGCGGCCAGGCCCGGCGGCGGGCGCCGCGCCCGGAATGGACGGGTAGCGCCGTGGAGGTGACGTCGTGATCACGATCAATCGGATCCTGTGCCCGACCGATTTCTCCGAGCTGTCGCGGAGCGCGCTGCGCCACGCGGTCGCGCTGGCCCGCTGGTACGAGAGCGAGATCACGCTCCTCTACGTCGCCCCCGCGGCCATTGCCGCGGCCGAGGTGTCGTACGTGCCGACGGCCTGGGTCTCCCCGGAGACGCGGGAGAAGCTCCGCCGCGACCTCCACGCGTTCGCGGAGGCGGCACGGGCCGAGGGCCTGCCTGTTAGGGTCGACATCGCGGAGGGCAACCCCGCCCTGGAGATCCTCGACACCGCGCGCTCCGAGGCCTTCGATCTGATCGTCATGGGAACGCACGGAAGGCACGGCCTGGAGTCGTGGGTGCTCGGGTCGGTGACGGAGGCGGTCCTGCGCAGCTCGCCCTGCCCCGTCCTGACCGTGGCTCCCCGCACCCGTCCCGCGCCGACCGCGCGCTTCGACACGATCCTCTGCCCCGTGGACTTCTCGCCGACTTCGGCGGTGACGGCGCACGAGGCCTCGCTCCTGGCCGCGGAGACGGAGGCGCGCCTCGTCCTCTTCCACGTGATCGAGCGCGTCGGCGGCCCGCCCGGTCCGGTGCCGGCGGGGTTCGATCGCAAGGCCTACCGGGCGGAGGCGGAGGACAACGTGCGCCGGCGGCTTCGCCGGCTGCGGGCGCCGGGCAGCGACGCCGAGGAGGCCGTGGCCTGGGGCTGGCCCGACCGCGAGATCCTGCGCGTCGCGCGCGAGCAACCGATCGGTCTCATCGTGATGGGCGCCCATGGCGGCCCCATGGATTCGATCCTGTTCGGGTCCACGGCCCACAAGGTGGTCCGCCGTGCCTCCTGCCCCGTGCTCGTCGTCCCGGCGCGGGCGCACGCGCTGCCCGAGGCGGATCCGGAGCCGGTGGTGGCCGGAGTGGAGGAGTGATGACGCGGACGAGCGGCGTGTCGCGATTCGCATGGGCGGGAGCGGTGGCCGCGACCGCGCTCTTGGCCACGGAGGCCCGCGCGGCCAATCCCGTCGAGGCGCTGCGGACGGTTGCCGTCCAGGACGGCGGGCGGGTCAAGCCCCTGGACACGTTCGCGCGCGAGTCGGCGCGCCGTATCACCGGCGGCCGCGCCTTCGGCGCGGAGTCGGTGCGCGGCCTCGATCCCGTGGAGTGGGTGATCGCCATGATGGCGGAGCCCGAGCGCTGGAAGGACGCGCCGATCGTGCGCGTCAGCCACGCCGGGCTGCGCTCCGCCGTCGGTCTGTCCCCGACGCGGGACCGGTACTCTTTCCGGGAGCTGGCCACGCACGAGCCGTTCCTCAAGGCCGCGGACGCGGTGCGCGCGAAGGAGGAGGGCGACAGCGAGGCCCGCCTCGATCCGGTCGAGCGCGAGGTGGCCGAACTCTACGGCAACCTGGCGTTGATGTCCGAGATCTTCAGCGGGGAAGCGCTGCACGTCCTGCCCGAGCCGGGAGACGCGAGCGCGGCCTGGACCTCCTGGGCCCACGCCGCGCACGGCGACGGCGCGGAGACGCGGCGCGTCGGACTCCTGACCACCGCTCTCGCCTCCTCCTATGCCGCGGGCGACACGGGTGAGGTCGTCACTGCTGCCTCCGCGCTGCGCGCGCGCCTCGGCGCGATGACCGCGGGCGCGGCCGCGGAGGCGGATCTGGCGCGCGAGGTGCGGTACAACCGGATCAAGCCGTTCCGGCTGGCCTGGATGCTGTACCTCCTCGGCTTCCTCGCCCTCGCCGCGAGCTTCCCGCTCGTCTCGCGCGTGGCCACCCGCGCCGGCCTCGTCCTGGTGACGGCGGCCTTCCTGATGCAGGGATACGGGATGCTCCTGCGCACGCTCATCTCCGGCCGGCCGCCCGTCACGAACATGTACGAGTCGGTCATCTTCGTGTCCTGGGGCGCGGTGCTGTTCGCGCTCGCTTTCGAGGCCGCCTACCGCGTCCGCTATTTTGCCGCCTGTGCGAGCGGCCTCAGCGTCCTCCTCCTCATCCTGGCCGACAGCGTCCCCATCCTGGACGGCTCGATCGAGCCGCTGGTGCCCGTGCTGCGCGACAACATGTGGCTCACCGTGCACGTGCTCACCATCACGCTCGGATACGCCGCCTTCTTCCTGGGCGTGGCCCTCGGCCATCTCAACCTCGCCCTCTACTTCTTCGCGCCCGGGCGGCGGGAGCTGCTCCGGACGATGTCGCTCTTCCTCTATCGCGCCCTGCAGGCGGGCACGCTGTTCCTGGCCGCGGGCACCCTTCTCGGCGGCGTGTGGGCCTCGTACTCCTGGGGGCGGTTCTGGGGATGGGATCCGAAGGAGACCTGGGCCCTCATCGCGCTGCTCTCGTACCTCGCCATCCTGCACGGCCGTTTCCTGGGCTGGATCCGGGACTTCGGTCTCGCCGTGGGCGCGCTGCTCGGCGGGCTCACCGTGCTCATGGCCTGGTACGGCGTGAACTTCATCCTGGGCACGGGCCTGCATTCGTACGGGTTCGGGAGCGGCGGTTACGTGTACGTCGGCGGATTCGTGGCCTTCGAGGTGGCGGTCATCGCGGCCGCCTTCCTCCGCGTCCGGGCGGCGCGGACTTCGGTCCCCGCCCCCGCGACGTCGGCCCTGGCCCCGGCGGTCCGCTAGGGGAAACGACATGGCGACACGCACGACACGGTCACCGGACCCACCGGGCGCCCCCGAACGGCCGCCGCTCGAGTCGCTCCTGGAGTACGCCCGGCTCGCTCCCTCCAGCCGCAACACCCAGCCCTGGTCGTTCGCCGTGCGCGGCGCCGAGATCCGTGTCTTCGTGGACCGCGACCGCTGGCTCCGCGTCGCCGATCCCGACCAGCGCGAGCTGTACCTGAGCGCCGGCTGCGCGCTCGAGAACGTGCTCGTGGCCGCGGCCCATCACGGATACAAGGCCAGCGTGTCGTACGTGAAGGAGGAGCGTGCCGACGGCCTGGCCGCCGTCGCCCGCCTGGAGCCGGGCGGAAAGGCCGAGGATCGTCGCGTGCCCCTGTTCGGAGCCATCGGCAAGCGCCACACGAACCGGCGTCCGTATCAACGGCGCCCCTTGCCCCGGGACGTCATGGCCAGCCTCTACGCGGCCGTCCACGACGAGGGCGTGCAGCTGTGGCTGCTCACGGACGCGGAGACCTCCGGCCGCGTCGAGCAGCTCCTGGCCCTCGCCGATCGCGCCCAGTACTCCGATCCCGCCTACCGGCGCGAGCTGGCGGAAGCGATCGGGAAGGGTGTCTTCGGGCACGGCTGGTTCCAGGCCGCGGCTGGCCGTCTCGTCGTCAAGCACGTGGATGTCGGCGGCGCCGCCGCCCGCCGGGACGTCGCCCGCCTCCACAGCGCCCCCGCGCTGGCCGTGCTCACGTCGCGGGGCAACGATCGTGCCGTGCAGGTCCGCGCCGGCCAGGCCTTCGAGCGGCTGGCCCTCACCGCCACCCGGATGGGCGTGGCCCTCCAGCCGATGAGCACGCTCATGCAATCGCCGATCGCGCGCGCGGCGGTGGCCGAGCTGCTGCCGGAGGAGGTGTATCCGCAGCACGCGTTCCGCCTCGGCTACGCGCCACCGGACCGGCGCCGTGTCCCGCACCGGCCCCCGGCCGGCCTCCCGCGCGCGGCCAAGAAGGAGTCTGGCGCGTGAGCGTCGCGGTGCTTCCATGCTGAGCGTGGTGCGTCGCTCACGTCTCGGCGTCCTGGCCGCCCTGGCCAGCCTGGCCTTCCTGGCTTCCGTCGTCTGCCCGTGCGCCTCGGCGGGCACGCCGATCGACTCCGGCCGGGCGCACGAGTGTTGTCCGCCCGAGGCGGGCATCGCCGCCGGCGCTTCGTCCTGCTGTGCGCCGGATGCGGCCACACCGCGTGTCTCGACGCCGGCCGCCGCCGGATTCGCTTCGGCGCCGCCGGCCGCGGCCGCCCTCGAGGGTTCTGGTCTCCCGTATCCGGTCCTTGCCCTCGCCACCCCGCCCGTCCCCGCTCGTGCCCCGCTGATCCTCCGGATCTGAACCTCTGCCCCGAGGCCTGACCGGCCTCGCGCGCCGCCACGCGCCGCCCGCGGCCTGTCCGTGGGCGGCTGGGAAGCCGCCGCCCGTGCGGCAGAGGTATGGGAATGATCTCGAGAGTCGTGCCCGCCAGCGCCCTGATCGCGACGCTCGCCGCCGCACCGGCAATGGCCGAAGACGCGACGTTGTCCGCGCTCGTCGCGGAGGCCCTCTCCGCGAACCCCGACCTGCGGGTGGCGGAGCAGCTCGCTCTCGCCGCCCGGCAACGGCCGGCCCAGGCTTCCGCGCGGCCCGACCCGTGGCTGGGGCTCGGCTACACCAACGAAGGCTGGTCGCCGTCGCTCGGACGGATGGAGGACACCAGCCTCGCCTTCGTGGCCGGCCAGAGCCTGCCCTGGCCCGGCAAGCTGCGCTTGCGTGGCCAGATCGCCTCGCGCGAAGCGGACGAGGTGTCGCAGCAACTCGCGCGCGCGCGGCTGAGCGTCGCCGCCTCCGTACGGCGCGCCTACTACGGCCTGCTCGAAGCGCGCGCCATCGAGGGCCTCACCCGCGAGCAGGCGGACGTGTGGCGCCATATCGAGGGCGTCGCCCGCGCGCGGTACTCGGTCGGCCAGGGCAACCAGCAGGACGTCCTACGCACCCAGGTGGAGCTGACGCGCGTCGGCCAGGTCCTGGCCGAGCAGGCGTCCGAGGCGGCCGTGCGCGTGGCCGAGATCAATCGTCTCCTCGGCCGTCCCGCGGGGACGCCGCTGGACACGACGGCGACGCTGGCCGGCGGCGAGCCCGCCCCCCCGCTGGCCGCCGAGCTGGAACGGATCGGCGCCCTGAGCCCCGAGCGGGCCGCGGCCGGAATCGCGCTCGACCGCGCCCGCCTCGGCGTCCTCCTGGCCCGGAAGGAGTACCGGCCCGACTTCAGTGTCCAGGGGGGGTACATGAACCGTGGCGGCCTCGATCCGATGTGGCAGGCCGGCGTCAGCGTGAGCCTGCCCCTCGACCGCACGCGCCGCGCGAGCGCGGTGGCGGAGGCGGAGGCGCGCGTGGCCGCGGCCCAGGCGCGTGTCTTCGCGGCCGAGCTCCAGCTCCGCCTGCGCACCGAGGAGCGGCTGGCCCAGATCGAAGCCGCACGGAAGATCGCCGCCCTCTACGGCGAGGGCATCGTGCCCCAGGACCGCATGAGCGTGGAGGCGGCCGTCGCCAGCTACGAGACGGGCCGCGTGCCGTTCGTCACCGTGCTCGAGGCGCTCACGACCCTGTACGGCGATCGAGTGACCCTGGTGCGTCTCCTGGCCGGCCAGTCGCGCCTGCGGGCCAGTCTCGAGGAAGCCAGCCTGGAAACGACATCCGACCTGCCCGCCCTGACCACACCCGCGGGCCAGAGCGCCGGGACCATGGGCGCAGCGACGGGTGGGGCCATGGGCTCCATGTCCCGTTGACGAGGGAGAAGAACATGAGGACCGCACGCGGAACCGTCCTGCTGGGAGCCGCCGCCGTCGCCCTGGTCGCATCCGCCGGGGTGGGGACGGCCTGCCGCCCTCGCGTCGAGCACGCGAGAGCCGAGTCCGGACCGGTCCGGTACCACTGCCCCATGCACCCTCATTACGTGTCGGACAAGCCCGGCGACTGCCCGATCTGCGGCATGAAGCTCGTGCCGGCGAAGTCTCCCTCGCCGGGCGAGGGGCAGGCGGGTCCGGTGGCCGGGCGGGCGCGGGTCGACCTCTCGCCCGCGCGGCGCGGCGTGCTGGGCCTCCGCAGCGAGCCCGTGCGCCGGGTGGAGCTCCAGCGCACGATCCGTACCGTCGGCCGCGTCACCGCCGACGAGCGCCGGCTCCACCACGTGCACACGAAGCTCGAGGCCTACATCGAGCACCTCTACGTGGACTACACGGGCAAGTTCGTCCGCAAGGGCGAGCCGCTGGTCTCCCTTTACAGCCCCGAGCTGGTGGCCACGCAGCAGGAGTACCTCCTGGCCTCGCGTGCCCGGAAGCAGCTCGGCTCCAGCTCCATCACCTCGGTGGCGCAGGGCGGCGTGGACCTGCTCGAGGCCGCCCGTCAGCGCCTGCTCCTCCTCGACATCCTCCCCGCCGACATCGCCCACCTGGAGAGCACGGGTGAGGTGCGCCGCACGCTGGACCTCTACTCTCCGGTGAGCGGCTACGTCACCCAGAAGATGGCCACCCACGGGATGCGCGTGACGTCGGTGGACACGCTGTTCGACATCGCCGACCTGAGCCACCTCTGGGTGCTGGCCGACGTGTACGAGACCGACCTCCCCGCGGTGCGCGTCGGGATGCCCGCGGAGCTGGGCCTCTCCTACCTTCCGGGCCGGACCTGGCGCGGCGCGGTCACCTACATCGCGCCCGTCGTCGAGGAGAAGACGCGGACCATCAAGGTGCGCGTGGAGGTCGACAACGCGGACGGCCAGCTCAAGCCGGAGATGTTCGCCGACGTGGCCCTCCACACCGCGCGGGGAAAGGGCCTGGTCGTCCCGGAGAGCGCGCTGATCAAGACGGGAGAGCGGACGCTCGCCTTCGTCGACCGGGGTGACGGCGGGCTCGAGCCTCGAGAGGTGCAGGTGGGGGCCAAGGTCGCCGCGGGCGTGGAGGCGCTCTCGGGGCTGGCCGAGGGCGAGGACGTGGTCACCGGCGCCAACTTCCTGCTCGACTCCGAGTCGAGCCTCAAGGCGGCCCTGGCCGCCATTTCGCCCGCACCCCCGAAGCCGGCGCCGCCGGCCGCCGCGCATGCGCACTGAGAAGGGGGTCGCATGATCAGATCCATCATCCGCTTCAGCGCGACCAACCGGCTGCTGGTGCTGCTGGCCACGGCGGTGGCCGTCGCCTACGGCCTCTACACCGTCCAGCACATCCCGGTGGACGCGATCCCCGACCTCAGCGACACGCAGGTCATCGTCTATTCGCGATGGGATCGCAGCCCCGACATCATGGAAGACCAGGTCACCTACCCCATCGTGACCGCGCTGCTTGGCGCGCCCAACGTCAAGACCATCCGCGGGTTCTCGGACTTCGGCTTCAGCTACGTCTACGTCATCTTCAAGGACGGGACGGACATGTACTGGGCGCGCAGCCGCGTGCTCGAGTACCTGAGCAAGATCCAGCCCCTGCTCCCCCCGGGCGTCCGCACCGAGCTGGGGCCGGACGCCACCGGCGTGGGCTGGATCTTCCAGTACGCCCTGGTCGACGACTCCGGCCAGCACTCGCTGGCCGATCTCCGCACCTTCCAGGACTGGAACCTGCGCTACCGCCTCCAGTCCGTGCCGGGGGTGGCCGAGGTCGCCTCCGTCGGCGGTTTCGTGCAGCAGTACCAGGTGACGGTCGACCCCAACCGGCTCAAGGCCTACGACCTCGCGATCATGCACGTGACGGAAGCCGTCCGCGCCAGCAACAACGAGGTGGGCGGGCGGCTCCTCGAGTTCTCGGGCCGCGAGTACATGGTGCGCGGCCGTGGCTACGTGAGGTCCACGGCCGACCTAGAGCAGATCGTGCTCAAGACCGACGAGCGCGGCACGCCGGTGCTGCTGCGCGACGTGGGGCAGGTGGCGCTGGGCCCGGAGATCCGGCGCGGCGTGACCGACCTCGACGGGCTCGGCGACGTGGTGGGCGGGATCGTCGTGATGCGCCACGGCGAGAACGCGCGCGCGGTCATCGACCGCGTGAAGCAGCGGCTCCTGGAGATCCAGCCCTCGCTCCCTAAGGGCGTCCGGGTGGTCCCGACCTACGACCGCTCGGATCTCATCCAGCGCTCGATCGACACCCTGAGGCACGAGCTGCTCCTGGAGATGGCGATCGTGAGCCTGGTCATCCTGGTCTTCCTCTGGCACATCCCGTCCGCCATCGTCCCCATCATCACCATCCCCGTGGCCGTCCTGCTCGCGTTCATACCCATGAGCGCGCTGGGCATCTCCTCCAACATCATGTCCCTCGCCGGCATCGCCATCTCCATCGGCGTGCTCGTGGACGGCGCGATCGTGGAGGTCGAGAACGCCTACAAGAAGCTCGAGCTGTGGGAGCACGGCGGCCGGCCGGGCGACTTCCACAAGGTGCGCCTCGACGCCCTGCTCGAGGTGGGACCGTCCGTCTTCTTCTCGCTCCTCGTCATCGCCGTCGCCTTCCTGCCCATCTTCACGCTCGTGGACCAGGAAGGACGGCTCTTCAAGCCCCTGGCCTGGACCAAGAACCTGGCCATGTTCATCGCCGCCTTTCTCGCCCTCACCCTCGACCCCGCCTTGCGCATGCTCTTCGCGCGGATGGACTTCGTCCACTTCCGGCCACGCGCCCTGAGCTGGCTCTTCAACCAGGTCACGGTCGGACGCTACTACCCCGAAGAGAAGCACCCCATCAGCAAGCTGCTCTTCCGCGCCTACGAGCCGGCCTGCCGCCTCGTCCTGCGCCACCCGCGGGCCACCATCGGCGCCGCCATCCTGGTCGTCGCCACCACCCTGCCCGTCTACCTGGGGCTCGGACACGAGTTCATGCCGGCGCTGAACGAAGGGACGCTCCTCTACATGCCAACCACCCTGCCCGGCCTGAGCGTCACCGAGGCGAGCCGCCTCCTCCAGGTGCAGGACCAGATCCTCGGATCCTTCCCCGAGGTGGAGCGCGTGTTCGGCAAGGCCGGCCGCGCCGAGACCTCCACCGACCCCGCGCCCTTCTCGATGATGGAGACGACGGTCGTGCTGAGGCCCCCGGATCAGTGGCGGCGCAAGACGCGCTGGTACTCGTCCTGGTCGCCGGAGTGGCTGAGCCGCCTTCTCTGGCGCCGCGTGTGGCCGGACCGGATCTCCTGGGAGGAGCTGGTGGCGGAGATGGACAAGGCGCTGCAGATCCCCGGCACCACCAATGCCTGGACGATGCCCATCAAGGCCCGCATCGACATGCTCACCACGGGCGTGCGCACACCGGTCGGCATCAAGATCTATGGCCCCGACCTCCTGGAGATCGAGGCCATCGGACGGCAGCTCGAGGGCGCCCTCCAGGACGTGCGCGGGACACGCAGCGTCTGCGCCGAGCGCGTGGCCGGCGGCTACTTCGTGGACTTCGACCTCCGGCGCGGCGAGCTGGCGCGTTACGGGATCACGGTGGCCCAGGCCCAGGACGTCATCATGTCCGCGGTGGGGGGCGAGAACGTCTCCACGACCATCGAGGGCCGCGCGCGGTTCCCGGTGAACGTCCGCTACCCGCGCGAGCGGCGCGACAACATCGACTCCCTCGGCCGCGTCCTGGTCATGACGCCCTCCGGGGCCCAGGTCCCTCTCTCCCAGCTCGCCGAGCTGAAGATGGTCACCGGCCCCTCCATGATCCGCAACGAGAACGGACTGCTGGCCGGCTATGTGTTCGTGGACATGGCCGGGCGCGACATCGGCGGCTACGTCGAGGAGGCCAAGGAGGTCGCGGCCGCGACCGTCCCCCTCAAGGCCGGCTATTCGCTGGAGTGGTCGGGCCAGTACGAGAACATGCTGCGCGTGCGCGAGCGGCTCAAGCTCGTGGTGCCGATCACGGTCTTCGTCATCTTCCTCCTGCTGTACCTCAACACCAGGTCCGGCGTGAAGGCGGGCATCGTGATGCTCGCCGTGCCCTTCTCCGTGGTGGGCGCGGTCTGGCTCATGTGGCTGCTCGGCTACAACGTCTCGATCGCGGCCTGGGTCGGAATGATCGCGCTCATGGGCCTCGACGCGGAGACGGGCGTGTTCATGCTGCTCTTCCTGGACCTCTCCTACGAGGACGCGAAGGCCCGGGGACGGCTGCGCCATCTGGCCGATCTGCACGAGGCGATCGTGCACGGCGCGGTCAAGCGCGTGCGGCCCAAGATGATGACGGTGGCGGCGGCCATGATGGGCCTGATGCCGATCATGTGGTCCACGGGCGCGGGCTCCGACGTCATGAAGCGGGTAGCCGCGCCGATGGTCGGAGGCCTCGCCACCTCGTTCCTGATGGAGCTGCTCGTCTATCCCGCCATCTACCTGCTCTGGAAATGGAACTCGGAGGTCAAGGGCCACGCCCCGGAGGCGCATCCGGCGGCGGCCGCGTGAGTGCGGAGCGCCCGCGGGCGCGCAAGTCCCGCGCCTCCGGGCCCACTCACGCGCATTGGTTGCGCGCCCGCTCCGGGCCGCGACGCCTTTGCGCGCTCCCCACGCGGTGGCGGCCCTGGAACGTGTCTTGCTCGATTCGGGTCGGATGGGGGCCCACGTCCGTGGCTCGGGGGCGCGGGAGCCGCAACGACCGAGCACTGGAGCAGGAAAGATGAATCGAAGTCACGCTCGGGCTATCGGCACCGCGCTCGTCTCGGCCACCCTGCTGGCAGGCACCGCCCTTCTGGCCGCCGATGCCGGCGCCGCCACCGTGGACGGCAAGCAGATCTTCCTCGACCAGAAGTGCAACATGTGCCACGCGGTCAGCTCCGCGGGCATCACTCCGACGAGCAAGATCAAGGCGCCGGACCTCGCCGGCCTCGCCTCCAAGGAAGAAGCGGCCTGGCTCACCAAGTTCCTCAAGAAGGACGCGGACAAGAACGGCAAGAAGCACATCAAGAACTTCACCGGCAGCGACGAGGAGCTCGCCACGCTGGTCGCCTGGCTGCAGAAGCAGGCCGAGCCGGCCAAGAAGTAGCGGCCGCTCGAGACGGTTGAATCCTTTGATCCATTAACACCGACAGCCGCGAGAGGCACACTTCCATCGGCGCCGGCTCTCGGCGCTGGAGGCCGCGCCGATGGAAGCGCCCACGCCGAGGACCGCGCTCTTCAAGGATGCCGAGCACCTGGCGCGGGTGGCGGGTCTGTTCCTGCTGGGCATCGGTGGCTTCTGGGTGGCCCAGCGGCTCCTCGTCCCCGAGGGGTTCGGGCAGTATGGGCACTACCGTCCGGGCGCGCTCGCGGACAAGCGCGACCAGCCGCTCGTCTTCGCGGGACGAGCCGCCTGCGAGCAGTGCCATACGGACATCGCGGAGACGAAGGCCAAGGGCAAGCACGCGCGGCCCGCCTGCGAGGCCTGCCACGGCGCGCTCGCCCTCCACGCCTCCGACCCGACGGTCAAGCCCACACGGCCCGACGGGCGCACGCTCTGCCTCCGGTGCCATGCCGCGCTCGTCGGGCGCCCGAGCCCGTTCCCGCAGATCGACGCCGCCGAGCACGCCCCCGAGGGCGCCTGCACGGCCTGTCACGCCGCGCACGATCCCGGACTGGGAGGGGCCCCATGACGGTCGACCGCCGCGAGTTCCTGTCCCGCACGGGCAAGCTCCTCCTCCTCACCGGCACCGCCGCCGCCGCCCTGGAGCACGTCCTGGCCGGCCGGGCGGCGGCCGCCCCCGGCTACGCGGAGACCGAGCACTGGTGGGGGATGATCGTCGACATCGACAAGTGCATCGGCTGCGGCAACTGCGTGCGGGCCTGCAAGGAGGAGAACGACGTCCCCCGCGAGCCCTACTACTTCCGCACCTGGGTCGAGCGCTATCACGTCGAGCACGGCGACATGGAGCACCCCACCGTGGACTCCCCCAACGGCGGCTTCGACGGCTTCCCGGAGCGCTACGCGAGCGGCGACGGCAGCAAGAGCTTCTTCGTGCCCAAGCTGTGCAACCACTGCGTCGAGTCGCCCTGCGTGCAGGTCTGTCCCGTGGGCGCCACCTTCCGCAGCCGGGACGGCGTGGTGCTCGTCGACAAGGACTACTGCCTGGGCTGCCGCTACTGCGTCCAGGCCTGCCCGTATGGATGCCGCTACATCGATCCCCGCAAGCACGTCGTCGACAAGTGCGACCTGTGCTACCACCGGATCACCAAGGGCCTCACCACCGCCTGCGCCGAGGCCTGCCCCACGGGGGCCCGCCAGCTCGTCGACCTGAAGGACCCCAAGGACCCCGTGCACGCGTTCCTGCGCACCCGCAGCATCCAGGTGCTCAAGCCGCAGATGGCGACGCACGCCAAGGTCTTCTACGCCGGCCTCGACGGCTCCGTGCGCTAGGAGGAGACAGGTGGGAAGCACGATCCCGGGCGTCGACGGCTACATGTACCCGAACGAGATGGAGCTGCAGTGGGGGCTGCTCATCGTGCTCTATCCGTTCATCACCGGCCTGGTGGCGGGCGCGTTCATCCTGGCTTCGCTCGAGCGCGTGTTCAAGGTCGAGCAGGTCAAGCCGACCTATCGCCTGGCCCTGCTCACCGCCCTCGCCTTCCTGCTCGTGGCCCCCCTGCCCCTGCAGCTCCACCTCGGCCACCCCGAGCGGTCGTTCGAGATGTACCTGACCCCGCACCTGACGTCGGCCATGGCCATGTTCGGGTTCGTCTACCTCTGGTACCTGATGGCGGTGCTGCTGCTCGAGATCTGGCTGGAGTGGCGGCGCGAGATCGTGCTCCTGGCCGCGTCCACCACCGGCGTGCGCGGCTTCGTCTACCGGCTGCTCACCCTGGGGTCGCGGAACATCTCCGAGCGCGCCCTCGCCCTCGACGACCGCGTAGGCTGGCTGGTCACGCTGATCGGCATCCCGTCCGCGTTCCTGCTCCACGGATACGTGGGCTTCATCTTCGGGTCCGTGAAGGCGAACCCCTGGTGGTCCACGCCCCTCATGCCGATCGTCTTCCTGTTCTCCGCGATCGTCTCCGGCGTCGCCCTCGTCCTCCTCATGTACATGGCGGTGTGCGCGCTCAAGGGAGTGGCCGCCGACATGCGTTGCACGGACACGATGGGGCGCTATCTCCTCTATGCGTTCGTCATCGACTTCTCGCTGGAGATGCTGGACCTGCTGCACCGCGTCTACGAGGCGGACGAGTCGTTCAAATCGCTCGACTTCATGGTGCACACGCGCTTGTACGGGTCGCATATCCTCGTGCAGATCGTGGCCGGGACCATGGTGCCCATCGGGCTCCTGGCCCTCACGCAGGTCCTCTCCCTCACCGAGCGAGCGCGGCGCGGCCTCTACGTGGCGGCCACGATCCTGACCCTCGTGGGCATCTTCGCCATGAGGTGGAACGTCGTCATCGGCGGGCAGCTCTTCTCTAAGAGCTTCCTCGGGTACACGACCTACAAGATGGAGTTCGCGACCCGGGAAGGCCTCTTCACCGCGGCCCTCCTGCTCGCGCTGCCCTTCCTCATCCTGTGGGGCCTCGTTCGCCTGCTCCCGCCCTGGACCGCGCCCGAGTGGAGGACGGACCGGACCACGGCCTGACCTCGGGGCTAGGCGATTCGCCGGATGTGGACGTGGCGGGCGACCGCGCGCTGCAGGGCCACCGTCGTCTCCCCCACACGGACCACGGCGGCCGGGCGGCTCTGCTGCATCCGGACCTCGCGGCCCGGCACCAGGCCGAGCTGGGAGAGCTTCATCAGCATCGGGATGTCGGCGGCGGAAACCTTCAGGACGCGCGCGCTCTCCCCCGGGCGCAGGCAGTCCAGCGTCTGTACGGGATGACTCTCGACGGCGGCCGGCGCCGGCGCGGCGGCTCCGCGCAGGCGGCGCCACAGCCGCTGGACCCAGGCCAGGGTGCGCGAGCCGCGCGGGAACTGGTAGCCGCAGCGCGGGCAGCGGACGAGCTCCTCGCAGCCCTGCGTGATGGGGCAGGAGGCGCAGACCTGCCCCCCATGGGTGAAACGCAGGCCGCAGAGCGCGCAGGCGAAGGGGGTCTCGAGGCAGAGATCGCTCACGGGCGCACCGCCCCCATCAGCGCGTTCAGACCTGCGCCCACCAGGACCGCGAAGGGAATGATGAAGGCGGCCACCGCGGTCGCCGTCCGCCATCCGCGCTCCTTCACGATCATGAAGAAGTTCGCGATGCAGGGAATGAACAGCGTGATGGTCACCGCCGCCACCAGCGCCTGCACGGAGTCCAGGCGCCCGGCGCGTGCCAGCGCGTAGAGGCCGGCCGCCCCGAAGTCGCGGCGCAGGAAGCCGACGACGAAGGCGGCGGCCGCTTCCGGGGGAAGGCCGAGGAGGCCCGACACCACCGGCGCTCCGAGCCGCTGGAGCCAGCCGAGCAGATGGAGCCGGTCGGCGGTGAAGAGGATCAGGGTGCCGAGCACGAACAGGGGCACGGCCTCCTTGAGGTACCACTCGATGCGCCCGAGCGTCTTGACCGCGATGTTGCCGAGGCGAGGCACGCGCAGCGGCGGCAGCTCGAGGACGAAGTCGCTGCTGCGCCCGGGGATCACCGCCGCCGCCAGCCGGCCGACGAGGACGATGACGGAGACGATGACGAGGCCCCACAGGACGAAGGCGGCGGGATGCAGGGGACCGAGGAGGGCGAGCACCACGGTGAGCTGGGCCGAGCACGGCACCCCCAGGGCGAGGAGCAGGATGACGATCATCCGCTCCTTGCGCGTCTCCAGGATCCGCGTCGTCAGCGTGGCCATGGTGTCGCAGCCGAGCCCGAGCACCATGGGCAGGACGGCCTTGCCGTTGAGTCCCATGCGCCGGAAGAGCCCGTCCACCATGACGGCCAGCCGCGGCAGGTATCCCGAGTCCTCGAGGGCGCCGAACGCGATGAAGAACGTCCCCACGATCGGGAGCACCAGGGCCAGGGAGTAGGTGAGCGCCATCGTGATCACGCCGTAGGGACCCACGAGCAGGTCGCGCGCCAATGTCCAGGGCAGCAGGCGCTCCGCGGCGGCGACGGCGAGCGGGTTGATGACGCCGCCGAACAGGCCGGCCTCGAAGAGGCCCACCAGGGTGCCCGCGCCGAAGCGGCCGACGAACAGGTAGGCGAGGGTGAGGACGGCGGCGAGGATCGGGTATCCCCACACCGGATGCGTGGTCAGCGGCTCCAGTCGGTCGGCCACGCGCCGTGCGCGGCGAAGGCGGGGGCCGGCCGCCCCCGCTTCGAGGGCGATGTCAGCGGCCAGCGCGTGCCGGGTCTGGTGGATCGCGTATCCCGGCGGCTCCGGCAGCTCGCGCGCCAGCCGCTGCCGCGCCTGGTCCACGGCCGCCCGCCCTCCCGGTTGCGGAACGGGCAGGCCCTCCGCATGCGCTTCATCCGTCGCGAGCAGAAGGAGGGCGAGGGAGCGCGGCGTCACCGGCGCCGGGGGAAGCGTGCTGGCCAGGGCCGCGACGGCGCGCTCGACCGGCTCCGGATAATGGACGCGAAGGCCGCCCGGGCGTGCCGATTTCAGGGCGGCGCGCAGCTCGGGCAGTCCGCGCCGCCATATGGCGACGGTGGGGACCACCGGGACGCCGAGGCGGGCCGACAGGCGATCGACGTCCACCGCGAGTCCACGCTCCGCCGCCTCGTCCATCATGTTCACGCAGAGCACGTAGGGCAGCCCCATCTCCCCGACCTGGATGCCCAGCGCGAGAACGCGCTCGAGGTTCTTGGCGTCGCCCACGACGACCACCGAGGCGGCTTCGCCGGAGAGCAGGATGTCGCGCGTGACGCGCTCGTCCTCGGAGAGGGGCACGAGCGAGGCGGCACCCGGCGTGTCCACCACCGGGATCCGACGCGGGTCGAGGGCCAGCGTGGCCCGCGTGACTTCGACCGTGGTGCCGGGATAGTTCGAGACCGTCGCGTACGCCCCGGTCAGCGCGCCGAAGAGAGCGCTCTTGCCGACGTTGGGATTGCCCAGCAGGACGACCCCGCTCTCCCTCGAAACCGCCACTTCCACCACGCTCATCGTCCCGGACATCATCAATGGGCGTGCCGGGGCCCGGGGGCGGCGCCCTGCCGGCAACTCACGGACCGGCAATGAACTTGAACTTCGATTTCAGGATCCCGGGCGCAAGCCTTGCGCGGGCGGTCGGCCTCCGCGTACGTCTTGCGGCCCGCCCGTCAGCCGATCTGGGCGGCCGTGACCGGTCCCAGCCGCACGCGCGCGTCCACCACGACGGCGCCTTCCCCGCGCGCCCGGACCTTCACCGGGTTGAGGTCCAGCTCCCGCAGCTCGGGCACCGCTTCCACGAGGGCGGAGACGCGTTGCAGCAGGAGGGTGAGGGCGGCCCGGTCCGCGGGCGGCGAGCCGCGGTATCCGTCCAGGAGCGCCTTCATGCGCAGACGTTCGATCATCTCGGCCGCGTCCACGTCCGTCACCGGCGGCAAGCGGAACGACGCGTCACGCAGCAGCTCGACCTGGACGCCGCCGAGGCCGCATACGATGAGAGGCCCGAAGGTGGGATCGGTGACCACGCCCACGAGGGCCTCCAGGCCGGCCGCCACCTCGCGCTGCAGGAGGACGCGATCGAGCGGGCGGCCGACGGCGGCCAGGCGGTCTTTGAGAGTGGCCACGGCCGCGCGCACGTCCTCCGCGGAATGGAGGCCGAGGACCACCGCCCCGACGTCGCTCTTGTGCAGGAGGCCCGCGGAGACCGCCTTGGCCACCAGCGGGAACCCCATCGACTCCGCCAGCGCCGGCGCACGGTCGGGCGCGGCCAGCCGCGTGTCCGCGACCGCGATGTCGCAGGCGCGCAGCAGGCTCTCCGCCTCCGCGACGTCGAGCCAGAACGGCTCGTCGTGGCCGGCGAGGGCACGATCCACGATGGCGCGCACGGCGCTGCGCGCGCGCGCTCCGAGGCGCAGGGTCTCCCCGGCCGGGCGCGCCCTCCAGCCGCCGTAGCGCTCGGCCGCGGCCAGCGCCCGCGCCGCGTTCTCCGGGAAGCTGTACGACGGCAGGCGGCCGCGCGGGCCAGTGGCCAGGGCGGGCGGCGCGCCCCGGGAGGAGAGGAAGACGGTGAGCACGGGCTTCTTCGCGGGCACCGCGCCCGCCCCGCGCGCGATCGCCTCCGCGATCCCGCCCGCGCTGTTCGCGAGGGGAGGGACGAAGATGACGACCACCGAGTCCACGTTGGGGTCGGCGCCCACGGCCGCGATCGCGCGCGCGTAGTCGTCGGCGTGCGCGGAGGCGATCATGTCCACCGGGTTCTTGACGCTGGCCGTGGCGGGCAGGAAGGCGCGCAGGGAGTCCATGGTCGAGGGCGAGAGCTCGGGGAGATCCAGGCCGCGAGCCGCGCAGGCGTCGGCGAGCAGGATTCCCGGGCCGCCCGCGTTGGTCACGACCCCGACGCGCGGTCCCGGCGGCACGGGCTGGGTCGAGAGCAGCGAGACCACGTCGAAGAGGTCCTCCAGGGTCTCCGTGCGGATGACGCCGGCCTGCTCGAAGAGCGCGTCCACGGCCACGTCCAGGCAGGCCAGGGCCGCGGAATGGCTCGAGGCGGCGCGCGTCCCCGCCGCCGACCGCCCGGACTTGACGGCGACGATAGGCTTCCTCCGCGCGACCTCCGGGGCGAGCCGCGCGAAGCGGCGCGGATTGCCGAAGCTCTCCAGGTAGAGGGCGATGACCTCGGTGCGCGGGTCGTCCTTCCAGTAGGCGAGGAGGTCGTTGCCGCTCACGTCCGCCTTGTTGCCCACCGAGACGAACGTGGAGACCCCGAGATCGAGCGCGCGGGCGTAGTCGAGGACGGCCACCCCGAGGGCGCCGCTCTGCGAGAGCATGCCCACGTTGCCCGCGGGCGGGAAGGTGGGGGCGAAGGTGGCGTCGAGCGACACCGCGGGATCGGTGTTGATCACGCCCATGCAGTTGGGTCCCACGAGGCGGAGCCCGCATTCGCGGGCGAGGTCACGCAGGCGGCGCTGGACCTCCGCTCCCTTCTCGGACACTTCCGCGAACCCGGCCGAGATGACCACGACGCCGCGGGCGCCCGTGCGCCCGCATTCTTCCACCACGGCCTCGACGCCCGCGGCGGGCACGGCCACGATGACGAGGTCGACGGGGTGCCCGATCGCGCCCAGGGTCGGATAGGCGCGGAGGCCCTCGACGTGATCGGCGCGGCGGTTGACGGGGTAGATCGCGCCGCGGAAGCCGTGACGGACGAGGTTGGCGACGAGGGCGGCACCGATCGAACTCGGATCGCGTGAGGCGCCCACCACCGCCACCGAGCGCGGGTGCAGCAGGGCGCGCACGCCCTCGCTGGCCGCGTGCCAGGCGCGCTCGTCGCTGGCGCGCCGGGTCTCCGGCGTGGGCTCGATGGGGAACCAGGCGTGGATCACGCCTCCGCGCGAGCTTTCGCCCACGTGGAAGCCGAGCGCGACCACGACGTCGAACATCTTCCGGTTCGTGGCCAGGATGTCGGCCTCGAACCGCTCGACGCCGTCGGTGGCCGCGATGCGGGCCAGGTGCTCCATGAGCAGCGTGCCCACGCCGCGCCCCTGCCAGCCGTCCAGCACGGCCAGCGCGAACTCCGCCCGCCGGTGGTCGTCCTCGGCGCAGATGTAGCGGCCGACGCCGATGAACTCCTCGGCCTCGTCGTGGCGGCGCAGGGCCACGAGGCCGACGTGCCGCGAGAAATCGAGCTCAGTGAAGTACCGCAGCTCCGCGGGCGTCAGCTCCTTCTTCGCGCCCAGGAACCGGAAGCGGACGGAGTCGAAGCCGAGGCCGTGGAAGTGCGCCTGCAAGCGCTCCTTGTCGTCGGCGCGGATGGCGCGGATGTGGATGGAGCTTCCGTCGCGGAGCAGCGCGTCCGCGGCATAGCCGGCGAGGGCGGAAGTCACGAGGGTGCCCGGGGGAGTCACGGCCGTGCTTGAGAGCCCGTCCAGCCTTGCAGGATCGTCATGTAGTTCGCGCGCTCGTAGGCGGCGGGGTCTGGGCAGCCCTGGAGGTTCATGCTGCCGCGGGCCTGGGCCAGCGAGTCGTATTCGTGCTCCTCGAGCCAGCGCGCCATGTCGTCGCGCACGCGCGTCAGGTAGTCCGGACCGCGGGCGAGCAGGGCGGACACCATCTGGACGGCATGCGCTCCGGCCATCACCGCCTTGATGGCGTCGGCGCCGTCGTGGACGCCGCCGGTGGCGGCCAGGGAGGCGCGCACGCGGCCGGACAGGATGGCCAGCCAGCGCAGGCGCAGGGGAAGCTCCGACGACCGGGAGAGCTGGAGGGAGGGCACGACGCTGAGCTGCTCGGGATCGATGTCGGGCTGGTAGAAGCGATTGAAGAGGACGATGCCGTCGGCGCCCGTCGCGTCCAGGCGCGCGGCGAAGTGGGCGAGGGCGCTGAAGAATGGCGAGATCTTGACCGCGACCGGGATGCGGATCGAACGCTTGACCTCGCGCACCGCCTGCAGGGCGAGCTCCTCCACCTCGTCCCCGGTGAAGTCGGGGTCGGTGGGCAGGTGGTAGATGTTGAGCTCGAGGGCGTCCGCCCCCGCCTGCTCGATCGCACGCGGGTAGTCGCGCCAGGAGCCGGGCCGCGTGCCGTTGAGGGAGGCGATCACCGGGATCCGCACGGCGGCCTTCACGTGCGCGAGGTGCGCGAGGTACTCCTCCGGCCCCATCACGAACCGCTCGGGGCTCGGGAAGTAGCTCAGCGCCTCCGCGAAGGACTCGCCGCGCCGATCGAGGTGCAGATACGCGCTCAGCTCCTCGCGCGCGATCTGCTCGGCGAAGAGCGAGCGCAGGACGAGGGCAGGGGCGCCCGCATCCTCGAGACGACGGACCGTGTCGAGGTCGTCCGCCAGGGGCGAGGCGCCGGGCACGAGCGGATGCGCGAGCGTGAGACCCAGGTACGTGGTCGTGAGGTCCATCACCCCTCCTCGCCGCACTCGGCGTCTACCGCATCACAACCAATCGGCATGCCACGGATTTGGCCGGCTTAGACGCGTATCGGGGGGCGGATCCACGCAAGGTTTGCGATACGCGGGGGGGCGGGCGCGCCTTTTTCGCGGCCCCGTACTTCCCTAGCTTGGCGTGGACCGTTCGCATTGCCCGGTTCGGACGGTTCGATTGGCGGCACCGCCATTGCACCGGCGGGGCCACGTGACGTTCCCGATACGCGAGGCCATCCCCCTCGCCCCGACCATCACGCGCTACGTGGTCGACGCCCCTCTCGTCGCCCGCAAGCGGCAGGCCGGGCACTTCGTGATCGTGCGCGTCGCGGAAGGCGGTGAGCGGATTCCCCTGACCATCGTCGAAGGCGACGCCGCCGCGGGCACGATCACCCTGATCGTCCAGGCCGTCGGCAAGACCACGCGCCAGATGGCGAGGCTGCGAGCGGGCGACGTCCTGGCGGACGTCCTCGG
>Ga0209382_10001238_pt1 | contig 40723 bp, 30 predicted proteins | sample SoiMetdeltSBSDD5_FD_187599 | JGI IMG/M metagenome (GOLD analysis project Ga0209382, IMG submission 187599) | Bulk soil microbial communities from a Populus tree surrounding site in Tennessee, USA - Soil MetaG P. deltoides SBSDD5 (SPAdes) (version 2) | ecosystem: Environmental > Terrestrial >... | reverse complement strand
GTCCACTCCACTCACGTGATCACCCCCGTCGCTGCCGGTTGCTCCAGCATCGGGCGCCGGATCATGCGGTGGAGGTCGGCCCCGGCGGGCACCATCGGGAACACCGCCTCCTCCTTCTCCACCCGGAAGTCGAGGAGCACGGGCCCCTTGTTGGCGCGCGCGCGCTCGACGGCCGGACGCACCTCGTCGCGCCGGGTCACCCGCTCGCCGTCGATGCCGTAGGCGGCGGCGAGGGCGACGAAGTCGGGCGCCAGCAGTGGCGTCGCGGCGTAGCGGCGGTCGTAGAAGAACTCTTGCCACTGCCGCACCATCCCCAGGTAGCCGTTGTTGACGACGGCGATGTTCAGGTCGAGCCCTTCCTGGCGGACCGTCGCGAGCTCCGCCAGCGTCATCTGGAAGCCGCCGTCGCCCGCCACCACCCACACCTCGGCGTCGGGGCGCGCGAGCTTGGCGCCGATCGCCGCCGGCAGCGCGAAGCCCATCGTCCCCAGGCCGCCCGAGGTGATCAGCGTGCGCGGGCGCTCGTGCGGGTAGTACTGCGCCTCCCACATCTGGTGCTGGCCCACGTCGGTGACCACCAGCGCGTCGCCGGCCGTCTCGCGCCAGAGGTCGTGGATCACGTGCGCCGCGAAGAGCTTTCCGCCGTCGTCCTGGTGGACGATGTCGCGGCGGCGCGTCTCCCCGCGCCCCTCGTCGATCACCTGCCGCCACGCGACGTGCCGCTTGCGCGGCAGGAGCGGCTGCCAGGCGGCGAGCACCGCCCGCAGGTCGCCGTGCACCGCCACGTCGACCGCCACGTTTTTCCCCAGCTCGGAAGGGTCGATGTCGACGTGAATCTTGCGCGCCGTCCGCGCGTACGTGGCGAGCTTTCCGGTGACGCGGTCGTCGAAGCGCATGCCGAGGGCGATGAGCAGGTCGGCGTTCTGGATCGCCTCGTTGACGTACGCCTCGCCGTGCATTCCCATCATGCCCAGGCAGAGCGGGTGGCTGGCCGGGAAGCAGCCGAGCCCGAGAAGGGTCAGCGCCACCGGCAGGTCGGCGTGCTCGGCGAGACGCAGCAGCTCGGCGCCGGCGCCCGACTGCAGCACGCCGTGGCCGGCGAGGATGAGCGGGCGCTCGGCGGCGGCGATCAGCTCCGCGGCGCGCTGGAGCTCGGCGCGCGCCGGCGCCGGCGTGGCCCGCACGCCGGGCAGGTCGATCTCGGGCGGCCACGCGAACTCGATCGACGCCTGCTGCGCGTCCTTGCAGATGTCGACCAGGACCGGCCCCGGCCGCCCCTCTTGCGCGATGTGGAACGCCTGGCGCAGCGTCGGCGCGAGCTGGCCGACCTCGGTGACGAGGAAGGTCTGCTTGGTGATCGGCAGCGCGATGCCGGTGACGTCGGTCTCCTGGAAGGCGTCGCTGCCGAGCAGGTGCGAAGGCACCTGGCCGGTGATGAAGACCGTGGGGACGGAGTCCATCATCGCGTTGGCGATGCCGGTGGTGAGGTTGGTGGCCCCGGGGCCCGAGGTGGCGATCGCCACCCCGACCCGGCCGCTGGCCCGCGCGTAGCCGTCGGCCATGTGCGCGGCACCCTGCTCGTGGCGCACCAGCACGTGGCGGATCGGGTACTCGAGCATCGCGTCGTAGGCGGGGAGGATGCACCCACCCGGGTAGCCGAAGACGACCTCCACGCCCTCGCGCAGCAGGCACTCCCAGAGGATCCGCGCACCGGTCAGCTCCATGTCGCTCTCTCCTTACCGCCCGCCGCGGCGGCGAATGCCCCCGCGACCTCCGCCAGCACCGCATCGCCCGCCTCGGTCGTCGTCGCGTTGCCACCGCAGTCGGCTGTCGCCACGCCCGCGGCGAGCGCCCGCTCGACCGCGCCCTCGACCGCCTGCGCCTCGGCCTCGAGCCCCAGCGAGTGGCGCAGCAGCAGCGCCGCCGAGAGGATCGCCCCCAGCGGGTTGGCGATGCCACGCCCGGCGATGTCCGGCGCCGACCCGTGCACCGGCTCATAGAGGCCGAGCGTGCCCGCGCCCAGCGATGCCGAAGGCAAGAGGCCGAGCGAGCCCGCGAGCACCGAGGCCTCGTCGCTGAGGATGTCGCCGAAGAGGTTCTCGGTGAGCACGACGTCGAAGTCGCGCGGCCGCTGCACGAGGTGCATGGCGCAGGAGTCGACCAGCAAGTGCTCGAGGCGCACCTCGGGGAACTCCGCCGCCACCACTTCGCTCACCGTGCGGCGCCAGAGCCGCGAGGTGGCGAGCACGTTGGCCTTGTCGACCGAGGTGAGGCGCCCGCGCCGTGCCTTGGCGAGCCGCGCCGCCACGCGCGTCACGCGGCGCACCTCCTCGGCCTCGTAGCGGCAGACGTCTTCGGCCTCCTCGCTCCCCTCGCGTTTGGCGCCGTAGTAGATGCCCCCGAGCAGCTCGCGCACGAAGACGAGGTCGGTGCCGCGCACGACCTCGGCGCGCAGCGGCGTGCGCTCGACGAGCGCCGGGTGCGTCTTGACCGGCCGCAGGTTGGCGAAGGTGCCGAGCTCCCGGCGCAGGCGTAACAGGCCACGCTCGGGGCGGCGCGCCGGCTCGACACCGTCCCAGAGGGGGCCGCCGACGGCACCGAGCAGCACCGCATCGGCGCCGCGGCAGGCGGTGAGCGTCGCCGGCGGCAGCGGGTCGGCGGCGATCTCGAGGGCGCACCCGCCGACGGGCGCCTCGACGAAGGCGATCGCGAGTCCCGTGGCCTCGGCGATCGCGCGCAGCACGCGCACGGCTTGTGCGATCACCTCGGGGCCGATGCCGTCGCCAGGGAGCACCGCGACGCGTGCCGTCCGGGTCGGGGTCATCGCGCCCTCTCGAAGCGCGCGATGGCCTCGTCCTGGGCCACCAGGTATCCGAGCTCGTCGATGCCGTGCAGCAGGCAGTGGCGCGCGAACGGATCGAGCGGGAACGGAGTCCCGCTGCCGTCGGCGAGCCGCAGCTCGGCGGCGGCGACGTCGATCTCCACCTCGACCCCGGGCGCGGCGAGCAACCGGCGGTGGGTGACGACGTCGATCGCCACGGGCAGCAAGCCGTTTTTCAGGGCGTTCTGGCGGAAGATGTCGCTGAACGAGGTGCTGACGACGGCCTGGAAGCCGAAGTCGCGCAGCGCCCAGACCGCGTGCTCGCGCGAGGAGCCGCAGCCGAAGTTGTCCCCCGTCACGAGCACGACGGCGCCCTCGGCTTCGGGGCGATTCAGCGCGAACTCGGGGCGGGCGCGCCCGTCGCCGTCGAAGCGCCAGTCGGCGAAGAGGTGGCGCCCGAGGTCGCCGCGCACCGTCGTCGTCAAGAAGCGCGCCGGGATGATGCGGTCGGTGTCGATGTGCGGCTGCGCCAGCACGGCCGTGCGGCCGACCACGCGTCGCAGCGGCTGCCCCGCCCAGTTCCCCTCCGACTGCGGAGAGGTCCGGGGCGGGGTGCCCCCCTGCCCCGCGGGGGGCAGGGGGGCCGGTCGGGGATGCGGCGCGTCCACAGGCTCGGACGCGGGTGGGAACGAACTCGTGCGACTGCTCATGGTCAGTCCATCCATTGCCGGGGATCGGCGACGCGGCCGGCGAGCGCCGACGCCGCGGCGGTGAGCGGGCTGGCGAGGAAGGTGCGACCTCCCGGCCCCTGGCGCCCCTCGAAGTTGCGGTTGGAGGTGGAGACGGCGTAGTGGCCGGGCGGCAGGCGATCGCCGTTCATGGCGATGCACATCGAGCACCCCGGCTCGCGCCACTCGGCCCCGGCGCGGCGGAACACCTCGTCGAGCCCCTCGGCCTCCGCCTCGCGCTTGACGCGCTGGGAGCCGGGCACGACGAGCATGCGCGTCGTCGGGTCGATGTGCCGCTCGCGAAGCACGCTCGCCGCCGCGCGCAGGTCCGAAAGGCGACCGTTGGTGCAACTGCCCAGGAAGACCACGTCGACCGGGTGGCCGAGCACCGGGAGCCCGGGCGCGAGCCCCATGTAGGCGAGCGCGCGCTCGAACGAGAGTCGCGTGTCGGCGTCGGGCAGGTGCCACGGCATCGGGATCTCGCCGCCGATGGGGATCGCCATGCCGGGGTGGGTGCCGAAGGTGACCATCGGCTCGAGCGACGAGGCGTCGAACGTGATCTGGCGGTCGAAGCGCGCGCCGGGATCGCCCGCCAGCTCGCGCCACCCCGCCGCCGCTCGCTCGAGGTCGGCAGCCGGCGGCGCGAACTGTCGCCCCGCCAGGTAGGAGCAGGTGGTCTCGTCGGGGGCGACCATCCCCGCGCGCGCCCCCGCCTCGATCGACATGTTGCAGACGGTCATCCGCCCCTCCATGTCGAGCGCCTCGATGGCCGGCCCCATGTATTCGATGGCGTGGCCCGTGGCGCCGCCGACGCCCAGCTCGGCGATGAGGCCGAGCACGAGGTCCTTCGCGGTCACGCCCGGCGAGAGGCGCCCCTCGACGCGCACGGCGAAGCTCTTCGGCTTGCGCTGCAAGAGGCACTGGGTGGCGAGCACGTGCCCCACCTCGCTCGAGCCGATGCCGAAGGCGAGCGCGCCGAAGGCGCCGTGCGTCGAGGTGTGGCTGTCGCCGCAGACGATCGTCATCCCCGGCTGCGTCAACCCCAGCTCGGGGCCGATGACGTGCACGATCCCCTGCCGCTCGTCACCCAGCGCGTAGAGCGAGATGCCGTGACGTCGGCAGTTGCGCTCGAGCGTGGCGATCTGTTCGTCCGCCGCCGTCGTGGCGATCGCGCGCAGGCCGGACGGCTTGCCGGCGCCGCGCTCGCCCACTGCGGACGGGCGCGGCGCCGTCGAGGTCGAGTGATCCATGGTGGCCACCGTGCGATCGGGCCGCCGCACCCGCAGGCCGCGCGCGTCGAGCTCGGCGAAGGCCTGGGGCGAGGTCACCTCGTGCACGAGGTGGAGGTCGACGTAGAGCACCGCCGGCGCCTCGGCGTTCTCGCCGCGCACGAGGTGGGCGTCCCAGATCTTGTCGAGCATCGTGCGCGGCGTCGGAGCGCTCATCGGACACCTCCCGCCGGGGCGCCCGCCGTGGCCTGGGCGCCTTCCGTCGTCACGGCCGCGGGCGGCGCCAGAACGGCGCCGGCGGCGATGCGGTTCACCGCCGCCAGCGCGGCGCGCACGGCAGCCTCCACGATGTCGGTCGAGAGGCCGCGCCCGCGGTGGAGGCGCCCGGCGTGCTCGACCTCCACCACCGCCTCGGCCTGCGCGTCCTCGCCGCTGCTGACGCTGCGCACCTCGAGGCCGCGCAGCGAGCCCTCGAGACCGGTCAGCCGCTGGATGGCGTGGAACGCCGCGTCCACGGGTCCGTCGCCGCAGGCCGCCTCGGCGCGCTCGGCGCCGTCGGCGGGATCGCGAAGCACCACCACCGCCGAGGGGATGGCGCCGTTGCCGGCCGTCGCCTGCAGCGTGACCAGCTGCCACCCGTCGTCGTGCGTTCCGACGGCGCCGCCGCCGGCGAGCGCCAGCAGGTCGCTGTCGAAGACCTCCTTCTTCTTGTCCGCCAGCGTCTTGAAGGCGACGAAGATGGAGTCGAGCTGCTCCTCGTCGGGCGTGTGCCCGAGCTCCTCGAGCCGCGCCCGCAGGGCGTGGCGGCCGCTGTGCTTGCCGAGCACCATCTGGCTGCGCGGGAAGCCGACGTCCTCCGGCTTCAGGATCTCGTAGGTCGAGGGGTGGCGCAGCATGCCGTGCTGGTGGATGCCGGCCTCGTGGGCGAAGGCGTTCTGGCCGACGATGGCCTTGTTGCGCTGCACCGCGAGGCCGGTGACGGCGGAGACGAGCCGACTGGTGGCGAAGAGGCGCTCGCCGCGCACGCCCGTCGTCACGCCGAAGCGCTGGCGGTGGGTGGTGATCGCCGAGACCACTTCCTCGAGGGCGGCGTTGCCGGCGCGCTCGCCGATGCCGTTGACGGTGCACTCGACCTGCCGCGCGCCGGCCTCGATGCCCGCCAGGCTGTTGGCCACCGCCAGGCCGAGGTCGTCGTGGCAGTGGACGCTCCAGGTCACCGCGTCGGCGCCGCGCACCCTCCGCCGCAGCTCGGCGATGAGGCCGCCGTACATCGACGGCAGCGCGTAGCCGACGGTGTCGGGAACGTTGATGGTGGTGGCGCCGGCGGCGATGGCGCGCTCGACGACCTCGGCGAGGAACTCGGGCTCGGTGCGGACGGCGTCTTCGGCGGAGAACTCGACGTCGTCGCACACGGCCCGCGCCCTCGCCACGCCGTCCTCGACGGCCGCGATGACCTGCTCGGGGGTCATCCCGAGCTTCCACTGGCGGTGGATGGGGCTCGTCGCAAGGAAGACGTGGATGCGGGGGCGGGCCGCCTCGGCGAGCGCCTCCCAGGCGCGCTCGATGTCCTCGCGCTTGGCCCGCGCCAGGCCGGCGACGATCGGCCCCTCGGCACGCCGCGCCACCGCCCGCACCGACTCGAAGTCGCCGTCGGAGGCGATCGGGAAGCCGGCCTCGATCACGTCCACCCCGAGCGCCGCTAGCGCGCGCGCCACCTCGAGCTTCTCCGGCAGCGTCATGCTGCATCCCGGCGACTGTTCGCCGTCACGCAGCGTGGTGTCGAAGACGATGACTCGCTGGTGGTCGTGGCCGTGTTCCATGTCCCGCTCTCCCTCGTGATGCGCAAAAACAAAAAGCCCCCGAGATCTGCATCTCGGGGGCTTTTGACTTGCGCGGTTGCTGGCTGCGTCTAGGTCGTTGGCACCCCGAGTTGGAGGCTAAGAATGAGGACGACAAGCACGAGGACGCCGAGCCCGAGCAGGTTGCTCGCGGCGGCATCGAGGACGTTGGTGCGGACCGAGACGGGCATCAGGGGGCGGATTGTAGGCAGAGTTTGGGAGTGGTTGTCAATAGGGTCGATGCAAATCACTTCGCATCCGGAGGGAACGGTGACCGGTACGAAGCATTTCGTGGTGGCTCGGCGAGTGGTCGCTCGGTCGTATTGGGTCGCCGGCCGGCGGGTGCGGGCAGGGCCGCGAGCTGGGGCCCCCGCCGGGGGCCGGCGCCGCTCTCGTGGTCGCTGGTGGACGCCCGCTGATCGCGGGCGACCGGCGACGGCGAGGTCGCCCATCCACGTCCGCGATAAGCGGGCTTGCGGCGCCTGTACGCGGGGACGCGCGGGCACCTTCGTGGTCGCTCGGCATCGTGCTAGTTGCGCTCCCGCGAACCCCCCGTCGGGGGCCCCAGCCCGCGGCCCAACCCGCACCCGCCTCTGCTGGTGGTAGTTGAGCACCGAGGAAACCGGTGGTGCTCCGGGACCGCAACGACGACGTCAGGCGATCGGGGCGGGCTACGCGCTGCACTCCCCCTCCATCGTCACGACGGTCATCTCGCCCGCGTCGCCGAGGTCGATGAAGTCTTCGGGGAGGGCGTCCTCGATGGCCAGCTTCTCGAGATCGACGAGGGCAGCCTTTGCTCGGGCGGGCTCGACCCGTTGCAGGAACTCCAGCGCGCTTTCGCCCGGCTTGCGGTCGGCGATGTAGAGGGCGAGGAGGCGGCGCACGGCTTCGGGGCCGCGGCGGGCGGGGATCTTGCCGACCAGGCGGCCGAAGCGGGCGTCGTCACCGGCGGCGCCGCCGCCGACGGTGACGAAGTACTGCGGGACGAGACGCTCGCCGAGGCGGCGCACGCTGCCCTGGAAGCCGATGCCGGCGACGTGGTGGCGGCTGCAGCCGTTGGGGCAGCCGCTGACCTTGACGTCGAGGCCCGGCGCGGCGGCGACGAGCTCGGGGAGCTCGCGCAGCGAGTCGGCGAGGAGCTGGCCGAGGCCGCGCGAGCGGGTGATGGCGAGCTTGCACGATTCGGCGCCGGGGCAGCTCACGACGTCGGCGAGGGTGCCGGCGCCTCCGGTGCCGAGGCCGGCGGCGGCAAGACGGGCGTGGAGAGCGGGAACGTCCTCATGCCGCACCCAGCGCAGGAGGAGGTTCTGCTCGGCGGTGGCCCGGGCGCCGCCGTCGCCGTAGGCCTCGACGAGGTCGGCGAGCACACGGAGCTGCTCCGAGGTGATGTCGCCGATGGGCAGCGTGACCGTCGCCATCACGTACCCGTGCTGCCGCTGCTCGCGCACGTTGTCGCGGGCCCAGCTCGCGAGCTGTGCGTCGGGCGAGTGACCTGGCGTGGCCGGGAGCACCGGCAGCACGGATGGGTGCTGACCCGGACCGTGCGTCGCGGTGGCGACCACGCGTCGGGCGACCTCGTCCAGGGTGGGTGCGTCGGCGCGGGGCCAGTCCGGCGCCTCCTCGACTGTCGGGTCGTCGGGCGGGAACGGGAACGGGATGCCCGCCGCCTCGCGGATCGCGTCGCGCTCGCGCGCGTACTCCTCGCGGAACTTCGGGAAGCCGATCTCCTTGATGAGGTATTTGATGCGGTTGCGCTGCCGGTGCTGGTAGTCGCCCAGCCGGTGGTAGACGCGCAGCACCGCCTCCGCGGCGGCGAGGATCTCCGACGCGGGGAGGGCCTCTTCGAGCACCTGCGCCGAGGTCGGCTTGATCGAGGTTCCACCGCCGACGGAGACGCGGAAGCCGCGCCGCGAGGGGCCACCGAACGTGTCGGGCGGCAGCAGCACGGCGCGGAAGCCGAGGTCGTGGATGGCGGTCTGCGCGTGGTCGACGGGGCACCCCTCGAAGGCCGTCTTGAACTTCCTGGGCAGCACCGCGGCGAGGCGATGGCGCAACAGGAAGCGGGTGAGCGCCTCCGCGTACGGGGTGACGTCGAAGAGCTCGTCGGCGGCGACGCCGGCGTATTGGCAGGCGGTGATGTTGCGCACCGAGTTGCCGCACGCCTCGCGCGTGGTGAGGCCGACGTCGGCGAGGCGGTCGAGCACCTTCGAGACGTCCGCCAGCTCGACGAAGTGCAGCTGCACGTTCTGCCGCGTCGTCACGTGGCCGAAGCCGCGCGACCAGCGCTCCGCCACCTCGGCAAGGGCGCGCAGCTGAGGCCCGTCGAGGATCCCCTGCGGGATCTTGACGCGGATCATCGACAGCGACCCCTCCTGGCGCTGGCCGTAGGCGCCGCGCAGGAGGCGGAACGAGCGCCACTCGTCGGCGCCGATCTCGCCGCGCTCGAAGCGGTCGAGGGTGGTCACGAACTCGTCGACCTCGGAGCGGTCGGCAAAAGAGAGCCGGGCGCGGCCGAGGACGTGGGGGTCGTCGAGGATGCTCATCGCGCGCTCCTTTCGGCGGCGCGGAGGGGATGCGGGGCGGCGGTGATGCTGGGGCCGGCGACGGCGCCGGCGTCGGCGCGGCTCGCGGCGGCGACGTCGACGACGGCGCCGACGACGATGGTGCCGGGCGCGTCGGCTAGGGCCGCGGGGATCTCCGCGTCGCCGAGCGCCGCCAGCGTGCCGATCCAGGTGTGCGCTTCCGGGGTCCCGGCGGCGAGGAGCAGCGCGGCGGGGGTCTCCCCCGCCCACGCGAGCTCGAGGAGGAACGCCGCCAGCTCGCCGCGCGTCGCCACGCCCATGAGCACGACGACCGTCGCCGCCCCCGGGGCGAGACCGTCGAGGACCGGTCCATACGCGCCCGCGCTGTGACCGGCGACGACGACGAACCCCGCGGCGAGGCCGCGGTGCGTCACCGGGATGCCCGCGAGCGCCGGCGCCGCGAGCGCGCTGGAGATCCCGGGGACCACCTCGAACGGCACTCCCGCCGCGGCTAGGGCGAGCGCCTCCTCGCCGCCGCGGCCGAAGACGAAGGGATCGCCCCCCTTGAGGCGCACCACTCGCTTGCCGCGCCGGGCGGCGCGCACGAGCAGGTGGTGGATGCTCTCCTGAGGCGTCCCGCCGCCGCCGGCGCGCTTGGCGACCGAGAACCGCTGCGCGCCGCGCGCGAGCTCGAGCACGTCGTTCGAGACCAGGCCGTCGTAGAAGACGACGTCGGCCGCGGCGAGCGCACGGGCCGCCTTGAGCGTGAGGAGCTCGGGGTCGCCCGGGCCGGCGCCGACGAGCGAGACGAAGCCGCCGTTGGCGGCGGCGGCGCTCACGCGTCACCTCCGTCGCGCTGCGTGGCCGGAGTGGGCCCCAGACGCGCGGGGGCAGGCCCCGCCCCTACATCGGGAAGGGACCCGGCTTGAACGCCACCCGGAACTTGGGCGGCACTCGGAACCTGAACCAGATCGGGCAGCGTCGTCTGGTCCGGTGTAGGGGCGGGGCCTGACCCCGCCCTTCCGGCACCGCGCCGCTCGTAGAGCCGGTTCAACGCGCGCAAGAGCTGCGGCCGCCGCTCCGCCATCGGCACGCCGCCTCGCCGCTGGAGGCGCTTGAGCAGCCGCGCCGCCCTCCGCCAACGGCCGACGTCGTCGGGCACGAGGGTCTCGAGCCCCTCGCGCAGGAGGCCCGCGAGCGCCGGCGCCTCCCCCGCCGTCGAGAGCGCCACGGTGACGCCGCCGCGACGGAAGACGCCGCCGGTGTAGCAAGTCGCGTGGCGCGGGTCGTCGACGGCGTTGACGAAGAGGCGAAGCGGCGCCGCCGCCGCGGCCACCTCGCGGTTGACCTCGGGCGGCGCCGCCGCCACGACCAGCCAGACGTCCTCGAGGTCGGAGAGCGCGAAGGCACGGCGCTCGACGCGCACGCCGGCGGCGGCGATCTCGGCGCGGACCTCCGGCGCCACCACGGTCACCTCGGCGCCGGCGTCGAGGAGCGCGCCGAGCTTGCCGGCCGCCACCGCCCCGCCGCCGACGAGCAGCACCCGGCGGCCGCGGAGGTCGAGGAAGACGGGCAGGAGGGGCACGCTCACGACGGCGGCCTCTCGTCCGGGACCGGCTCCGCAAGCCCTCGCGCGGCAAGGGCGTCGAGGACCTTGCCGAGGCTCTCCACCACCGTCTCCACGTCGCTGTGCACCGCGACGTCGGGATACTCGGGCGCCTCGTAGGGATCCGACACGCCGGTGAAGTGCGCGATCTCGCCGCGCAGCGCCCGCGCATAGAGACCCTTCACGTCGCGCGACACGAGCGTCTCGAGCGGCGCGGTCGCGAAGACCTCGAGGAAGGGGATCCCCTCGTCCTCGGCGAGGCGGCGCACCTCGGCCCGCGTCTCGGCGTAGGGCGAGATCGCCGCGGTCACCACCGCCACGCCGTGGCGCGCCAGGAGCCGCGCCACGTAGCCGATGCGCCGGATGTTGGTGTCGCGATCCTCGCGCGAGAAGCCGAGCCCGCGCGAGAGTTGCTCGCGGAACTCGTCGCCGTCGAGCACCTCGACCGGCGCGCCACCGGCGGTGAGCGCGCCGCGCACCGCCTGCGCCAGCGTGCTCTTGCCGGCGCCCGAGAGCCCCGTGAGCCAGAGGATGAAGCCGCGCCGCTCCGGTTGCGCCGACGGCACCGCGACGCTCGGCGCTGCCGCCACCGTCACCTCCGCCGCGTGCGGGATCGCCGCCGCCGCATGCTGCGCCGGCGCCGGCGCGCCGGACGCCCCGACGTAGTGGGCGCGCAGGATCTCGGCCACCTCGGGCCGCGTGAACTCCGGCGGCAGGTCGCCGCCCTCGCGCAGGATCTCGCGCACGCGCGTCCCCGAGAGCTCGAGCCGCTCGGAGGCGTCGTGCGGGCACGAGCGCGCCGAGGTCAACGTGCCGCAGGCGCGGCAGTAGAACGTCGGCTCGAGGCGCAGCGGCGTCACTCCCAGCTCGTCGGCCTCGAAGCGGTCGAAGATCTGCTGCGCCTCGTAGGGGCCGTAGAAGCTGCCGACGCCCGCGTGGTCGCGGCCGACGATGAGCCGGTCGATGCCGTAGTTCTTGCGCACGATGGCGTGGAAGAGCGCCTCGCGCGGGCCCGCGTAGCGCATGGCGGCAGGGAACGCGGCGAGGATCGTCCGCTCGCGCGGGTAGTAGGCGGCGACGAGCGCCTCGTAGGCGCGGAAGCGCACCGCGGCCGGCACATCGTCGCCCTTGGTCTCGCCGACGAGCGGGTGGATGACGAGGCCGTCCGCCTGCTCGAGGGCGAGCTTGGTGAGGTGCTCGTGCGCGCGGTGGATCGGGTTGCGGGTCTGGAACCCCGCCACCGTGCGCCAGCCGCGGCGGCGGATCTCCTGCCGCAGCTCGCGCGGCGTGTAGCGGTGCTCGGCGAAGGGGATCGTCTCCGGCAACGGCAGCACCAGCACCGGGCCGGCGACGAGCGTCCGCGGCCGCGCGATGAGGTACGCGACGCCAGGGTGCGACGGGTCCTCGGTGCCGTAGACCGCCGCCGATTCGGCCAGCGGGTCGCGCTCGAAGAGCTCCTCGACCTGCAGCGTGCCGAGGAGCCGTCCCTCGGCGTCGCGCAGCGCCACCTCGCCGCCCACGGCGACCGTCGCTGCGACCTCGGGCGTCACGGCCAGCGTGAAGGGAAGCGGCCAGACCGTGCCATCGGCGAGTCGCAGCCGGTCGAGGACACTCGCGTAGTCGGCGGAACCGAGGAACCCGGTGAGCGGGCTCGCGGCGCCGGTGGCGATCAGCTCGAGGTCGGCCCCCTCGCGGGCGTCGAGGGCGATGGATGGAAGCCGCTGCGCCCGCTCGAGGAGCAGCAGCACCTCGGCCGCGGGGACGAAGCGGTCGACGAGGTGGCCGCCGTGCGGCAGCAGCTCGGTCGGCGCCTCGGCGGCGCGGAGGATGGTGGTCGGCGCGGCCGAATGGGCAGGCGTCCCGGGGTGGGCAGGCGTCCCGGGATGGGCAGGCGTCCCGGGATGGGCAGGCGTCCCGAGGGCGGCCGACGCCTCGACGGGCAACAGCGCGCGGGCGGCGCTGGAAGACTGGGCGCTCATGTCGGGCTCTCTCCGTGCAGGATCGTCGTTGAGGTCGGTGTCGTGATGGAAGGCACGCTCGTCGTCGCCACGGGCAGCGTCGAGCCGGTCGTCGATGCGTTGCGGCTCCGCAGGTGAAGGCCGCACTCCGTCTTCGCCCTGCCGCGCCAGCGGCCGGCGCGGGCTTCCTCGCCAGGGGCTATCGGGGTCGTGCACGGCCAGCAGCCTATGCTGGGAAACCCCAGCGGATGCAGCGTGTTAGTGGGCACGTCGTGGGCCCTCAGGTAGGCCCAGACCTGGTCCGACGACCAGGCGGCCAGCGGGCTCACCTTGACGAGGCCGGTCGCCGCGTCGCGCTCCACCACCGAGGCGGTTGCGCGGTCCGCCGTCTGGTCGCGGCGGATCGCCGCCACCCAAGCTTCGTGGCCGGCGAGAGCGAGGCGCAGCGGCAACACCTTGCGCAGCTCGCAGCAGCGGTCCGGCGCGCGCTCCCAGAGACGCTCGCCGTGGAGCGCCGCCTGCTCGTCGAGGCTGAGCTGGGGGCGCACGGCGCGGATGGTGATGCCGTAGCGCCCCTCGAGACGGCGCCAGAGGTCGCGCGTCTCGGCGAAGAGCAGGCCGGTGTCGAGGGTGAAGACGTCGATCGGCAGCTCGTGGCGGCCGATCAGGTCGATGAGGACGCACCCTTCGGGGCCGAAACCGGTCGCGAAGGCGAGGCGGGGCGCGAAGCGCTCGGCGGCCCAGCGCAGGATCTCGAGCGGCTCACCGCCCTCGAGATGGCGCGCCGCCAGCGCGAGCTCGTGGTCGCCGGCCGACCGCGCCACGGCTGCACTGGGTGCCGTCGTGTTGGGCGACGTCTCGCGGTCGAGGAGAACGGCTGCAGATACCTGGGACAACTCCGATACCCCCTTGCAGGATCGACGGATTCAAGGACCGCCGCCACGCCGGCGGCGGAAACGAAAAAGGCCCGGGAAACTCTCCCGAGCCTTCCGTCATCCATGTTCAGGGTACTGGGGTTGCTAGAGAGCCAGGCCGGTGAACGTGGGCGCGGAGGCTCCGGGAATCTCCCGGGCCTCGCTACAACACATGCAGGTCGTCGCCGCCGCGTTCACGAGCAAAGTTCTACGCGGTATGCGCACGGTTGTCAAGAGGTGGTTGCGCGGTCATCACGATTCTTCATCGCTCGATGCGGGTGCCCGAGCCGTTCACTCCCGTACGAAGTAACGCGTAGACCCGGGCTCGGGCGGCGCACCGACGACCCACTTGTAGGTCGTCAGCTCGCGCAGCGCCATCGGCCCGCGGGCGTGGATCTTCTGCGTCGAGACCGCCACCTCGGCGCCCAGCCCGAGCTGGCCGCCGTCGTTGAAACGCGTCGAGGCGTTGACCATCACCGCGGCGGCGTCGACCTCGTCGACGAAGCGGGCGCTGGCGGCGGCGTCTTCGGTGAGGATCGCCTCGGAGTGGCCACTGCCGTGACGGTGGATGTGCTCGAGCGCCTCGTCGAGGCCGTCGACGACGCGCAGCGACAGCACGAGGGCGAGGAACTCGGTGCCGAAGTCGCCGTCGCCGGCGGGGATTGCGGGGACGCCGGCCGCGTGCAGGATGGCGAGCCCCTCGCCGTCGGCGCGCAGCTCGACGCCGCTCGCCGCGAGGTCGGCGCCGACGGACGGCAGGAGGCGCTCCGCCATCCGGCGCTCGACGAGCAGCGTGTCGAGGGCGTTGCACACGGAGGGCCGCTGCACTTTCGCGTTGTGGACGATCGCCCGCGCGCGCTCGAGGTCGGCGGTGGCGTCGACGTAGAGGTGGCAGACGCCGATGCCGCCCGAGATCACGGGGATCGTCGCGTTCTCGCGACAGAAGCGATGGAGCGCCTCGCCGCCGCGCGGGATGACGACGTCGACGAAGCGCTCGAGGCGGAGCAGCCTGCGGACGAGCTCCCGGCCCGGGTCGGCGAGGACCTGCACCGCCTCCCGCGGTAGCCCGCTGCCTTCGAGCGCGCCACAGACCACCTCGCCGAGCGTCGCGTTCGAGCGCATGGTCTCCTTGCCGCCGCGCAGGATCGTCGCGTTCCCGGTCTTCAGGCAGAGCGCCGCCACGTCGACGGTGACGTTCGGGCGCGCCTCGTAGATCGCCGCCACCACGCCGAGCGGCACGCGGCGCCGGTGCACGGGGAGGCCGTTCGGCAGCACGCCCTCGTCGAAGCGCTCGCCCACCGGGTCGGGGAGCGTCGCCACACGCTCGACGTCGCTCGCCAGGGCCTCGAGCCGGGCCGGCGTGAGCAGCAGGCGGTCGACGAGCGCCGGCGCAAGATCCGAGCGGCGCGCCTCGTCGACGTCGGCGGCGTTGGCGGCGAGGATCTGCCCTTCGGCCTGACGCAACGCGCGAGAGATGGCGCGCAACGCCTCGTCCTTGACGGCCGTGGGCGTCGTCGCCAGCTTGCGCGAGGCGGACCTCGCCGCGGCGCCCATCGCCTCGAGGTCCACGGTCGATTCGTCGCTGCCGGCGCTCATACCAGCATCACCATGTCGTCGCGGTGGACCGCCTCGGCACCGTAGTCGTAGCCGAGCACCTCGGCGATGCGCGCCGACTTCTGCCCGGCGATCTGGCGCAGCTCGGCCGCGCCGTAGCGCACCATGCCGCAGGCGAGCTCCTGGCCGCCGCGGCCGCAGATGCGCACCGTCTGCCCGCGCTCGAAGGCGCCCTCGACGGCGACGATTCCCGCCGGCAGCAGACTCCGTCCGTCGCGCCGCAGCGCCTGCTCGGCGCCGCCGTCGACCTCGATGCGGGCCGCGCGCACCGTCTCGGCGAGGATCCACCGCTTGCGCGCCTCGAGCCGCGTGCCGGCGCGGCTCCGGAAGAGCGTGCCGCACTCCTCGCCGCGGGCGGCGCGCAGCACGACGTCCGGGAGGTCCCCGGCGGCGATCACGGTGTCGACCCCGGCGCGGGTCGCCAGGTCGGCCGCGTGGAGCTTGGTGCGCATCCCGCCGGTGCCGCGGTGGCTCCCCGCCTCGCCGGCGAGGGCCCAGACCGAGTCGTCGATTGCTTCGACGACCTCTACGAGCCGGGCGCCAGGGTCGGTCGCCGGGTCGGCACTCATCAGCCCCGGGCGGTCGGTGGCGAGCAGCAGCAGGTCGGCCTCGACCAGCGCGGCGACCCGGGCCGACAGCGTGTCGTTGTCGCCCACCTTGATCTCCTCGGTGGCGACGACGTCGTTCTCGTTGACGATGGGGAGGATGCCGCGCTCGAGGCAGGCGAGCAGCGTGGTGCGGGCGTTGAGGTAGCGGCGCCGATCGCGCAGGTCGTCGCGGGTGAGCAGGGTCTGCGCCACGCCGACGCCGTAGAGGTCGGCCACCTGCGCGTAGAGGTGCATCAACCGCCCCTGACCGATGGCGGCGAAGAGCTGCTTCTCGGGCAGCGTGCGCCTGCGCGCCGGGAACCCGAGCTGCTCCCAGCCGGCGAGCACGGCGCCGGAGGTGACGAGCAGCGGCTCGCCGCCCGCCGCGCGCAGGGCCGCGAGCTGCCGCACGAGGTCGACGATGCGCGGCCGGTGGAGCCGGTCGGTCGAGGCGGTGAGGACGCTCGTCCCCACCTTGACGACGACGCGCCGGTAGCGCAGCGGCTGAGGAGCGGACGCCGTCATGGGCCGTGCAGTATACGGGCGCATGGGGAGCGGCTACGGATGACCGCGGTTGCCGCGGGCGGGGACAAGCCCCGCCCCTACACCCGGAGCCGCAATGGACGCGAGAGAGATGGTGGCGGTCTGCCGGTCAGCTCGCTCCTCCGGATGTAGGGGCGGGGCTTGTCCCCGCCCGCGGTCTCGCGACTGGCCTGCCAGGCGGTCGTCGAGTGCGCTGCCGTCCGCGGCCCCCGTCGAGATTCGATGCGCCGGGATCCCGCCTTCACGACACCACCACCACCAGGCGTAGGATGCGCGCTTCTTCGCACGGCTCCGGAAGGACGCGCCATGACCAACGACAGCCCCCTCAACCGCCGCAGCCAGGCGATCACCGCCGGCATGGAGCGCGCCCCCAACCGCGCCATGCTCCGCGCCGTCGGCTTCGACGACAGCGACTTCGAGAAGCCGATCGTCGGCGTCGCCAGCGCGCACTCCAACCTGACGCCGTGCAACGTGGGGATCGGCGGCCTCGTCGAGCGCGCCGAGGCTTCCCTGCGCACGGGCGGTGCCATGCCCCAGCGCTTCGGCACCATCACCGTCTCCGACGGCATCTCGATGGGCACCGACGGCATGCGCTATTCGCTCGTGTCGCGCGAGGTGATCGCCGACTCGATCGAGACGGTCTGCCGCGCGCAGGCGATGGACGGGCTCCTGGCCGTCGGCGGCTGCGACAAGAACATGCCGGGTGCGATGATCGCCATCGCCCGCCTCGACGTGCCGGCGGTCTTCGTCTACGGCGGCACCATCCGCCCCGGCCACCTCGCCGGCCGCGACCTCACCGTCGTCTCGGTCTTCGAGGCGGTGGGCCAGCGCAGCGCCGGCCGCATCTCCGCCGACGAGCTCGGTGCCATCGAGCGTCACGCCTGCCCGGGAGCGGGCTCCTGCGGCGGCATGTTCACCGCCAACACGATGTCGGCGGCGTTCGAGGCCATGGGAATGAGCCTTCCCTACTCGTCGACGATGGCGGCCGAGGACGAGGAGAAGGCGGTGAGCGCCGAGGAGTCGGCCCGCGTGCTCTGCGCCGCCATCGCCGCCGACCTCCGCCCGAGCCGCATCCTCACCCGCGCCGCCTTCGACAACGCCATCGCCGTGGTGATGGCGCTCGGCGGCTCCACCAACGCCGTCCTCCACCTCCTCGCCATCGCCGACGCCGCCTCGGTTCCGCTCGCGCTCGACGACTTCGAGACCGTGCGCGCGCGCGTGCCGGTGCTTTGCGACCTCAAGCCCTCGGGGCGCTACGTGACCACCGACCTCCACCGCGCCGGCGGCGTGCCGCAGGTGATGAAGGTGCTCCTCGAGAACGGCCGCCTCGACGGCGATGCGCTCTCGGTCACCGGCAAGACGCTGCGCGAGCTGCTCGCCGACGTGCCCGCCCGGCCACGCGAGGACCAGGACGTCATCCGCCCGTTCGAGCGACCGCTCTACTCCACCGGCCACCTCGCCGTGCTGCGCGGCAACCTCGCGCCCGAGGGATCGGTGGCCAAGCTCAGCGGCGTCGCCATGCGTCGCATCACCGGCCCGGCGCGCGTCTTCGACGGCGAGGAGGAGTGCCTGCAAGCCATCCTCGCCGGCCGCATCCGCCCCGGCGACGTGGTGGTGATCCGCTACGAAGGGCCGCGCGGCGGGCCCGGGATGCGCGAGATGCTCGCGCCCACGTCCGCCCTCATCGGCGCCGGCCTCGGCGATTCGGTGGGCCTGCTCACCGACGGCAGGTTCTCGGGCGGCACCTACGGCCTGGTGGTGGGCCACGTCGCTCCGGAGGCGGCGGTCGGCGGCCCGCTCGCGCTCGTCGAGGAGGGAGACCCGATCACCATCGACGGTGATGCCCGGCGGGTGGACCTCGGCGTCGACGACGGGGAACTGGAGCGGCGCCGTGGCCGTTGGGTCGCGCCGCCGCCGCACGCCGGTCGCGGCGTGCTCGCCAAATACGCGCGGCAGGTCGGCAGCGCGAGCTTCGGCGCGGTCACCGACCGGTAGGCCGGCTCCGCTGGCCCGCCTTGCCGCCTCCCGTCGCATGGGGAGGGGATGCCCACTCCGCGCGGCGACGCGTGTCCTGGAACCGCTTACGGTCGATGCTCGCCACCCCGCGGCGAGCCCGGTCGAGCTAACTGGTGCTACCATAAGTACTTGCCCGATCACGATCCGCTTCCCGAGGCCGACTGGCAGCGGTTCCGGACGGTGCTCTCGACGGTCCGCGTCCCGCCCGAGATGGAGCCCGCGTTCCTCCGGGCGCAGGAGTACGTGGCGCGCTACTTCGAGGAGCGCGTCTACCGCCCCGACGAGGGGACCATCTCGATCGCCGGCGAGCGCTACGTGCTGCTGCGGGCCGCCTCGATGTCGGTCGAGTTCGTCGAGCTCGTCACCTCGCTCTACCAGGACAAGGGGCCGACCGAGGCGAGGAGCGTCGCCAACAACCTCCTCTTCGACCTCGCGCACGCCATCGGCAAGGCCGACGCGCGCAGCTTCCACGAGAAGATGGGCGTCACCGACCCGCTGGAGAAGCTCTCGGCCGGGCCGATCCACTTCGCCTTCTCCGGCTGGGCGTTCGTCGACATCTTCCCGCAGTCGCGCCCCTCGCCCGACGAAGATTACTGCACGGTATTCGACCACCCCTTCTCGTTCGAGTCGCACGCGTGGCTCGCCAAGGGGAAGCGCAGCGACACCCCGGTCTGCATCATGAACGCCGGCTACTCCTCGGGCTGGTGCGAGGAGAGCTTCGGCATGCCGCTGGTGTCGGCGGAGATCGAGTGCATCGCGGCGGGCGGCCGTCACTGCCGCTTCATCATGGCGCCCCCGTCGCGCATCGAGCAGCACCTCGCCGCGCACGCACGCGGCGCGAGCTCGACGGGGCACGGGCATCAGGCGCCGTCGGTGGCCGTCCCCGAGTTCTTCCAGCGCCGCCGCATGGAAGAGGAGCTGCGCAAGGCGAACGAAATGCTCGAGCAGCGCGTGCGCGAGCGCACCGCCGAGCTCGTCGCCGCCAACGAGCGCCTGCAGCTCGAGATCGCCGAGCGCCGCCTCGCCGAGGAGCAGCTCCGGCTGCTCGGCTCGGCGGTCGAGAGCGCGAGCGAGGGGATCTTCATCGTCGCCCTCTCCCCCACCGGCGAGCCGCGCATCACCTTCGTCAACCAGGGACTCTGCCGGCTCACGGGCCGGCGTCCCGAGCTGCTCGTCGGAGAGACCCTCGCCGTGCTCGGCATCGCCGGCGAGGACTCGGCTGTCGCCGAGGCGATGGGCAAGAGCCTCGCCGAGGGGCGCGCGTTCCAGGCCGAGGCGACCGCGGCGCGCGCCGACGGCTCGCACTACGCGCTCGAGGTCCACCTCATGCCGGCCGGCAACCACGGCCCGCGCATCGTGCACTGGATCGGCATCCTGCGCGACGTGTCGGAGCGCAAGAGCCAGGTGGCGGCGCTGCGGCGCCAGGCGCTCCACGACTCGCTCACCGACCTGCCCAACCGCATCCTCCTCTACGACCGTCTAGAGCAGGAGATCCTGAAGACGGGCCGCGCCGGCAAGGCGCTCGCGCTGCTCTTCGTCGACCTCAACGGCTTCAAGGAGATCAACGACACCTTCGGCCACCACTGCGGCGACCTGCTGCGGCAGGTGGGGCCACGTTTCCGCGCCGAGCTCCGCAGCACCGACACGGTGGCGCGGCTCGGCGGCGACGAGTTCGCCGTCCTGCTGCCGGAGATCGTCACCGCGCCCTCGGCGACGCGCGTCGCGCAGTCGCTGCTCGAGGCGCTCGCCAGGCCCTTCACCGTCGAGCGCCAGCAGCTCACGATCGGCGCCAGCATCGGTATCGTGCTCTGCCCCGACCACGGCTCCGACGCCACCTCGCTGATGCGTTGCGCGGACGTCGCCATGTACGCGGCCAAGGCCGGGAACCGCGGCTGGGAGGTCTACTGCACGGAGACCGACGCGCGCAGCCCGGCGCGGCTCACCCTCCTCGGCGACCTGCGCGGCGACGCCGGCCGCGACCAGTTCCTCCTCCACTACCAGCCGGAGGTGGAGATCGCCACCGGGCGGCTCCGCCGGGTCGAGGCGCTCGTGCGCTGGCAGCACCCGGAGCTCGGCCTGCTGCGCCCGGCCGACTTCATCCCGCTCGCCGAGACCGGCAACCTCGTCCACGTCGTCACCGAGTGGGTCCTCGGCGAGGCCATCCGCGAGTGCCGGCGCTGGCACGACAAGGGGTTCCACGTCGGCGTCGCCGTCAACCTCTCTCCGCGCAGCCTGCGCGACGCCGCGCTGCCCGGGCTCATCGCCTCGCTGCTCTCGGCGGCGGACCTCGCGCCGTCGGCCCTCACGCTCGAGATCACCGAAGGGAGCCTGCTCGCCGATCCCGAGCACGCGGTGGCCGTCCTGTCGCGGATCCTCGCCCTCGGCGTCGGGCTCTCGATCGACGACTTCGGCACCGGTTTCTCCTCGCTGACGCACCTCAAGCACCTGCCGGTCACCGAGATCAAGATCGACCGCTCGTTCGTCGGCGGAATGAACCGCAACGAGCGCGACGCCGCCATCGTGCGCTCGATCATCCACCTCGGCCACGACCTCGGCCGCGTCATCGTCGCCGAGGGGATCGAGGACCGCGACACCTGGCTGGCCCTCGCCGGGCTCGGCTGCGACTTCGGCCAGGGCTTCCTCGTCAGCCCTCCCCTCGACGAGCGCGCCGTGCTCGGCTGGATGCGTCGCGGGACGTGGCAGCTGCCGCCGCCCGCGGGGCCCTAGGGCCCGCCGGCGGTCAGCTTCGCCGCCAGGTCGCGCACGTGCTCGAGCTCCACGAGGCGCACGCCGCGCGGCCGCTGGGCGCCCTCGAGGCGCGGCGTGAAGCAGGCGTGGAAGCCGAGGGCGCCCGCCTCGCGCAGGCGCACCTCGGCGCGCCCCACCGGCCGCACCTCGCCGAGCAGGCCGACCTCGCCGAAGAAGGCCGCCTGCGCCGGCACCGGCCGCCCGGCGAGCGCCGAGAGCAGCGCCGCCGCGATGGCGATGTCGACGGCCGGCTCCTCGATCTTCAGGCCGCCCACGACGTTGAGGTAGACGTCGCGGCCGGCGAAGGAGGCGCCGGCGAAGCGCTCGAGCACGGCGAGCAGCAATGCGACCCGGGGCGAGTCGAGGCCGAGCGCCACGCGCCGGGGGGTGGCGAGCTCGCTCGCGTGCACGAGCGCCTGCACCTCGACGAGCAGCGGCCGCGAGCCCTGCATGGTGGCGGCGACGGCGGAGCCCGGCGCTTCGGGCCGCCGCTGCGCGAGCAGCACCCGCGACGGGTCGGCCACCTCGACGAGGCCGCTGTCGTGCATCTCGAAGAGCGCCACCTCGCCGGCGGGGCCGAAGCGGTTCTTCGCCGCGCGCAGCAGCCGGTAGTCGGCCCCTCCCTCGGCCTCGAAGGCGAGCACGGTGTCGACGAGGTGCTCGAGCGACTTGGGGCCGGCGATGCTCCCCTCCTTGGTGACGTGGCCGACGAGGAAGAGCGCGCAGTCCGAGCGCTTGGCGTGCTCGACGAGCCGCTCGGCACAGGCGCGCACCTGCCCCACCGACCCCGGCAGCCCCGACAGCTCCTCGCTGTGCAATGCCTGGATCGAGTCGACGAAGAGGACCTCGGCCCTCGCCAGCTCGGCGGCGCCGAGCACCGCCTCGACGGCGGTCTCGCCGGCGACGAGCAGCCCCGGGTGGCCGCACGAGAGGCGCTCGGCGCGGAGCCGCAGCTGGCGGGTCGACTCCTCGGCACTGGCGTAGAGCACGCGCCGCCCGGCGCGGGCGAGCGCCTCGGCGAGCTGCAGCAGGAGGGTCGACTTGCCGATCCCGGGCTCGCCGGCGAGCAGCACGGCACCGCCGGCGACGACGCCGCCGCCGAGCACGCGGTCGAGCAGCGCCATGCCGCTGCCGAAGCGCACCGCCGCCTCCTCGCCGACGGCGGCGAGCGGCAAAGGCGCCGCCACCGTCGCTGCGGCGCTCCCGCCGCCGAGACCACCGCGCCCGGCCGGCCGCGACGCTGGCGCAGTCTCCTCCACGAAGCTGTCCCACGCCTCGCACTCGGTGCAGCGGCCGAGCCAGCGCGGGCTCGCGTAGCCGCAGGACTGGCAGACGAAGCGGGTGCGGGGCTTGGCCACGATCAGCTCAGACGGATTTCCCGCACTGCCCCTTGCAGCACGCCCGCACCCGTTCTGAACTCCGCTCCCCTTGCCTGCCTCAAAACTTCGGGACCGAGCTCAGCAGGTATTTGAGGTCGTCGTCGCGCCAGCGGACGCCGACGCCGACGAAGAGCGAGTCACGCTCGCGCACGAGCGGGTCGTCGTAGCCGCCGAGGACGTAGAAGTGGTCGGTCGGTCGCCACGCCGCGGAGAGGCGCAGGTGCGCGTTCAGGTCGTCGGGGCGGCCGAAGTCGAACGCCTGGAACGACAGGTCCCACTTCGGCGTTGGCTTGTATTCGGCCTGCACGCCGAAGCTCGACTCGACGAGGCCCGCCCAGAGCCGGTAGCGCTCCCCCACCGGGAATCCGAACATCGCCGACAGCGAGGTGCGGTCCTCGACCGTCTCGGTGCGCACCACTTCCTCGTCGAGGGTGCCGTCGGGCCGCGTCGTCGTGATCGTCTGCGTCTTGGTGCGCCGCCTCCCGTTCGGGTCGTCCACCACGGCAACGCGGTAGAGGCGGCCGCTCTGGGGATCGATGTCCACCCGCAGCTCGCCGTGGCTGTCCTCGGCGTCCTGGAGGTAGTACCCCTGCATCGCCAGGTCGAGCTGGAGCTTGTTCACCTTGCCGAGCGACTGCGTGAGCCCCTGCACGCCGCTCTGCACCGATTCGAGGGCGCCGACGAGCTGCTGGTGGGCCTCGTCGCTGTTGAGCAGCTTGCCCATCGTGCCCTCGCCGCGCGCCAGCTTGCCGGTGATCGTCTTGAGGTCGTCCACGGAGTCTTGCAGGCCCAGCGTCAGCGCTTCGACGTTGCTGAGGCCGTCGTGCAGCGCGCCGCGGTTCTCGGCGATCACACCTCGCACTTCGACGAGCACCCCCGAGAGCTGCTCGGAGAGGCGGGGCAGCTCGCGGGCGAGAGCGGCAGAGACCTCCCGGAAGTTGCCGACGGTGGCGTCGAGGTTGTCGCGGTTGGCGGTGACGAGGTCGCGGATTTGCGCGCTCGTCACCTCGAGGTTGACGACGAGACGCCCGAGGGGCCCGTTCGGCGTCGCCTTGCCGGAGAGCTCCGCCGCCACCTCCTGCAGCGACTGCCCGAGCCCGCCCACCGACGAGAGCACCTGGTCGATGCCTACCGATGGGTTGCCCGGGATCACCGCTCCTTCGGCCAGCACCGGGGCGTCGCCGGGGCCGGGCACGAGCTCGACGTATTTGTCGCCCAGGAGGCCGAGGTTCATGATCTGCGCGTAGGTGCCCTCGGTGAGCGGCACCTTGCCCTCGACGACGACGGTGACCCGCGCCTTGCGCCCCTCGAGGGCGATGCCGTCGACCCGACCCACGCGGACGCCGGCGATGCGCACCGCGGACTGGTCGTCGAGCCCGGCGACACTGTCGAAGACGGCCACCACCTTCCGCCCCCGCGGCTCGAAGAGGCGCACCTGCTCGGCGCGCAGGATGAGGTAGCCGAGCACGCCGAGCGCGAGGGTCATGAAGATGCCGACCTTGACGGTGTTCGCCATGGGAGCTCCTGGCTTCTGAGGGAAGGACTAGCCCTCGGTGAGAGGGCCCTTGGCCTCGCGGCGCAGGAACTGCTGCACGCGAGGGTCGGGGAGGTTGCGGAACTCCTCCGGCGGCGCGAGGGCGATCACCTTCCCCTTGTGCAGCATACCGATGCGGTCCGCGATGCGGAAGGCGGCGTCCATGTCGTGGGTGATGGTGACGATGGTGAGGTTGAGGCGCTCCTCGAGCTCGAGGATGAGCTCTTCGACGACGGCGGAGATCACCGGGTCGAGGCCGGTCGTCGGCTCGTCGAGCAGCAGGATCTGCGGCTCGAGCGCGATGGCGCGCGCGAGGCCGACGCGGCGCCGCATGCCGCCCGAGAGCTCCGAAGGCAACTTCCGCTCGGCCCCCTCGAGGTGCACGAGGTCGAGGCACTCGGCGACGCGAGCTCGCGCTCGGCCGCGCTCCCACCCGGCGCGTTTCAACGGAAAGCCGACGTTCCCCTCGACCGTCATCGAGTCGAAGAGCGCGCCCTCCTGGAAGGCCATGCCGAAGCGCCGCCGGAACTCGGGTAGCTCGCGGTTGCCGAGCGTCGCGAGGTCGACGCCGTCGACCGTCACCGTGCCCGCGTCGGGCCGGATGAGGCCGATCATGTGCTTGAGCATCACGCTCTTGCCGGTGCCCGAGCCGCCGACGACGACGAGCGACTCCCCCGCCTCGACGTCGAGGTCGATGCCATCGAGCACCACCTTGCCGCCGAAGGACTTGCTGACGCCGCGCAGCGAGATGCGCGGCTCGCCGGCGGGCGCGGCCATGGGTGCACTGCGGAGAGGGAGGTCGGCCGTCACCTGTGCACCACCCGATGGTGCGCACGGCGCACCCTACGAAGACGGCGGCGCGCTCCGGGGTAGGGTGCGCCGTGCGCACCATCCGATCGTCGGGCCTGGATCCGGTGCATTCTCAAAACAGCAGCTTGGTCAGGAAGAAATCCGAGATGAGCACGGCCATGCTGGCGAGGACGACCGCGCGCGTCGTCGCCCGGCCGACGCCCTCGGCGCCGCCGCTCGCGTAGAAGCCCTGCTGGCAGCCGATGAGGGCGATGAGGAGCCCGAAGACCGCAGACTTGATCAGCCCCGACGTGAGGTCCGAGAGGTCCATGAAGCGGAAGGTGTTGTCGACGTAAGACACCGGGTTGGAGCCGAGCAGCACCACCGACACCATGTAGCCGCCGACGATGCCGATGGCGTCGCCAAGCGCCACGAGCAGCGGCAGCATGATGGTCGTCGCCCACACCCGCGGCACGACGAGGTAGTGCACGGGGTCGGTCGCCAGCACCTCGAGGGCGTCGATCTGCTCGGTGACTCTCATGGTGCCGAGCTCGGCGCCCATCGCCGAGCCCGAGCGCCCGGCGAGCACCAGCGCCCCGAGCACGGCGCCCAGCTCGCGCACCATCGACAGCGCGACGAGCGTGCCGACGTACCCCTCGGCGTGCACGCGCGCCAGCGTGCTGTAGGTCTGCAGCGCCAGCACCATGCCGGTGAAGAGCGCGGTGAGCAGGATCACCGGCGTCGAGTCGACGCCCACCTTCACCATCTGCCGCATCCACTCGGCGATGTCGAAGGGCCGGCGGAACGTCCAGGCGAAGAATCGCGCCAGCAGGGTGAAGAACCGGCCGATCTCGAGGAAGAAGCCCTCGGCGGTGTCGCGAACGGCGCCCATCAGGCGCCGCTCCCCGTGGTCGCGTCGCCCGTCGAGCCAGTCTCACCCATCAGTCCGATCTCACCCTTCAAGCCGATCTTCCCTCTTCAAGCCGATCTCACGGTTCAAGCCGACTCATCCTCAAGCCAGGTGCCTCGACGTCGTCTCCACCACCTCGCCGCCTTGCACGTAGTGGCGCGCCATGCGCAGGCCGAAGCGGGTGAGGATCTCGTACGGGATCGTCTCGGCGCGCTCGGCCACCTCCCAGGCGGTGATCTCCTCCTCGCCCTGGCGGCCGAGCAGCACCGCCTCGGCGCCGAGGCCGGCCCCGGTGTCGGTCAGGTCGACGGCGATCATGTCCATCGACACGGCACCGACGACGGGCACCCGCTGCCCCTCGACGAGCGCCTCGGCGCGGTTCGAGAGCTTCCAGGGGTAGCCGTCGGCGTAGCCGAGCTGGAGGATGCCGATGCGGCTCGGGCGCAGGGCAGTCCAGCGGCCGCTGTAGCCGACGCGGCCGCCGGTGGGCACCTGCCGCGTCATCACCACCCGCGCGTGCACCGAGAGCACCGGTCGCAGCCCCTGCTCCTGCGCCGCCGGGTCGAGCCCGTAGAGCGCGAGACCGCAGCGCACGAGCGTGTGGCGCGTCGGCGGCCAGTGGAGGGCGCCGGCACTGTTGGCGAGGTGCAGCCAGACTCTGCCGCGCTCCTCTTCGGTGAGCTGCGCCAGGACGCCCTCGAAGCGCTCCTCCTGGTCCTCGTTGCGCAGGCTCTCGAGGTCGTCTGCGTCGGCGAGGTGGGAGAGCACGCCGCTGAGGCGCAGCAGCGGCTGCGCGCGGATCGTCGCCAGCGCGCGGGGGACGGCCTCGAGCTCGATGCCCAGCCGCCGCATCCCGGTGTCGACCTTCAAGTGGAGCTCCTGCTGGTGGCCGCTCGACGCGCACCACTCGAGCCACCCCTCGAGCTGGTCGAGGCTCGACACGGCGGGGGTCAGGCGGTAGCGACGCACGAGCGCGAGCTGCTCGCGCCGGATCGGCCCCAGCATGAGGATCGGTGCGGCGACACCGGCGCGCCGCACCTCGGCGCCCTCCTCCACCATCGCCACGCCGAGCCAGTCGATGCCCGCCGCCTCGAGCGCCCGCGCCACCACCGGCGCGCCGTGCCCGTAGGCGTCGGCCTTGACCACGCCCAGCACGCGAGCGCCGCCCACCCGCTCGCGCACGCGCGTGAGGTTGCCGACGAGCGCGTCGAGGTCGATCTCGCCCCAGGACGGGCGCAGGGCCCCGACCCCCTCACGGTCGCCGAGCAGGCGCATGTCAGGCTGCGGGAGACTGCCGGCACGTCATCAGAAGTGCGGCGCTCCACTCGAATAGGAGTCCGGTGCGCGGTTCTTGAACGTGGTGGTCTCGCCGAGGAACACCAGCTCGACCGTCCCCGTCTCCCCGTTCCTGTGCTTGGCGAGGATCAGCTCGGCGAGGCCGCGGTTGCTCGGGTCGTCGGGGTTGTACATCTCGTCGCGGTAGACGAAGGCGACGAGGTCCGCGTCCTGCTCGATCGATCCGCTCTCGCGAAGGTCCGCGAGCTGCGGCCGGTGGTCCCCGCTGCGCCGCTCGGGCTGGCGCGAGAGCTGCGACAGCGCGATCACCGGCATGTCGAGCTCCTTGGCGAGCTGCTTGAGGCCGCGACTGATGGCGGCGATCTCGAGGTTGCGGTTCTCGTAACGCCCGCCGGCCTGCATGAGCTGGAGGTAGTCGAGGATGATCAGCTCGAGCCCGATCTCGGCGCGCAGCCGGCGCGTCTTCGACGCGATCTCGAGCAGGCTCGGGTTCGGCGAGTCGTCGATGTAGAGCGGTGCCGGCGACAGGCGGCGGACCGTCTGCACGATCGTCTGCCACTGCTTTTGCGAGAGGTGCCCCGCGCGCAGCCGCGAGAACGACACGTCCGCCTCCGAGCAGAGGATGCGCAGCGCCAGCTCCTGCTCGCTCATCTCCAGCGAGAAGACGCCCACCGGTTTGTTCTGGTGGATGGCGATGTACTGCGCGATGTTCAAGGCCAGTGATGTCTTGCCCATGCCCGGTCGTCCCGCGATGATGATCAGGTTGCCGCGGTTCAAGCCGTGGGTCATGCGGTCGAGGTCCGTGAAACCGGTGGGGACGCCGATGAGCGTGCTGCCGGGGCGCTCCTCGATGTCCTCCATCGTCTTGTCGAGGACGCGGCCGAGGGCGACGAAGCCCCGGACCACCGCCTCGTCGCCGAGACTGAGGATCGCCTGCTCGGCGCGGCCGAGCGCCTCGGCCGCCTCGAGGCCGCCGTCGAGGGCGGAGCGGGTGACGTCGGTGCACGCCTGGATGAGGCGCCGCCGGAGCGAACGTTCCTTGACGATCTCGACGTAGGAGTCGATGCGCCCGAGGTCCGGGAGGTCGACGTCGAGGCCGGCGAGGTAGGCGAGGCCGCCCACGGCGTCGAGGTGGCCCTGCTGCTCGAGGCGCGCCTGCAGCGTGCGCAGGTCGACCGTCGTGGTGGTCGCCTGCAAGTCGAGCATGGCGCGGTAGATGCGCTGGTGGCGCTCGAAGTAGAAGTCGGTTTCGACGAGCCGCGCCGACACCGTCGGCAGCACCTCGGGCTCGAGCAGGATGCCGGCCAGGACCGCACGCTCCGACTCCTCGCTCTGCGGCAGGGTGCGAGGGGCCTGGAGGGCGTCGAGAACGGCCATGGACGGCGCGCAGCATAACACGCGGCCGGCGCCGAACGGCTGCGCATGATTCACCGCAAACTATTGCAATAGCTGATATTACGCGAGAGCCGACGGCCGCAATCGGTTAGAATCTGCAAGCTGCCGGAGTGGCGTAATTGGCAAACGCAGCGGACTTAAAATCCGCCGCCGCAAGGCATGTGGGTTCGATCCCCACCTCCGGCACCAGCGAGCTGACTCTTCAGCGCGTCAGCTGCCGGGCGGCGGTGCCGTCCGACCGCATCGCCCAGACCTCCATGCGCCCACTGCGGTCGCTCTGGAAGGCCAGCCACTTGCCGTCAGGGAACCCCCTACGCGAGGCGCGAGCGCGTGCCTACGACGCGGGCTTCACGCGGAGCCGGTCCCGCGCTCCGGCGACCCGCGGTACGACCGCCCCCGGCGTGTCCAGGCGCTGCTCCCGGAGCCAGTCGGCGAGGTACCGTGCGACCCACTCGTTCCCCTCCGGCGGGTAGTGGATGAACTTGCGGCGCATCACCGTGCGCTGGGGGTCGTAGCGGTCGAAGGCGGCCATCAGGTCGACGGTGAGCAGGCCGCGCTCGCGGAACGCGTCGAGGAGCGGGCCATAGAGCAGCGGCCGCCCGTCGCGATGGTCTGCGATGTCGCCGCGCTGCGGGAAGAGGACCACGACCGGCAGCGAGCCCTGCGCGAGCACCTCGCGGTAGAAGCGGTCGACGACCTCCACCGAGACCCGAAACGCCTCCGAGCGGGTGTTGTAGACGCCGCCGCGGACGATCGGCTGGTCGAGGAAGTGCTCGCGCAGCACCCAGGCCATGCGCACGGAGGGCAGGAAGTCGAGCCGGCTGCGGCGCGAGCGGCGCTGGTAGAAGTAGTCGTGCTCGCCCACGCGCGGCAGCTCACGCTCGGGATCGGCGAGGAGCCGGCGGTACGCCGCGGCGTCGGGCAGCGGGTTCGGCCAGAGCACGAGCTCGCCGCCGCGGAGACCGAAGCGCGGCTTCGAGAAGGCCATGCCGCTGTTGGGGAAGTAGAACGGGCGGAAGGTGTTCACCATCCGCGACACGTTCTCGGACATGAAGCCGAGGAGCACCACGTGCGGGTGGTAGCCGATCCCTTCGCGGCGGTATCGGAGGAGCGCCTGGTCGGGCGCCGAGCCCGGGATGCCGAAGTTGAGCACCTCGAGCCCCGGCGTGCGACGCTCGAGCTGCGCCGCCCAGCTCACCGGGTTGGCGACGCCGCTGGCGTGCGTAAACGAGTCGCCGAAGGCGGCCAGCCGGAGCACCCCCGGCGGCGGCGACGGCGAGTACTCACGGGTGGCGCGGAACCCCGCCGCATTGGTGCGGTAGCCACGCTTCGAGCGCTTCGTCCCCAGCGTCCACCCGAGCTCGGGATCGAGCACCACGTAAGAGTCGCGGCCCGCGAGGTGCCCCTCGATGCCGAAGCGGTGCTTGTGGATGAGCGTCGCCAGCTGAGCCGGGACGTATTCGATCCCCTTGAGACGCGACAGCGCGACGAGGCCCGCCCAGGAGCCGAGCTCCAGGAGGACCCACAGGTAGAGGACATAGGCGAGGGCGACCAGGGCGCGCGGACGCCGTCGCGTCGCAGGCGGAGCGACCTCGGCTGCCGCGCCCGCCGCGGGCGGCGCGTGCAGGGTCAGGACGCGGCGGCGACGACGCCGTGCATCGGCACGTCACCCCTCGCCCCGGCTTCCGACTGCTCGCTCACGCGCCGACGGTAGCCCAAGGCGGCGAGCGAGAACAAGGCCATGGCCCGTCTCGCCGGGGCCCGACGCACGTAGGTGCGGGGGGACTCCATGGGCCAGCGCAACCCGATCATCGCCTTGGGAGCCGCGATCGCGGCGATCTGCGTCGCGACCGTCGAACCGGCACTCGCCGCGCCCGTCACCTGGGCGGACCCCGCCGGGGTCTGTGCCGGCCACGCGCCGTGTTTCACCACGCTCGGCGCGGCGGTCGCCAACGCGGGACCCGCGCCCGCCACCGTCTTCGCGTTTCCAGGGACGTTCGCGGAGAGCCTCGACCCGACGCAGATGGGCTCGGCCATCGGCGGCAGCCCAGGCGCGCTCGCCATGGTGAGCGTCGACGGCACCGGCACGCCGGCGCCCGGGGCGGTGATCGATCCCGGAGCGCTCGGAGGACCGGGCACCGGGTCCGCGATCCGCGCCGTCGCCTTCCCGGCGTCGCTCACCATCGACGGCTTCGTGCTGCGCTCGCCGGACGACTCCGCGCTCGGCCTGTTTTTCAGCACCGGTCCCGTGGTCCTCCGCCACCTCGTCGCGAGCGGCAATCCCGGCGGCAGCGGGATCCGCGCCATCCAGGACCCGTCCGCAGGGGCCGCCCTCACCGCCTCCGACCTGCGGACCGACGGGAACCTGGACGACGGGATCCATCTCGTCGCCGTCCATCTCGTCGCCACCGACCTGTCGGCGAGGAACAATGGCGAACGAGGCGTGCGGCTCGGCGGGCAACACGTCACCGCCGAACGACTCGTCGCCGAGGGCAACGCCACGGTCGGCGTCGAGGTGGCGGTCGGCGACGGCGTCGCGACGTTCGCGGTCCGCGACGTCACGGTGCGAGGCAATCAGACGGGGCTGGTGGTGACGGCCGCCACAGCGACGACGTCGGCCACTGGGACTGTCGACGACGTCGATGCCGCCAGCAATGCCAACCTCGGCGTCGTGGTCCAGTGCGACGCCGTGACCGCGTCCGCCCTGACCGCGACGCAGAACGGCCTCGGCATCGCGATCCTCGGCAAGAACTTGATCTCGGCCACCGGGCTCATCGCGACCGCCAACGCCGAGGGTGGCATCGCGGTGGTGGCGCCGGAAGTCCGGCTCGCGAGCTCGGTCGCCGACGGCAACCTCAGGGGCATCGGCGTCGGCGGCGACCGCGTGGTCCTCGAAGGCTGCACCGCCACGAACAACGGCCCGCCGGGCCCCGACCCATTCGACGGCGCCGGCTTCGTGGTCGCCGCGCGACTGCTGGACGCGCACGGCAACACCGCGAGCGGCAACCAGGTCGGATGGATCTTCGACGACGAGGATCCGCTCGCGACGACCGTGTCGCGGCAGTCCATCGAGGGAGGCGCTCCGCCGCCGCAGCGGCTGGCGATGCTCCGCACCCTGACCGAGGGCAACCTCGCCGCCTCGATGCGGGTCCGGCTGCGCGAAGCGGGACGACTGACGGTCGGCTGCTCGAGCTTCGTCGCCAATGCGCCCCCTGGGCTCGAGCTGCTCACCGACCACACGGTCGACGCTCGCTCCAACTTCTGGGGCGCTCCGTCGGGCCCCTCGCATCCGGGCAACCCCGGGGGCACCGGCGACGGCATCCGTGACGCCGCGAACGGCGGCGCGGGCAGCGTCCTCTATGCCGGCTTCCTGGCCGCCCCGCCCACCGACTCGGACTGCCCAGCGCTGCCCATCCTCGACGTGCCGGCGCTCGGACCAGCGGGCCTCTACCTCATGGCCGCGCTGCTCGCGCTCGCCGGCGTCAGGCGGCTGGTGCGCTGAGCGGAACGATCGCTCGGGTCGCGATCGGAAGGTCAGGTGGAGGCGACGCCCGGATTCGAACCGGGGAATGAGGGTTTTGCAGACCCTTGCCTTACCACTTGGCTACGTCGCCGGAATGCCAAAGATGCGAACCGTGAGGAAGGATGACTGGAGCGGGAAACGGGATTTGAACCCGCGACCCCGACCTTGGCAAGGTCGTGCTCTACCCCTGAGCTATTCCCGCTCGGCCGCAAAGGATAGTTGCGGCCCCAGGGACTGTCAAGGCGACGCCCTCGGCCTAACTCACACGAGGCAAATCGAATGTGCCCTCGGCACGGCCCGCGGCGCCGGGCTAGGGTCGGCGCCGGAACGCCTCGTCGAGCTTCTCCAGGACGTCGTCGATCGACTTCTGCAGCGACGGGTCGTCGACCTCGGCGCGCAGCGCCCGGAGGTCCTTGCGCGCCTGCGTCAGCTTGCCGGCGTTGGCGACGGCGATCGCCGCGTTGAAGCGGTCGATCTGCGCGTTCTTGGCCTGGAGCACCCGCGCCGAGCGCAGGTGCTCCTCGAGCTCGGCGCGCAGCGTGGGATCGGTGGCCACCGCGAGGGCCGACTCGAGGGCGGCGGTGGCGCGCGCCGGGTCGCCGGACGCCAGCGCGTCGTTGACCGTCGCGGTGACCTTGGACCGCTCGACGGCAGCGCGAGCGTGCGACGCAAGACCGGGGTCGCCGAGCGGCACCACCACAGTGCGCACGAGCTCCTCCGCGCGCGCCGTGCGGCCGGCGCGCAGCTCGAGCATGGCGATGTCGTAGGCGATGTCGGCCCGCCCGGGCAGCCGGGCGTAGGCATTGTTGAGGTGGGCCAGGCCGGGTGACGGGTCGCCCTCCGTCAGGAGCCACGTCTTCCCCAGCACTGCGCGCGCCTCGGCGTAGTCGGGCTCGGCGACGACCGCGCGCTCGAGCAGCTGGCGCGCGAGAAGCGCCGCCTCGGCGCGGGCCCCGGGCGCTTCGAGGAGCCCGCGGGCGATGACGAGCTGGCTGACCGGCCGGCTCGCACCGGCGGCCGCGGCCTTGCGGAAGAGGCCCTGCGCCGCGTCGGCGCGGCCGGCGCGCTCGTCGAGGAAGCCGAGCATGGCCCAGGCATCCCCGACGCCCGCCGCGGCGGCCGCGTCGAGGTGAGCCCTGGCTCCCGCGTCGGCCTCGCTCCGCAGCGCGAGGGCGCTGCCCAGCTCGTAGAGCACGTCACCCCTGGGGAGCGGCCGCACCGAGACCTCGGGCTCCGGTCCGACCTGCGCCTGCGGCACGCGGAGGAACGGGAACGTGCGGGCGTTCACGTAGCCCCGGAGGTCCTTCTCGAGCCGGTCGAAGCCGTGGCCGAAGGCGGCGCGAAACGCCTCCTCCGGCGGCCGGCCCTCCGCCACCCCGGCCAGGAAGCCACGCGTCTGCTGCAGGCGGTCGGGACCGCCCAGCATGAGGTAGCTCACCACCAGCCACGACTCGGCGTAGAAGGTGCCGATCCTCTCCGCCTCCTGATATTCGGGCGAGTCGCGGTCGACGGCGAAGAGTCTCTCGAGCGGCACGAACGAGGTCTCGCGCAGTGTGCGCACGTGATGGGCCACCGGCTTGCCGACCAGGAGCTCGCCACGCTCCACCTCGAACGTCGAGTAGAACTCCGCGAGCCCCTCGTCGAGCCAGAGCGGCAGCCTGCCGCCGAACGAGGCGTGCGCCACCGAGTGCGCGTATTCGTGGTAGACGATCGGCATCGCGCTGTCGCGCGCCGGGTAGCCGTTGACGAGGATGTAGTTGGCGAGCGAGCTCGCCTGGAAGAGGCCGAGCAGGAGCGCGCGGCGCTCCTCGCTGCCGGGCTTGTAGGGCTCGAAGCTGCGATCGTCGCGGAAGACGAGGATCCGCGTCGGGACCGGCGACGGCGCGACGCCGCTCGGTCGCATCATCTGCAGCGCGGCGCGGAAGCGCTCGAAGCCGAGGGCCACCTCACGCCCCTTCCGCTCGCCGGCGTTGGTCAGCGTGACGAACGACGGTGTCCGGACCTCGATCCAGGCGTCGCCGGTCGCCGCCGGCAGCGGCGGTGAGGCGGCGCCGCGGGTCGCTCCCGCGACGAGGGCAAGGCAAGCGGCGGCGATGGATCGGTGGCGTCGAGAGTGCACGGCGAGACCGGCAACGGGTCAGGTGGCGAGGAAGGCGTCCTTGACGAGTGTGAACCTCCACCCGCCGGCCTCGGATTCCATCGCCAGCACGTCGAAGCGGCAAGGGGGCGTGCTGCCGCCACGGAGCGCGAGGTAGAGCGCCGCGGCGCGCGCCACCCGGCGCCGCTTGCGGGGTCCCACCGCCGCGAGGGCCGGTCCGAAGAGCGTCTCGCTGCGCGCCTTGACCTCGAGAAAACAGAGCGTATCGCCGTCCTCGGCGACGAGGTCGAGCTCGCCGGCGTCGTTGCGGTGGTTGCGCTCGACGATGCGGTAGCCGTGCGCCTCGAGCCACTCCGCCGCTGCGTCTTCGGCCACCCGGCCGCGCCCGACCGTGTGGGCCTGTTCGCCGAAACCTGCCGCGGAGCTCACGCGCCGCCCGCGCGGATCCGCTTCCAGCGCGTACCACCGGGCGTGTCCTCGAGGACCACGCCGTCCGCGGCGAGCTGGTCGCGGATCTCGTCGGCGCGGCGGAAGTCCCGCCCGCGCCGCGCCGCCTGGCGCTCCTCGATGAGGCGCTCGACCTCGGCGTCGGCGGGGCCCGACGTGACGCCACCCTGCCAGGCGGCACCGTCGAGCACGCCGAGCACCCGGTCGGCGTCGGCGAGCGCCGCGACGATGCGCTCGCGGTCGCCACGGCCGAGCCTGCCTCCGTCGACGGCCACGTTGACGCCCTTGACGAACTTGAAGAGCGCGCCGAGCGCGCCCGAGGTGTTGAGGTCGTCGGCCAGCGCGGCGGCGAACTCGTCCGCCAGCGCGGCGGCGAGCGCCGCCACGTCGCCGCGCTCCTCCCCCGCCTCGGTTGCGGTCTCGAGCCGCAGCTTCAGGTCGTCGACGCGGGCAAGCGCGGCCGCAGCCGCGTCGAGCGCCTCGAAGGTGAAGTTGAGCTTCTGGCGGTAGTGCACCGAGAGCAGCAGGTAGCGGATGGCGCGCGGGTCCCGGCCCTGCGCCACGAGCTCCTTGAGCGTGTAGAAGTTCCCCAGCGACTTGGCCATCTTCTGGCCGTCGACGATGAGGTGCTCCGAGTGCAGCCAGAGCTTCGCGAACGCCTTGCCGGTGGCCGACTCGCTCTGCGCGATCTCGTTCTCGTGGTGCGGGAACATGTTGTCGACGCCGCCGCAGTGGATGTCGAAGGTTTCCCCCAGGTATTTCATCGCCATCGCCGAACACTCGATGTGCCAGCCGGGGCGCCCGGGCCCCCAGGGCGACTCCCACGAGGGCTCGCCCGGCTTCGCCCCCTTCCACAAGACGAAATCGCGGACGTCTTCCTTACCGTATTCGTCGCTCGCCACGCGAGCGCCCTGCTTCACCTCCTCGAGGTCGACGCCCGAGAGCTTGCCGTAGTCGGAGTCGGCGGCGATGCGGAACCAGACCGACCCTTCGTTGACGTAGGCAATGCCGGCGTCGAGGAGGCGCTGCGTGAGCTCCACCATCTCGGCCACGTGGCGCGTGGCCCGCGGGTACAGCTCGGCGCGCTCGACGTGGAGGGTGTCGAGGTCGGCGAAGAACGACTCGATGAAAGGCGCGGTGAAGTCGTCGAGCGAGACGCCCGCTTCCTGGGCGCCACGGATCGTCTTGTCGTCGACGTCGGTCAGGTTCATCACCTGCGTCACGTCGTAGCCGAGGTAGCGGAGACTCCGGCGCAGCACGTCCTCGAAGAGGAAGGTGCGCAGGTTGCCGATGTGGACGTGGTTGTAGACCGTCGGGCCGCAGGTGTAGATGCGCACCGCGGGAGGCGCGAGCGGCGCGAGCGGCTCGAGCCGCCGGCCCAGCGTGTTGTAGAACCGGGTGCCGAACGACCGGCCATCGGCGATCCGCGCCGGGCGGGCTCCGCTCGCCGTCGAGGGGTCGCTCATCGTGCCACCGTCACCGTGCCGGCGCCCCACGGGACGCTGAGCACCGAGCCGTCGTTCTTGTATGCGGCGTTGCGCGAGAAGGTGAAGGCGCCGGTGCCGTTGGCCACCGGTGCAAAGGTGAGCGTGAGCAACACCCCGCTGCCGTCGACGCCCGGCACCGAGCCGAGGCGCGTGACGCCGACGACGAGGTGCCCGGTGGCGCTCTCCACCACCTGCAGCGAGAGCTGTCCGGAGCTGCCGAGGAACGGCCCCGCCGTTACCGACTGATAGCGGAGCGCGGCCGACGGATAGTCGAGGTCGAAGGCCACTCCGTAGAGGCCGGTGACCTGCGCCGCCCGCACCTCGAGCGCGAGCGAGGTGGAGCTGGTGCCCGCTCCCTGCCCGAGCACGACGCCGGGACCGGCCGACGCGGCGGTGAAGGTGATGCCCGCGCCGGGGCTCGGCGCCGGCGTCGGGGTCGGTCCCGGAGTCGGCGTCGGCGTCGGCGGCTCGCTCGGGCTGCCGCCGCCTCCTCCGCCGCCACCGCAGCCGGTGACCACCGTCAGGAGGGCAACGGCAAGGACGCCGCTCAGGGCGAGGAGGCGGGCGCCTCGTCCCACTGCTGCTCCTCCTGCTCCTTCGCCAGCTTCTTGAGCGCCCGCTTGGCGCGCTCGCGCCTCAGACCGTGCAGGTGGTCGACGAAGAGGATGCCGTCGAGGTGGTCCACCTCGTGGCAGATCGCCCGCGCCAGCCAACCTTCGGCGACGAAGCGTTGCGGCGCACCCGAGGCGTCCCGTGCCATCACCTCGACCTTGAGCGGGCGGTCCACCTTCTCGGTGAACTCGGGGATCGAGAGGCAACCCTCGTTCTCCACCTCGGAGCCATCGTCGTCGATGATCACCGGGTTGACGAGCACCAGGAGCTGCTCCGGGTCCTCCCCCACCGAGAGGTCGACGACGGCCACCCGGCGCTCCACCCCCACCTGGGACGCCGCGAGCCCGACGCCGGGCGCCGCGTGCATCGTCTCCACCATGTCGGCGACCAGCTTGGCCAGCTCCCCGTCGAACGCCTCGACCTCCGCGCAGCGCACGCGCAGCACGGGGTCGGGGTAGACGCGGATGGGGAGCACGGCCATCGGGAAAGCGTAGCCGATCGAACGGTGGGATCTCGGGCTCGGGGGACCGACGGGTCCGACCTAGGAGCGCCCTGACTCCAGGCGCGCCACCATCTGCGTCACCTCGCGGTCGAGCTGCTCGCGGCGGAGGACCTCGAGGAATCCTCGCGGGTCGGGGTTGCCCTTGAGGCACATCTCGAGCCCCGCGCTCGTCATCTTCAGGAGGGTGGCCTTCGCCCGCGTCCGGTAGCTCGCGGGCCAGGCGCGGTGCTCGAACAGCGAGCCCTCGCCGATGATGTGGCCGGGGCCGAAGCTGCGGATCTCGACGTTGTTTCCCGACGCGTCGAGGATCGAGGCCACGATCTCGCCGGCGACGACGATGAAGAGCGCCTCCTCGCGGCTGCCGCGGTCCATCACCGTCTGGCCGCCTTCGAGATAGGTGCCGACGACGCCCTGGAAGAGCAGCTTGAGCTGATCGCTCGTCAGGTCGCGGAGGATCTTGCTCTTGGTGAGCTGCCGCCAGATCGCCTGGAACTCCATCACCGCCGTGCCACCACCCTCCTTGGCATGGAGGCCGCCGAGGAATCCCTCGAGCGCCCCGGAGCGGCTGTGCTCGAGCTTGCGCGCATTCTCCAGTCGCTCGATGCGCTGCGGCAGCGTGTCGTCCATCGGGTTGAGGCGGCGTGCCTTGAGGAGCACGGCGATGGCGCGGTCGTGGAAGCCGTCTGCGGCGTATTTGTCGGCCACCCAGCCGTATTCGTCGATCGCCTTGCCGACGTTGCGCAGCCCGACGTAGACGTCGGCGAGCTTGAGGTGGAGGTTCAGGTCGTTGGGACGGAGCTTGAGGTCCTCGACGATGCGCTGCTCCGCCTCGCCGTACCGCTCGAGGACGATCAGGTCGTCCACCGTGTACTGCTGCGCGGCGGCGCCGTCCTTCTTGCCGAAGAACTTCATGATCAAGAGCCCCTCTTCCCGAGACTACGCGGCCAACCTCCGAGCCAGCTTCTGAGCCGATCCGCCGATCCGGCACCGACGGGGGACAAGGGCGCCCTCGAGAGGTGACGGCCAGATGCTCCAGACGCGAGATTATATCTAAGCCAGGCGCGGCTTCGAGGGCGGCGCCAGTCGTGGCGTAACGCTTGCACTTTCGCCGCAGCGATACTCCATAGCACAACAACCAGGGAGCCCACACCATGCCCACCGTCTCCGCGCTGCGACGCTTCGGGTCGGCGATCCGTACGCCATCCGCCGTCCGCGGTGCAGCGGCTTTCGTCCTCCTGCTCTGCAGCGTCCTGCCAGCGGCTGCCCGGACCGGCGACCGCTACGGCTACTACCGCATCGTCGAGGGCAACGCGACCCTCGTTCAGGAGGGAGAGTCGCTCGGCGCCCAGGAGAACCAACCAGTGGTCTCCGGCGACCGGATCTGGACGGGACGCGGCTCGCGTGTCGAGGCGGTGCTCGCCGACGGCACGCTGCTGCGCATCGCCGGCGACAGCGAGCTGGTCTTCGAGGAGCTGGCGCAGTCGGACGACGGCAACGCCGACGCCAACTACCTGACCCTCCGCCGCGGCGAGGTCCAGCTCGTGGCCACCGGTGTGGGCGACACGCGGCTGGACACCGACAACGCCACCGTCTACGTGCGCGACGCCGGCAACTACCGCCTGGAGACGCGCGACGAGACGACCCTCCTGGTCGTGCGCAACGGACGCGCCGAGGTGCGGACGCGCCGCGGCGCCGTCTCCGTCGACGGCGGCGAGGAGGCCTGGATCGAGGGGGACGGCTCGCCGCAGGTCGAGTCGGCGGGGAGCTGGGACACCCTGGAGCGGTGGGCCTCGACGCTCGACGACGAGTACCGCCGCGCACGCTACGACGACGACGACATTGACGCCTCGCTCGGCTATTCGGCCTCGCGGATGGGTAGCTACGGCAGCTGGGTCACCGTGAGCAACCGCCGCGCCTGGCGGCCACGCGTCGGCGCCGACTGGAGCCCCTACCGCAACGGGCGCTGGTCCTACACCCCGAGCGGGCTCACCTGGGTCTCCTACGAGCCCTGGGGCTGGGTGCCCTACCACTACGGGACCTGGGACTACACGCCCGGCTGGGGTTGGGCGTGGTACCCGGGCCGGGTCTACGCCCCGGCGTGGGTCTACTGGTACTGGGGCCCGAGCCAGGTCGGCTGGTGCCCGATCGGCTACTACTCGCACTACTACGGCCCCCGCTTCTACACCGGCTGGGGCTCCGGGATCGACTTCACGTGGGGGTTCGGCCGGCGCGTCCATGGCTGGGCCGGCGGCTCGCCACGGCACTTCAACCACTGGAACTTCGTCGACTGCCACAACCTCTACAACCGCCGGCTCGCGTACCACACGCGGAGCTCGGCGCAGCTCGGCGGGCAGCTCGCGCGCGGCGTCATCTCGACCGAGACGCGGGGCCTCAAGCCGGCGCTCGCGACGCGACCGTCGGAAGCGATGCGCGTCCTCGCCAACGGGGGCGCCGGCTTCGAGAAGCCGATCCGGCCGCTGCAGGACATCAGCGGGTTCGTGGCCCGCGACCCGAACGTGGGCGCCGACGTCGGTCGCGTCGCCCTGCCCGTCGACCGCGACCGCGCCGGGCGCGGCGTGGGCGGCGGCAACTGGACGCGGCCCGGCGAGAAGCCCGTCGCGATCGGCGACGATGAAGGCGGCCGCGGTCGTGGAGCGACCGAGAAGCCCGCCGACTGGCGTGGTGGCATCGCCGGCGGCCGGGTCGACGGCGGCCAGACGGGCAACGGTCGCTCGCGCACCGGCGTCGGCGTCGGCAGCGATGGCGGCCAGACCGGCAACGGCAGGCGATCCGCCCCGCCCGACTCGGGCTGGCGCAGCGACCCGGGTACCGGGGCGGTCGGCGCCAGGCCCTCCGGGGACAAACCCACGGGCGAGCAGCGGCCGACCACGCGCACGCGTCCCAGCGAGGGCACCGGTACGGCACCGGGCTGGCGCGCGAGGCCGAACGACGTCGACGGGCGCGACGCCGGCAAGCCGGACGGTTCCGGGGCCGCAGGGGCCCGGCCCGGCGAGAACTGGCGCGGCGACTCCGGCCAGCAGCGCGTCCCGCGGAGCGGCGTGCGCAGCACGCGCCCCGACGAGAAGCCGAGCACCCGGGAGAATCCCAGCGGCGACGCCGTCGATCGCCAGCGCAACGACGACGAAGGGTGGCGCGGCGGGCGCGAGAGCGCGGCTGGGTCGAGGCCGCCGGTTCGCCGCATCGTCGAGGGCGTGCGCTCGAACCGTCAGGAGCCGGCGGAACCTTCTGGACAGTCCGGTCGCCAGGGCGTCGACAAGCCCTCGAGCCGCGACATGAGGCGCCCCGAGCCGTCGGACGCCAGCAGCCAGCCCGCGTGGCGGTCCTCCCGTCCGGAGCCCGCCTCCCGCCCCGAGCCCAACCGCGCCCCGGCGAGCGTGCGCGAGCCGCAGCGGCCGAGCCGCGAGGCCGTGCGCGAGCGCCCCGATTCCGGCCCGTCCCGCGGCGCGGTCGAGCGCGGTGGTCAGGACCGCGGCAGCAGCGGCGGCCGCGACCGCGGCAACAGCGGGAGTCGCGGTGACAGCGGCGGCAGCAATAGCGGGCGGGGCGCCCAGACGCGTTCGAGCCACGAGAGTGACGGCGGCGATCCCAATCGCTGAGCTCCCCTTC
>Ga0209382_10001237_pt1 | contig 40731 bp, 40 predicted proteins | sample SoiMetdeltSBSDD5_FD_187599 | JGI IMG/M metagenome (GOLD analysis project Ga0209382, IMG submission 187599) | Bulk soil microbial communities from a Populus tree surrounding site in Tennessee, USA - Soil MetaG P. deltoides SBSDD5 (SPAdes) (version 2) | ecosystem: Environmental > Terrestrial >... | reverse complement strand
CGTCGTGAAGGTTCTCGCTGGGGGCGTATTCATGGAAATAGTCTGCTCACTGCGCGGCACCGTTACAATCGCGCCCGGCGCACAGGACTCGAGGCGGGACCATGGCATTGGAAATCTGGTGGGGCAGCGGCAGCCCGTATTCGTGGCGGGCGCTGCTCGCGCTCGAATACAAGGAGCTGTCGTACGACTCGCACCTGGTGCAGTTCGCCAAGCAGGAGCACAAGGCGCCGGCGCTGCTGAAGCTGAATCCGCGCGGCCGCGTGCCGGTGCTGAAGGACGGCGACTACGTCTGCTTCGAGTCGCTCGCGATCCTGCACTACCTCGATCGCAAGTATCCGGAGCGGCCGCTGTTCGGCCGCACGGCGGAGGAGGCGGGCACGATCACGCGCGTGATCTGCGAGTACCAGTCGTACGCCGAAGAACACATCATGCGCATCATCCAGGCGATCCTGTTTCAGGGCATCGAGGGTCGCATGGAGGAAATCGAGCGCACGTTGAGCTCCGTGCTCAAGGAGGCCGCCACGATCGAGCAGCGGCTGGCGACGTCCGCGTGGCTCGTCGGCGAGGCATTTTCTGCCGCCGACGTCGTCGTGTTTCCGGGCATTCAGATGCTGCTGCGGAGCCTGGAACGGCGCGAGGCGCACGAGCTGCGGACACGCTTCCTTCCGGTCGAGGGCAACTTCCCGGCGATCGCCGCGTGGATCGGCCGTGTCCAGAGTTTGCCCGGGTACGAAAGGACAGTGCCGCCGCATTGGAAGGAGTAACGCAGGCACCGTAAACTCCCGCCCCGTTTTTCCCTTTCGCATGAGTACCGCCATGCCCGACTTTCCCGTTCATGTTCAATTTCCCGGCCGCCTGGTGTTCGTCGGTTTCGGCAGCATCGGGCAGGGCGTGCTGCCGCTGGTCCTGCGGCACATCGGCATCAAGCCGGAGCGCATCACGATCGTCACCGCGGACGAAGCGGGCAAGCGCGAGGCCGCCGAGTACGGCATCAAGTTCGTCGTCAACCCGCTCACGCGCGACAACTTCCGCCAGGTACTCGATCCGCTGCTCGGCAAAGGCGATTTCCTGCTGAACCTGTCCGTCGACGTGTCGAGCATCGCGCTGATCAAGTTCGCGCACGAGAAGGGCGCGCTGTATCTCGATACGTGCATCGAGCCGTGGCCCGGCGGTTACACCGATCCATCGATCTCCCCCGCCCGGCGTACCAACTACGCGCTGCGCGAAGAAGCGCTCGCGCTGCGCCAGTCGCACCCGAACGGTCCGACGGCCGTGCTCACGCACGGCGCGAATCCCGGCATGGTGTCGCACTTCGTCAAGCAGGCGCTGCTGAATCTCGCCTCGGACACCGGCGTCAGCGCCGGCAATCCGAGCACGCGCGAACAGTGGGCGGCGCTTGCGCACAAGCTGCAGGTGAAGGTGATCCACATCGCCGAGCGCGACACGCAGGTTTCGAACGTGCCGAAGCGCCTCGGCGAGTTCGTCAATACCTGGTCGGTCGACGGCTTCGTCAGCGAAGGCTGCCAGCCGGCCGAGCTCGGCTGGGGTACGCATGAAAAGGAGCTGCCGCCGCGCGGCCGGCGCTACGATTTCGGGCCGCAAAACGCGATCTACATGCTGCAGCCCGGTGCCAGCACGCGCGTGCGCACGTGGACGCCGAAAGCCGGCCCGTTCCATGGCTTCCTCATCACGCATGGCGAGTCGATTTCCATTCCTGCCTACCTGTCGCATCGCGAAGGCGACAAGGTCGTCTACCGCCCGACGGTGCACTACGCCTATCACCCGTGCAACGACGCGGTGCTGTCCGTGCACGAGTTCGCTGGCCGCAACTGGCACCTGCAGGAGCGCAAGCGGATCCTCAACGAGGAGATCGTTTCCGGCGGCATCGACGAGCTCGGCGTGCTGCTCGCCGGTCACAAGAAGAACGCGTACTGGTACGGCTCGCAGCTCTCGATCGACGAAGCGCGCAAGCTCGTGCCGCACAACACGGCAACCAGCCTGCAGGTCTGCGTCGCCGTGCTCTCCGGCATGGTGTGGGCGATGGAAAATCCCAAGGCCGGCGTCATCGAGCCCGACGAGATGGACTTCCGCCGCAACCTCGAAGTGTGCATGCCGTATCTCGGCCCGGTGGTCGGCGTCTACGGCGACTGGACGCCGCTGACCCAGCGCGGCGAGCTGTTCGAGGAAGACCTGGACCGCAGCGATCCGTGGCAGTTCAAGAACGTCCTGGTGTGAGCGTCAGAGTCAGCTTCAATCTCGACGACGCGGATCTCGAGCATCTTGCCGCGATCGCGCAGCAGACTCAGCTCCGTGCACGCAGCGAGCCGGCGGACGCGATCATCGCGGGCGCGCGCGAAGTGCTGGAGACCGCGAATCGCGCGCAGCTCGCCGGCTTCGTCAAGGAGCGTTACTCGCGCCTCGACACGATGCTGCAGATGGTCTGCGACACCCAGTGGCAGCTCAGCGCCGAAGATCGCCAGCGCGCGCTCAATGCGCTCGCGTGCTTCGGCTCGTCGACGTCCGCCGCACCGAGCGGCCTGCTCGACCACGCGATCATGATCGAGCTGGTCAGCCGCGACCTGCACCATGACCTGGACGCGTACCGCGACTTCTGCAAATCACGCGAGTCCTACGACAGGAAACATCCTGCGCCGGATGCGAATCGCGATGGCTGGTTGCAGGAGAGGCGCACGCTGTTGCAGGAGAGGATGCACAAGCGGCGCCGCAGGGATCTGGATGGAGCGGCGAGCGGACTGAGGAAGGTGCTCACGTTGTTGGGGTTGTAGCCTACGATTCCACTTCGTACCTCACGCCAACGATCACGTACGTCTTCGCTCCGCCCGGCAGCTCCACCTTCACCTCGTCATCGAGCGCCTTCCCCATCAGCGCCCGCCCGAGCGGCGAATCCATGCTGATGGAGCCGGTCGCCGCGTCGAACTCATCCGGCCCCACGATGCGGTACTCCACCTCGTCGCCGGCTTCGTCTTCGAGCTTGACCCACGCGCCGAAGAAGACGCGGTGCCGCTGCGCAGGCGGAGCCTTGACCACGACCATGCCGTCGAGCCGTTGTCGCAAGAAGCGGACACGGCGGTCGATCTCGCGGAGCTGGCGCTTGCCGTAGATGTATTCCGCGTTCTCCGAGCGGTCGCCCTGCGCTGCAGCTTCCTGCACGGCCTGCGTTACTTGCGGTCGCAGCACGCGCCAAAGGTGATCCAGTTCCTGTTTCAGCCGCGCTGCACCCTGCGGCGTGATGAATTTGGAGCCGCGCGGCTGCGGTGGGCGGTATCGCGACATGTGAGCCGGTTTGCTAAGCAGTGCTCAGGCGACGCCTGATATCGTCAAATGGCCTGGAAATTGCGAAATCCTTCACGGTACTGACCCCGGGCCGTCTCCTACGCTGACGTCCCATGAGCATCAAGTACTACACGCACTTCCTGCTGCAAGAACGCTCCCCAAAGGGCATGAGCGAGTTCCGCGGCGTGGTCGAGGTCAACCGGGTGCTGTCGCGCGGCGATATGAAAGAGGCCGCCTCGGTGCTGGCGAAGAACTTCGAGTGCGAGTCGAAGGATATCAAGGTTCTGCAATGGTCGCGGTTGCATTGATCGATTGACGAGAGCTGTTTTCCTGCGAATCCCCTAGCGGGCTTTACTTCCCTTCAGAAAGTCCGCTTCTCTGCCCCGAGCCACAAGCTCGGGGTCTTTTTTTCTAGACCCTGATTTGCGGCGCGTTATCCTCTCGCGCCATGTCCTTCTCCGAAAAGTTCTATCGCAGCCGCGACGGGCTGCAACTCTACTATCGTGACTACGCCGGCGACGCGGGCAAGGTGCCGGTGCTTTGCCTGCACGGGCTCACGCGTAACAGCCGCGACTTCGCAGCGCTCGCCGCGCACATCGCTCCGACGCGTCGCGTGATCGTGCCGGATCACCGCGGTCGCGGGCGCTCGCAGTACGACCCGCACTGGTTGAACTATCACCCCGGCACTTATGTCGATGACATGTGGACGCTGCTGCAGGAGCTGTCCATCGAGCGCGTCATCGTCGTCGGCACTTCGCTCGGCGGCTTGATGGCAACGCTGATGGCGGCGATGCGTCCGCAAATGCTCGCCGGCGTGGTGTTGAACGATATCGGTCCCGAGATCGATCCGACCGGCGCCGCCCGCATTCAATCGTACGCCGGCCGCCTGCCGCCGGTGCGCAACTGGGACGATGCCGCTGCACAGATGAAGATGACGTTCGGCCTCGCGATGCCTGAGTTCAGCGAGCAGCAATGGCTCGCGTTTGCGCGCCTGTCATTCGACGAGGGCGCAGACGGCGTGCCGCGTCTCGCAGCCGATCCGAAGATCGGCGATGCCATCCGCAGCATTCCGGTGCCGCCCGGCGCAGCCCAGGCGATGTGGCTCGCGTTCGGTCAGTTGCGCAAGATTCCTGCGCTCGCACTGCGCGGCGCCCACTCGGACCTGTTGTCCGCAGCGACGTTCGAGCGCATGCAGCGCGAAGTTCCGAGCCTGGTCGCAGTCACGGTGCCGAATCGCGGCCATGCGCCGCAGCTCGACGAACCGGACAGCACGCGCGCGATCGATGCCTTTCTCTCGGAGTTGCGCGAGTAGTCGGACGTGGCGTTCAAGGATCACTTCTCCGGCCACGCGAGCGCGTATGCGCGCTATCGACCGGACTATCCGCAGGAGTTGTTCGAGTACCTCGCGACGCTGACGCCGCGTCGTGCAGTGGCGCTCGACTGCGCGACCGGCAGCGGCCAGGCCGCCGTTGGCCTGGCTCGTTACTACGACTGCGTCGTCGCGACGGATGGCAGCGTCGCGCAGCTCAAGAATGCACAGCCTCATCCGCACGTTGCCTATCTCGGCAATCTCGCCGAGCAGCCGGCGCTGAAAGATCACACCGTCGACCTGGTCGCCGCGGCGCAGGCAGCCCATTGGTTCGACCATGCGCGCTTTCATCCGGAGATGCGCCGCGTGCTGCGTCCCGACGGTGCGCTCGCTGTCTGGACTTACGGCGTCCCGACCATCGCGCCGCCGATCGATGCCGCGGTCCGGTACTTCTACGACGACGTAGTCGGGCCGTACTGGCCGCCGGAGCGACGCCACGTCGAGAATGCCTACCGCGATCTGCCGTTTCCGTGGCGCGACGAGACCGTGCCGCAATTCCAGCTCCGGCTCGAGTGGGCGCTGGACGATTTCATCGGCTACGTGAGCACCTGGTCCGCCACCCAGCGGTATACCAAGGTGTCCGGCGCCGACCCGCTGCCGAGCTTACGTGCTGAAATCGCGCCGCTGTGGGGCTCGAACACCCGACCGGTCGTGTGGCCGCTGCACCTGAGAGTCGGGAGACCTTGAACACATGAAGGACCTGCAATGAACGCCAAGCTGCTCACCTTTGCACTCGCCGCCTGCACGCCGCTGCTCGCCGCCGCCGAAACCACCGAGCAATCGACTGCTGCGGCGGCCGTGACGGCCGGCATCCTGAAGTCGGGCGTGTACCTGCAGAATCTCGACAAGGCCGTCCGGCCGCAGGACGACTTCTATCGACACATCAACGGCGGCTGGCTCGCGACGGCGCAGATTCCCGCCGACCGCTCGAACTACGGCACGTTCACGAAGCTGCAGGAAGACGCCGAGCGCGACCTGCGCGACATCCTCGAAGAAGCAGCGAAGGCGAAGGCCGCGCCAGGCAGCGCCGCGCAGAAAGTCGGCGACTACTACGCGAGCTTTCTCGACGAGGCCACCGTCGAAGCGCGGGGGCTGAAACCGCTGCAGGAAGAGCTCGCGCGCATCGATGCTCTCAGGACGAAGCAGGACCTCGCTGGCTACATCGGCCGCGCGCAGCGGCTGTTCGTCGCGGTCCCGTTCGCGTATTTCGTCACCGTCGACGAGAAGAACTCGACCCAGTACATCAGCACCGTGACGCAGACCGGTCTCGGCATGCCGGACCGCGACTATTACCTGTCGGACGACGCGAAGCTGAAGGGCATCCGCGAGAAGTACCAGCCGTACGTGCGCGACCTGCTCGCGCTGGCGGACACGCCCGACCCCGACGCCGCCGCGAAGAAGATCTACGCGATCGAATCGCGCATCGCCGCCGCGCACTGGACGCGCGTGCAGAATCGCGACGCCGAGAAGACCTACAACCGCTACGACCGCGCAGCGCTTGCGAAGCTGATGCCGGCCTTCGATTGGGATGCGTTCCTGCGCGGCGCGCAGATCCCGAGCGAGAAAGTGCCGGCCGTGGTCGTCACGCAGCCGAGCTATTTCGAGGCGCTCGGCAAGATCTTCGCCGAGGTGCCGGTCGCCGACTGGCGCGTCTATTACCGCTACAAGCTGCTGAGCGTCTACGCGTCGGATCTGCCGGCGAAGTTCGTGCAGCGGCAATTCGAGTTCAACGACCGTACGGTGTCGGGCATCGAAGAGCTGAAGCCGCGCTGGAAGCGCGGCGTCGACACCATAGAAGGCTCCGTCGGCGACCTGGTCGGCAAGATGTACGTCGAGCGTCACTTCAAGCCGGAGCAGAAGCAGCGCATCGACGCGCTGGTGAAGAACCTGCTGGCGGCGTTCGACGGCGGCATCGACCAGCTCGAGTGGATGACGGCGGACACGAAGCGCAAGGCGCACGAGAAGCTCGCGCTGTTCACCACGAAGATCGGCTATCCGGACAAGTGGCGCGACTGGTCCAAGCTCGAGATCCGTCGCGATGACCTCGTCGGTAACGAGATGCGCGCGGCTGCAGTGCTGTTCGACCGCGGCGTCAACAAGCTCGGCGGCCCGATCGACCGCACCGAGTGGCTGATGACGCCGCAGACCGTCAACGCGTACTACAACCCGCCGACGCACGAGATCGTGTTCCCGGCGGCGATGCTGCAGCCGCCGTTCTTCGACGTGACCGTCGACGACGCGATGAACTACGGCGCGATCGGCGCGGTCATCGGTCACGAGGTCAGCCACGGCTTCGACGACCAGGGCCGTCGCTACGACGGGCACGGCAACCTGAACGACTGGTGGGCTGCGTCGGACAACGAGGAGTTCACGCGCCGCGCGAAAGCATTCGGCGCGCAGTACGACGCGTCGAGCCCGCTGCCGGGCACGCACGTGAACAGCGGCCTGACGATGGGCGAGAACATCGCCGATCTCGCCGGCGTCGCGATGGCGTATCGCGCGTACAAGCTGTCGCTGAAGGGCAAGCAGGCGCCGGTCATCGACGGCTACACGGGCGATCAGCGCTTTTTCATCGGCTGGGCGCAGGGCTGGGCCCGCAAGTATCGCGACGACGAGCTGCGCCGGCGCCTGCTGACGGATCCGCACAGCCCGAGCGAGTACCGCACCAACATCATCGTGTCCAACCTGCCGGAGTTCTACGCGGCCTTCGGCGTCAAGCCCGGCGACAAGATGTACCGGGCCCCCGCGGACCGCGTGAAAATCTGGTAGTCGTCGGAACTCCGACAGGGACTCGGGGCTTTCGAACCAGGGCCCGCCGGGAGCGGGCCGAGGCCCGTCATGCCATTTTTGCGCGCTGCTTTCCTGCTGCTGCTGACAGCTTTGCTGGCCGGCTGCGGCTACAACACCCTGCAGAAGCAGGATGAGCAGGTGACTTCTGCGTGGTCGGAGGTGCTGAACCAGTACCAGCGACGCGCGGACCTCGTGCCGAGCCTCGTCAACACGGTGAAGGGCGCGGTCGCGGCCGAGAAGGAGATTCTCGACAGCGTCGTCGAAGCGCGCGCCAAGGCGACTTCGATCCAGGCCACGCCCGAGCTGATCAACGATCCGCAGGCGTTCCAGCAGTGGCAGGCCGCACAGGGCGAGCTGAGCTCGGCGTTGTCGCGCCTGATGGTCGTGGTCGAGCGCTATCCCGATCTCAAATCGATTTCCGGCTTCAGCGATCTGCAGGCGCAGCTCGAAGGCACTGAGAATCGCATCGCTGTCGCGCGCAAGCGCTACATCGATGCCGTGCAGGCGTACAACGTCACCGTGCGCTCGTTTCCCACGAACCTGACGGCGAAGATGTTCGGCCACCAGCCGAAGCAGAATTTCACGGTCCAGGACGAGGCGACGATTTCCAAGCCGCCGGCCGTGGACTTCAACGCGCCTGCGCAGCCGCCGGTCGAGCCCAAGCCCGAGTCGCCGGGCTGACGTCGCCGGCCAAAAAAATGCCCGCTCGCTGGCTCGCATCGCCGGCAATTTCGCTGCTGCTGCTGTTCGGCTCCGGCGCGCTCGCCGACGTCGCCGTGCCGCCGCTGCGCTCGCCAGTGACCGATCTCACTGGCACGCTGACGTCCGAGCAGAGCGCAACGCTCGAACAACAGCTGCGCGCATTCGAAGCGAAGCAGGGCAGCCAGATTGCCGTGCTGATCGTGCCGACGACGCAGCCGGAGACGATCGAGCAATACGGCATCCGCGTCGCGGAGGCGTGGAAACTCGGACGTCGCGGCGTGAATGACGGCGCGTTGTTGCTGATCGCCAAAGACGATCGCGCGGTGCGCATCGAAGTCGGCTACGGGTTGGAAGGCGTGCTGCCGGACGTGCTCGCGAATCGCATCGTCGATCAGGTGGTCGTGCCGCGGCTTCGCAGCGGCGATTTCTTCGGCGGCATCCGCGAGGCAATCGAACGCATGATCGCGCTGATCGAAGGCGAGCCGCTGCCGGAGCCCGCGCAAAGTCAGCGTGGTGTGCCGAGCGCGAATGGCTTGGGCAATGCACTGCCCTTGCTGCTGCTGTTGGTGTTCGTGGGCAGCACAGTGCTGCGTGGAATGCTCGGCAGGTTCGGCGGCGCGTCCGTCACTGCCGGCATTGCGGCTGCGATCGTCTGGTTCCTGACCAGCACGCTAATCATCGCAATCGGTGCGGCTGTGATTGCCTTCGTGATCGCGTTGCTCGGCGGCGGAGGCGGCGGCGGTTGGGCGAACCCGCGCCGGCGCGGCTGGGGCGGATACAGCGGAGGCGGTTGGGGCGGCGGCGGCTGGAGTGGCGGTGGCGGCGGTGGCTGGAGCGGCGGAGGCGGCGGCTTCGGCGGCGGCGGAGCGTCAGGACGATGGTGACCGTGTCTCGCATGCTGCGGCATCTCGTACCGCCGCACTGGAGTCTGCGTCGCGCCTTCGACGCGCCCGCGCTTCAGGCCATCGAGCAGGCGATTGCCGATACCGAGCGCATGCATGGCGGCGAGATCCGCTTCGCAATCGAGGCCAGCGCGCGGCCGCTCGACTTGATGCGCGGCATCACGCCGCGCCACCAGGCGCTGGAGGCGTTCGCACGGCTCGGCGTGTGGGACACCGACGCGAACAACGGCGTGCTGATTTATGTTTCCTGGGCCGACCGGGACGTCGAGATCGTCGCGGATCGCGGCTTCAACGGCCGCGTCAGCGAGCAGGAATGGGCCGAAGTGTGCCGCGGGATGGAGCAAGCGTTCGCACGCGGCTCGCCGCGGCAAGCGGTCGTCGCCGGCATCCAGGCCGTCGGCGCGCTGATCGCGCGACATTTCCCGACAGTCGACCGCGACGAACTGCCCAACCGCCCGGTGTTGCTGTAATAATGCCTGCCATGAATCTCCCGTCCGCCGCCCGCCTGACAGCTGCCTTGCTTGCCTTGGGCCTCGGCGGATGCCAGCTCATGCAGCGGCAGCACGAGGAGCCACCGCCGGCGCCTCCGCCGCCGCCCGCGATTCACGACCCGGTTCCGACGCACCTGTTCACCATCGGCTCCGCGGACGACGAAGTCGTCGGCGAGCTGCAAGTCACGAAGGTGATGGGCGAGGACACGCTGCCGGACATCGCGCGGCGCTTCAATCTTGGCTACGAAGAGATCTCCCGCGCCAATCCCGGTGTCGATCCGTGGGTGCCGGGCGAAGGACGCGAGATCGTGTTGCCGACGCAGTTCGTGCTACCGGCCGCGCCGCGCGAAGGCCTCGTCATCAATCTCGCGCAGCTCCGCGTCTTCTACTTCCCGAAGGTGAAGGACGGCGAGCAGCAGACGGTGATCACGCATCCGATCGGCATCGGCAAGGTCGGCTGGCAGACGCCGGAAGGCACGACCAAGGTCACCGGCAAGCGCACCAATCCCACGTGGTTCCCGCCGGCGTCCGTGCGCAAGGAGCACAGGGAAGCGGGCGATCCGCTGCCATCGAAAGTGCCGCCCGGCCCGGACAATCCGCTCGGCGCACACATGATGACGCTCGGCTGGCCGAGCTATCTGATCCATGGCACGAACAAGCCGTACGGCGTCGGGCTGCGCTCCAGCCACGGCTGCATCCGCTTCTATCCCGAGGACATCGCCGAGCTGTACGACAAGATTCCGGTCGGCACGAAAGTCACCGTGGTGAACCAGCCGTTCGTGTTCGGTTGGCACGACGGCGCGCTGTACGTGCAGGCGTTCCCGGTGATGGAAGACGATCAGCGCGAGCATCCGAAGGCAGCCGACACGCTGCTGAACGCCGCGATCTCCGACGAGATGTGGCAGAAGGTGAAGTATCACGGCGCCGCCGTCGACCTCGAGCTCGTGAACGGTCTCGTCAGCCAGCCGCGCGGCATCGCGCTGCCGGTCTCGAGGCCGAAGACGACGGTCGACGGTTTCGTCGCCGCCTCGCGCCACGTCGAGAATCGCGTGCCCGCCGGCGCGAACTGGAACGGCAGCGAAGAGATGTACTACACCGCCGAGGAGTTCGCGGCCGCGCGCGCCGGAACCCCGCTGCCGAAGAAGCCGGCGCCGAAGACCACGAAGAAGACCGCGACCAAGCCCGCCCCGACCACCGCCGCCAGCGGCGCTGGCGCGACCGGTTCCCGCTAAGAGTCAGGCTAAAGCCTGACCCACAAATAGCCAGCGCGGCTCTCCCCGTGGGTCAGGCTTCAGCCTGACATCCGACTGTCATCTCGACGCAATACCCTGCCGGCGGTCTCACTGACCGCCGGAGCTTGCATGCGCATCCTGATGATCTCGGACGTCTATTTTCCGCGGATCAACGGCGTTTCCACTTCCATCCAGACCTTCCGGCGCGGCCTGCACGCCGCCGGCCACGAGACGATCCTGATCGCGCCTGAATATCCGGGCGCCGCTCCCGATACGGAGACCGGCATCCTGCGAGTGCCCTCGCGCGGCGTGCCCCGCGATCCGGAAGACCGCGCGATGAAACTCGGCGCGATCCGTGCGCTGCGCTCGCAGGTCGAGAAGCTGGAGCCGGACCTGGTGCACATCCAGACTCCTTTCATCGCGCACTACCAGGGCGCGGCGCTCGCCCGCGCGCTGCGCGTTCCGGTCATCGAGTCGTATCACACGTATTTCGAGGAGTACCTGCATCACTATGTGCCGCTGATGCCGCGCTCGATCATGCGATTCATCGCGCGCCGCTTCACGGTCTCACAGTGCAACGTGCTCGACGCGCTCGTCGTACCTTCGCGCGCGATGGAGCAGGCGCTGGTCGACTATGGCGTGAAGTGTCCGATGCACATCATTCCTACCGGCATGGAAATGGAGCGTTTCGCTGCCGGCGACGGCCAGCGCCTTCGCACGCAACTCGGCATCGGGGCGGGACAGCCCGTGCTGGTGCACGTCGGCCGCATCGCTCACGAGAAGAACATCGACTTCCTGTTCCGCATGTTCGCCCAGGTCCTGCGCAGCAAGCCCGGTGCTGTATTCATCGTCGCGGGCGAAGGGCCGGCGCTGGCCTCCTGCAAGACGTACGTCCGCTCGCTCGGACTCACGCCACACGTGCGCTTCGTCGGCTATCTCGCGCGCGAGCGCGAGCTGCTCGACTGCTACCGCGCCGGCGACCTGTTCGTGTTCTCGTCGCGGACCGAGACTCAGGGTCTCGTCCTGCTCGAATCCATGGCACTCGGTGTCCCGGTCGTGTCGACGGCGCACATGGGGACGGCAGACATCGTCAATCCGCAGCGCGGCGCGCAGCTCGCCCCCGACGACGAATCCGAGTTCGCGAACATCGTCGTGCGGCTGCTCGACGATGCGCCGCGACGCGCAGCCATGGCTGCCGAGGCTCGCACCTACGCCGCGACCTGGTCGGCGGCTGCAATGGCCGACCGGCTCGCGGGGCTGTATTCGGCGGTCGCCGGCCAGGCATCGAGGAACTCGCCGGTTTCGCAGCCCGTATAGAGTAGAGTGACTTTTCGTCACTGCTTGCGGGGGTTGCCATGCGGTGGGAAGGGCGGCGCACCAGCCAGAACGTCGAAGATCGTCGCGGCGTCCGCTTCGGGCGCGCCGGCGGCATTGGCCTGGGCACGATCGTGCTCGCGCTCGTCGCGGCCTACTTCGGCGTCGATCCGTCGGTCGTTATGCAAGGCGTACAGCCTTCGCAGCAGGCGGAACAGGTGCCCTACCAGGAATCGCCCGAAGAAGCGCAGCTGCGCAAGTTCGTCTCGTTCGTGCTCGCGGATACCGAGGACGCGTGGGGGGCCATCTTCTCCGCCGCTGGCCAAACCTATCAGCCCCCGACGCTCGTGCTGTTCTCGGGCGCCGTCGAATCGGCTTGCGGATTCGCACAGGCCGCCGTCGGGCCGTTCTATTGTCCCGGCGATCGCAACGTTTACATCGACCTGTCGTTCTACCAGGACCTGCAGAGCCGGTTCGGTGCGCCCGGCGACTTCGCGCAGGCGTACGTCGTCGCGCATGAAGTCGGACACCACGTGCAGACTCTGCTCGGCATTTCCGAGCGCAACATGGCTGCGCGCCAGCGCGCGAGCGAAGAGGAAGCGAACGCGCTCTCGGTTCGTCAGGAGCTGCAAGCGGACTGCTTCGCCGGCATCTGGGCGCACAATGCAGACCGCTCGCGACAGGTGCTCGAGTCGGGCGACGTCGAAGAAGGACTGAACGCCGCCGCCGCGATCGGCGACGATCGTTTGCAGAAGCAAACGCGCGGCTACGTCTCGCCGGAATCGTTCACGCACGGCAGCTCCGAGCAGCGCGTGCGCTGGTTCAAGCGCGGCTTCGAGACTGGCGCCGTCGATTCGTGCGACGCGTTCGCGACGAGGAACCTGTAAGCTCCTCCGACACACGCACTCGCCCTCTTTCCTTGTGCTAAGTTACGCGCCACAAGAAGAGGGGAGGCCAGGTGCCCGAGCGTTCGCTCGAAGGTATCCAGATCACTGAAACGCCGGGCGCGGAGCAACCGATCGCACGTGCGAGCGCCCACCGGACCGCATTCGTCGGCCGCACGCTGCGCGGTCCCGTCAACCAGGCCGTCCTCATCCAGAGCTTCGCGGATTTTCAGCAGGAGTTCGGCGGCCTGTGGCAGCCGAGCCCGCTCTCCTACGCAGTCGAGCATTTCTTCGAGCAGGGCGGACGCCAGGCCATCATCGTTCGCGTTGCCAACGGCGCAGCGCCGGTGACGCTGTCGTTGCGTTGCGGCCGCCAGACGTTGCAGCTCGAAGCGCGCGCTCCAGGCACGCGCGAATTCCTCCGTGCCTCGATCGACTATGATCATGTCGACGCCGAAGACGAGCAGCGCTTCAACCTGGTCGTGCAGCGCGTGCGCTCGCCGGGCTCGGAACGCATCGAATCGCAGGAAATCTTCCGCGGACTGTCGATCGATCCGTCGTCGCCGCGCTTCGTCGCCATGGCGCTGATCGAATCCAATCTCGTGCGGGTGCGCGGCGCAGTGCCGTCGGTGCGGCCCGATCGCACGCTGATGCCCGGCACGAACCTGCCCGTCGGCTACGTGAACTCCAATCCGGATGGCGACGACGGCCGTCCGATCAGCGACTACGACGTGATCGGCTCCGCGACGCGGCGCTCCGGCCTGTTCGCACTCGAAGACGTGGACGAGCTCGCCTTCTTATATATACCGCCGCTGACGCGCACGACGGACATCGGCGTGAGTACTGTGCTGGTCGCGGCGAAATTCTGCCGTCAGCGTCGCGCGATGCTGATCGTCGATCCGCCCGCTGCCTGGGACTCTGCTGCCGAGGCGGTGCGCGGGCTCAAGCGACTGAACTTTCACAGCGATCATGCGCTGATGTTCTTCCCGCGCCTCGTCACCACCGACCGCCTGCGCGGCCGCGCAGAGATGTTCGGCAATGGCGGCGCAGTGGCGGGCATATTGTCGCGAACGGGCGAGGCGGTTTCGGCAGCGATTGCGGCCCGTGATCCGGAGCCGTTGCTGCGCGCTGGCGCGCGCCTGGCTCGCGAAGTGGCGCCGGCAGATCGCTGGTCACTCGCAGCGCATGGAGTCAACGTGCTCCACGCCGTCCGCAGCGTGGATCGCGAGCGGCCACCGCTGCGAACGCTGGCATGCGGTGCGAGCGCCTCGGTGGACTGGTCGTACCTGTCGCAGCGCCGTTTCGCGTTGTTCGTGATCAACTCGATCGAGCGCGGCACGCGCTGGTGCGTGCTCCGGCCCGGCGATCCGCTGGTGTGGGAACGAGTGACCGCGCAAGTGCGGCGCTTCCTGGCCGAGCTGCACAGCGCAGGCGCATTTGCCTCGGTGCCTGCCGACCAGGCGTTCTACGTGATCTGCGACGAGCGCATCAACGAGGCGAGCGAGCCGCACATCGTCAACATCCTGGTGCAGTTCGCGGCGACGCACGCCGGCGAATATCACAGCTTCATGATCTCGCACTCGGTGAGCGGTGCGACGGTGCGGCCGGTCGCGGTGAACCGCCTGGAAGCGTCGTTGATCGTGGTGCCCGAGCTGGAGCAGGAAATCACGATCCGCATCGACCCGCGCGACGGCTCGCTGCTCGCCGAGAATTATTAGAGCGCTGTAGGTCGGGCTTTAGCCCGACTCTTCCTCATGCACGGATTGTCGGGCTGAAGCCCGACCTACAGCCTCACTTCCTCTTCCAAAGCACTTCCTGTCCGTTCTCATGCCGGGCCAGGACGCGCGCGACGACGAACAGCAGATCCGACAATCGATTCAGATAGCGCATCACTTCGGGCGCGACGGTTTCGTTCTGCGCCAGCGCCCACGTGCATCGCTCCGCGCGACGCGTGATCGCTCGCGCCATGTGGCATGCAGCGGCGGCTGGTCCGCCGCCCGGGAGGATGAACTCCTTCAACGGTGGCAACGGCTCGTTGAAACCGTCCAGGCATTGCTCCAGCTCATCGATGTGACTGTCGAGAATCGCGCGATAGCCGGGCACCGCCAGCTCGCCGCCGAGATCGAACAACTCGTGCTGGATCTTCGTCAGCGCTTCGCTCACCGCGGGCGGCAAGTTGGGCACTGCGAGGATCACGCCGATCGCGCTGTTCGCTTCGTCGACCGTGCCGTACGCCTCGATGCGTCCGTGCGTCTTCGGCACGCGCGAGCCGTCGCCCAGGCCGGTCGTGCCGTCGTCGCCGGTGCGGGTGTAGATCTTGCTCAGGCGGTGGCCCATGGACCTTCTCCTCGACCTTCGTCAGTCGCAGGGGGCTAACGTTAGCAGACGATCGATCGCGAGTGCGGATTCCAGCGCGGCTGCGATCTCGTCGAGCGCGCTGTCGACGCGCTGCGCGTGATCCTCGCCAGTGCTGCGTGCGCCGAGCGTGGCCAGATACGCGGCACGAAACGCCGCGTCAGCGAATAATCCGTGCACATGGCAGCCTGCGATGCGGCCGTCCGCCGACACCGCGCCATCGAACTTGCCGTCGTCGAAGCGGATCATCGGTCGTGATGCGCCGGGTCCGCTCGTCGCGCCCAGGTGCATTTCGTAGCCGGCGATTCGTGCGCCGCTCGTCAGCTCGGTGCCGGCAACGGGCCGCAGAGTCTTGTCCTCCGTCATGGTCGAGTTGACATCGAGCAGATCGAGACCGGAGCACGACTCCTGCGATCCCTCGATCCGTTGCGGGTCTTCGACACGCTTGCCGAGCATCTGGTAGCCGGCGCAGACGCCGAGCACGCGACCGCCGCGGCGCACGTGCGCTTGCAGATCGATATGCCAGCCTTGCGCGCGCAAGAATTCGAGATCGGCGATCGTCGCTTTGCTGCCGGGCAGGATGATGAGGTCAGCATCGAGCGGCAGCGGCCGACCGGGTGCGATGAATTCGAGGTGGACTTCGGGCTCGAAGCGCAGCGGGTCGAAGTCGTCGAAGTTCGCGATGTGGGGCAGGTGCGGGATTGCGACGTGCACACGGGCAGTTGAACCCACAGGACCCACATGCTCCAGCGCCATCGCATCTTCCGCCGGCAGCGCTCCGGCAGCGTGCAGCCACGGCACGACACCGAACGAACGCCATCCCGTGTGCGCTTCGATCGTTTCGATTCCCGCGCGGAACAACTCCACTTCGCCGCGAAACTTGTTGATGATGAACCCACGAACGCGCTCGCGATCCCGCGCGTCGAGCACCGCATGCGCGCCGACCAGCGCCGCAATCACGTGGCCGCGATCGATGTCGCCGACGAGCACGACTGGCACGTCTGCCGCGTGTGCGAATCCCATGTTCGCGATGTCGTGCGCGCGCAAGTTCGTTTCCGCCGGGCTGCCGGCGCCTTCGACGATGACGATATCGGCTTCACGCTGCAGCCCGCGGAAGCTGTCGAGCGCGACTTGCAACAGGTCGCTGCGATCGCGCGCGAAAGTGTCGGCGTGCCGTGTCTCGATGCGCCGGCCGCGCACGATGAGCTGCGCGGCCAGGTCCGACTGCGGCTTGAGCAGCACAGGATTCATGTCGACCGTCGGAGGCGTGCGGCACGCCAGCGCCTGCAGCGCCGTGGAGCGGCCGATCTCGCCGCCCGTCGCGGTGACGGCCGCATTGTTCGACATGTTCTGCGGCTTGAAGGGTCGCACGACCTTGCCGCGGTTCGTGAGCAACCGGCAAAGTCCCGCGACCAGCAGCGACTTGCCGACGTCCGAGCCGCAGCCCTGGATCATCAGCGCGGCCACAACAGCACTCCGACAGCCAGCGCCAATGCGAGCGCCCAGAGCAGGGCGCAAGCTCCGAGGTAGATCTGCAACGCGCGACGGAGGTCGCCGTTCTCCGGACGATGACCAGCGCCGAACAGCGGCCGCTCATGCATCACGCCGTCGTAGGTCGCGGCGCCACCGAGCTCGACGCCGAGCGCACCCGCCATTGCGGCCTCGGGCCAGCCCGCGTTCGGTGATGCGTGTCGAGGTGCATCTCGCCACATCACGCGCAGCCCGCCGCCGCCTGCAACCACGATCAACAGACCAGCGAGGCGCGCCGGAACGAGATTGGCCACGTCGTCGGCCCGCGCGGCTGCCCAACCGAACGCGTGCCAGCGCTGCTCACGATGACCGATGAGGCTGTCGGCTGTGTTCAGTGCTTTGTACGCGAACAGTCCGGGCAGTCCGCCGATCGCAAGCCAGAACGCGGGGGCTACGATCCCGTCGTTGAAACTTTCGGCGAGGCTTTCGATTGCAGCGGCCACGACTCCGGACGACGTGAGCTGTGCCGTATCGCGGCCGACGATCTTCGACACTGCTTCTCGCGCTGCCGGAAGGTCGTCGCGCGCGAGAGGTCGCTGCACATCGCGTACGTGCGTGTAGAGACTTCGCTGCGCCAGGCCCATGGTCGCGACGAGGACCACGATGACCATTCCGAACGGCAGTTGCTGCGCGCCGATCTGGATTGCGTAGCCGACAGCACCGGCACTGCCGGCGACGATCAGCATCGTGATGAATCCCAATGTCCTGCGCGCCGCGTCGCTGCGCGCGGAGTCGTTCCAACGCTGTTCCAGTGTGGCGATGAGCTTGCCGATCCACACGACCGGATGAGCGATGCGCGCAAAGAGCGCCTGCGGATAGCCGACGCATGCTTCGACCGCGAGCGCCGCGGCCGGCAACCAGATCTCAGCCGGCATGCCGGCCGTGGATCGCGATCAGCGGCGCGCCCCGCTCGCGCACCGAAAACCATTGCGCATCGATACCGTAGACCTCGCGCAGCGTCGGCGGCGTCAGCGCGGCTTCCGGAGCGCCGTCGGCGACGACCCGTCCGCGATGGAGAACTACGACGCGATCGGCAATCCGCGCCGCGAGCGCGAGGTCGTGGATCGTCAGCACGACGCCGCGCCCCAGTTCTGCGAGCGAACGCAGCAGATCGGCAGCCTCGAACTGATGAGCGGGATCGAGGCCCGCGAACGGCTCGTCAGCGAGTATCCAGTTGGACTCGCCAGCCAATACGCGCGCAAGCAGGACTCGTGCGCGCTCGCCGCCCGAAAGCGTCGTGACCGTTCGCTGCGACCACTGCGTCGTACGCGTTGCCTGCATCGCTCGTTGCACGGCGGCTTCGTTCTCGGCATCGCTGGCGCGATGCCGGAACGGAATTCGACCGAGCGCAACCAGCGTGGCGACGTCGACGGGCCACGAGATTTCCGGAATCTGCGGCAGGAACGCCATGCATCGCGCACGCTCGTCGGCGGCCAGTGCCGTGAGTGGCGTGCCGTCGAGATCGACAGTCCCGTGCGATGCGCGCAGCAGTCCGGCCATGCAGCCGAGCAGCGTCGATTTGCCGGCGCCATTCGGCCCGAGCACGGCAGTTACCTGGCCCGACGCGAACTGCACGCCGATCGAGTCGAGAATGCGGCGTCCGCCGCGCTCGAATGTCAGATCTGCGGCGCATAGTTTCGAAGCGACTTTCATGTGACCTGCCTGCGCATCGAATACAGCAACGCGAAGAAGAACGGCGCACCGATCAGCGACATCACGACACCGAGCTGCACTTCCGAGCCGCCCGGCAGCAATCGCACCACGACGTCGCCCGCGAGCACGAGCGCCGCGCCGCCGACTGCGCTCGGGATGAGCAGCGCTGATGGCTTCGCTCCGACCAGCGGCCGCAACAGATGCGGCACGACGAGCCCGACGAAGCCGATGATTCCGGACACTGCGACGCTCGCGCCGACGACCAGGCCGACGCCGCCAGCCAACTGCCATTGCGCACGGCCGAGATCGATGCCGAGCGAGCGCGCGCCGGCTTCGCCGAGCGTCAGCGCATCGAGCGCCCGCCGCGCACCGAGTATCAGCACGGCGCCGATCGCAATGAGCGGCGTGGAGATGAGCAGATCGTCGAGGCTTCGATCCGCCAGTGCGCCGAGCAGCCAGCGCACGATCTCGCCGGCCGCCCACGGGCTCGGCGAGAGCGAGAGCACCAGTGCAATGCCGGCGACCGCGATCGAGCTGAGGATGACGCCGGACAGAACGAGCGTGAGTGCGCTCGCAGTCACGCCGGCGAGCAGGAACAGCGCGACCATGCCGACCATCGCGCCGGCGACACCGCTCGCAGGCAGGATCCACGGCTGCAGGTCGGCGATGCCGAAGAAGATGCTCAACACCGCGCCGAACGCCGCCATCGACGAGACGCCGAGCGTGCCGGGATCGGCGAGCGGGTTGCGCAAGTAGCCCTGCATCGCGGCGCCTGCGAGGCCCAGCGCCGCACCGATCGCGATTCCGAGCAGCGCGCGCGGCAGTCGCAATTCGAGCAGGATCGTGCGACCGATGGCGTCCTGGTCGAGCCAGACGTTCCAGCCGAGCACGATGCGCCCGACGACGATCGACGCGATTGCCAGCAACATCACGAGCGCAAGCAGCGACGGCATGATCCAGCGTCGCGTCGTCATCGTGCGGCCTGCCGGCGCGAAGTTGCGTAGAGAGCGTCGCGTGCCGCGGCGAGTGCGACGACCTCTTCGACGATCGTCGGCCCGGAGCAATACATGAAGCGCACCGGAAAATCCCAGCGCAGCGACGGCACCTTGCGCAGCGCGCGGTGCTGCACGATCCGCGCCGCCTGGGTGCCGGCAGCATCGGGAATTTCGCCGACGAGCAGCAGGTCCGGCGGCGCCGCGACGAGCAGCTCGAGCTGCAATGGCTGATGCGTCCGGATGCCATAGCGCGCGGCGAGATTGTCGAGCCCGACGATTTGCATCAAATCGTCCGTGACAGTGTTCGCTCCCGCCGTATTGCCACCGGTCGAGTACACCGCCGCGGTGAGTCTCCTTGCGCCCGGCGGCAGCCGTGCCGCCTCGATCGCGTGTTCGATCCGGCCGACCAGCGCTTCGCCGCCTGCGGTGTTGCCGACCAGCGCGGCGATCCGGCGGATCTGCGCGAGGCTCTCATCCAGCGAGAACGCGACGTCGAACAATTCGTAGTGAATCCCCACGCGTCGCAGTGCGTTGCGCGTCGGAATTGCAGAATGGCGGCTGGCGAGCACCAGGTCGGGTCGCAGCGCGACGATTTCCTCCGCCGATTCGTACGTGATCGGCAGACGCTGCGCCAGCTCGGCAATCGGCGAACGCAGCGGATCGCGCGAGTAGTGACTGATCGCCGCGATGCGCTCGGTCGGCACGAGCTCCACGAGGACTGCGTCGAGGCACTGGTTGAGCGAGACGATCCGCTGCGGCGCGTCAGCACGCGCGTGCGGAATTGCCGCGGTCAGTGTGAGCAGTGCCAGCAGCAGCCGTTTCAAAACTCGACTCCCCGCTGTGCTTTGTAGCCGGCCTGGTAGGGATGCTTGGGCGAGCTCACTTCGGTGACGAGATCGGCAACTTCCAGCAAGCGCGCCGGCGCATCGCGGCCGGTGATGCAAATGTGCTTATCGCGTGGGCGCTGCTCCAGGAACGCGACGACTTCCGCGACGTCGAGATAGTCATTACGCAGCGCGATGTTCAGCTCGTCGAGCAGCACGAAGTCGAACTGCGGATCGAGAATCATCTCGCAGCCGCGCTGCCACGCCTGGCGCGCGGCGGCGATGTCGCGCTGGCGGTCCTGCGTGTCCCAGGTGAAACCTTCGCCCATCACTTCGAACGTCACCTGTTCGGGGAAGCGGCGGAAGAACTGCTTCTCGCCGGTCTGCCACTTGCCCTTGATGAACTGCACGATGCCGACGCGCATTTCCCAGCCGAGCGCGCGCGCAACCATGCCGAACGCGCTCGAAGATTTGCCCTTGCCGGCGCCGGTGAGAACGATCAGCAGCCCGCCGCGCAAAGTCTTCGTCGCGCGCTCGGCGCGCCGCTCCTGCTGCACGATCTTCATCTCCTGCGCATGGCGCAGGTCGCGATCCGCTTCGTTCGGCTCGCTCATGCGGATTTGCCCAGCGCGGCGGCGAGCCGGCGCCATTGATCGCGTCCGCGCGGCAGCCCGAAGCGCAGTAGGGTCGGATCGAAATCGAACGGTCGGACCAGAATTCCAGCGGCGAGCAAGCGCGCGAACCGCTCGCGCGCATCGGCTGCACGCGCCAGCCGAAACAACGACGTGCCGCCGGCAAGCTCGAAGCCGCTCAGCGCCAGCAGGCGATCGAGACGCTGCGCGCTGTTCTGCAGAGTTGCGCGCTCGCGTTCTATCCAGCGCCGGTCAGCGTATGCGGCGAGTCCTGCAGCGATGGCATCGCTCGACACCGGCCACTCGCCGATCAGCCCGCGAATCGCTGCCGCGAGCGGCGGCGCTGTGACGATGAAACCGAGTCGCAAACCCGCCAACCCGAAGAACTTGCCGAAGGAGCGCAACACGACGAGCCGCGGCGCTGCTGAAGCACCGGCTGCGGCGGCGACGCTGACTTCCGGTGCGACATCGGCGAAGGCCTCATCGACGATGAGCATCCCGCCGTGTGCGTTGAGCGAATCGTGCAACCCCAGCAGTCGCGCGCGCTCGACGATGCGTCCGTCGGGATTGTTGGGGTTGACGATAGTGAGGCACATCGCGCGCTCGGCGTGAGCGTGCAGATCCTCGAGCGCAATCGTCTGCGTCAGGGCGCCGGCGCGCGTCCATGCATCGGCGTGCGATCCGTACGTCGGACCAACGATGACGGCCGCTCTCGAATTCACGACCTGAGGCAAGAGCCGCAGTGCGCCTTCTGTGCCCGCGGTCGCGACGACGCGCGCAGGATCGTCTACACCGAACGCTTCCGCAGCGAGTGCTTCGAGACGCGCGAGCTCGGTCGGCTCGGGCAGCCGGTTGCGCGAGCGTTGCGAAGCGCGCGGCGCCGGATAGCAGCGCGGATTGATGCCCGTCGAAAGATCGACCCATGGTTGCGGCACGTTCGGAAACAGCGAGCGCGCAACACCGAGCCGCCCGCCATGATGGGCGAAGCGGCCGGCTGCGATCTGCGTCTCCGTATGCACTTCAGAAGCTCTGACGGACTCCCACGAACACGCCGACGCCGGGAGTTCCGTAGCCCGCGATGGTCTCGTACTCCTCGTCGAAGGCGTTCTCGACGCGTCCATACAGCTCCAGGTCGTCGCGCAGCGCATAGGCCGCGCGCAGATCGACCACCGTGTACGCATCCACGACGATCGTGTTCGAGGCGTTGTCAAAGCTGCGCCCGGCGTGAGTGACGGCGACCGTCGTCGTCAGACCGATCGGCCACTGGTAGGTGAGCTCGCCGTTGAGCGTCTGCGCGGGACGGCGCGGCAGCTCGCGGCCGAAGTTCGGCCCGGCGCCGCGATTGATCGTGTCCATGTCCGTGTAGTTCGCGTCGAAGCGCAGCCGCTCGCCGAGACGTGCGACCAGGCCCAGCTCGAAGCCGTCCGCCTCGGTCTTCTGCACGTTGTCGTAGAAGCCGAAAGGCCGAGTCGTGCAGCGCGGATCGCTGCTGCCGAAGCACGATACGAAGTCGATCATGTCGCGCGTGTTGCGGCCGAAGTAGGTCGCCGACAGCAACAGTGCGTCATCGAGCAAGTGCTGCTCGACGCCGGCATCCCACGCGTCTGCACGCTCCGGCGCGAGCGTTTCGTTGCCGAATTCGCTGAAGAGCTGGAACAGCGTCGGCGCCTTGAAGCCTTCGCCGTAGCTCGCGCGCACGATCGTCGTCGGCGTCGCGGCCCACGCCAGCGTCGCGCGGCCCGTGCTCTCGCTGCCGAACGTGTCGTGATCGTCGTAGCGCATGCCTGCAGTCAGCATCAACGACTCGACGGGAGAGACCGACAGTTGGGCATAAGCGCTATCGAGTTGCGCGTCGTGTGCGAGCGGTGCGGGGTTCGGGTCGAAGATGCTCGGCGAGCGTGTGTTCAGCTCGGAGCGCTCCGACTCCAGCCCGAAGACGCCGCCGATCCTGTCGGTCAGCGTCAGCGTGCCCTGATATTCCCAGCGCTCATTGCGACCGGTTGCGTCGAAGGTCGTCGGCACCGGCGAGTCCGGGTCGATGTTCTCGCGGTCCGTGTCGGTGTACGCGAAGCCGACGCGATTCTGCAGCTTGCCGCCGAACGTCGTGGCGTTGATGCCGGCGTAGGCGACAACCTCGTCCGTTGTGCCGTACTCGCGCGTGTCGGCGAGATCGAAGTTCGGCGGCGGAAAGCCGTCGAACTCGACGCGGCCGTGGCTATAGGTCGTGCGCAGTTCGGCGGAGACCGCATCGTTGATTCGCAGCAGTCCGCGCACGTTGGCGCCGGTATTGCGATAGCCGTCCTCCTCGCGACCGCCGCGTTCTTCGTTGAACGCGGAGACGCCGTCGGTCGTCAGGTACTTGCCCGCAACACGCCACGCGAAGCGCTCGCTGCCAGCCTCGGCTCGCGCTTGCACTGTCGCTGAGCCGCGCGCACCGCCCTCGGCGGAGTACTCGGCCATCAACGGTCCTTCGGGAACAGTCGTGACGACGTTGACCACGCCACCGATCGCCTGGCTGCCCCACAGCGTCGATTGCGGACCTCGCAGCACTTCGATGCGCATGTAATCGCCCGTCAGCAGATTCGCGAAGTTGAAGCCGCCGCCGGCGGACGACGGATCGTTGAGCTTGACGCCGTCGATCAGCACGACGGTCTGGTCGGACTCGGCGCCGCGGATGCGAAGCTGCGTCGAGCCGCCGAGCCCGCCGTTGCGCGTGACGGTGATGCCGGGCGTGGCGGCGAGCAGATCCGACACCGTCAGCTTCTGGCTGGCGCGGACCTGTTCGGGGTCGATCAGCGTGACGGAATCGCCGATGCGGGACAGCGGCTGCTCGATGCGATTGGCACTGACGAGGATGCGCTCGAGCTCGTCGGTGCCGGACGCATCCGCACCGAAGGCGCACACCGGCGCGAGCAGAAAAGAGAAGACGACTGGGAACGAAGACGAGGGTGAAGCGGACATGACGCGAAAGCTCCGGAAAAACTGCCGAACCTTGCAAACCTGCAGGCGTCGTCGCAGTGATTTCGCGGGCGAGCCTGTAGGACCGGTCGCCGCTCGGGAACTCCCGCTCGCTCAGCACACCCCGGCTGATCGATGGACGACAGCGGCAAGCAGGTCTCCTGGCTCGTGGCTTGAAGTCCGCCGCGTCACCTTCCCGGGCCGGGCAATTTTGCCCAAGTCCAGTGGTCTCGACGCGCGGCGCACCACTTACAGTTGCGGGGGCAGCCCGGGCGTTACACCCGGTTCCCGTTTGAATCCCACAGGGGGAACTTGTCGCGCGCGGCGAGAATGAGCCGAAGGGCTTTTGCCGTCAAGGGGACATTGCCAACAACGCTACATAACAGCCGAGCTCGGCAACCTGCTGTGTAGCCCCTAGCGTATCGCCGGTAAACCCGCCGATCTTCCGCACGCACCATCGCAACAGCACACCGACCACCGTGAGCGCGACGATCACGACGACGATTGCACGCGGGCCGAAGACCACGAGCGCCGGCAAGCCGAACACCGCTGCGATGATCACGTCACCGATCCTCACGCGCTCGATCACCGGCGCCGAGCGCGAGCGCTCGACGCTGCCCACATATCGACCGGCAAAGATCACCAGCACCGCGCAGAATCTCGAAAACGCGTGCGCCGCGACGAGCGCAGCCAACGCTGTCCACAGCGGCATCAAGCTCAGCGTCGCGATCTTCAGCAGCAGCGCCAGCATCAGTGCGATCGCGCCGAACACGCCGATGCGTGGATCTTTCATGATCTCGAGCGCGCGTTCGCGTGTCGCGCCGCCGCCGAGTCCGTCGCACGTGTCGGCGAGCCCGTCCTCGTGAATTGCACCGGTCATCAGGACCGTGATGACCGTGCTGAGAATTGCCGGCAGCGGCGCAGGCAGGACGAGCGCTGCGAGCCACATCGCAGCGGCGCCGCTGGCGCCTACGATCAAGCCGATCAGCGGAAAATACCGGACTGCACCGGTGAGGCGCTCGGGCGCATGCCCCACCCATGCAGGCACGCGAATGCGCGTGAAGTACTGCAAGGCCGTGAGCAGCAGGCGGAGCTCAGCCATCGCTCATCTCAGTCAGCTCTGACGATCCGCAACACCGGCGGATTCGAAGCTCGCCATCTGCGTCATGAGTCGCGCCGCCGATTCGATCAGCGGCCACGCCAGCGCCGCACCCGAGCCTTCGCCGAGTCGCAGGCGCAGATCGAGCAGCGGCTGCGCTTGCAGATGTTCGAGCAGCTTGCGATGCCCGATCTCTGCCGAGCAATGACTGAACACACAGTGCGCACGCACGCGAGCATCCATTTCCGTCGCGAGCAACGCCGCGACACTCACCGCGAAACCGTCGACGACCACGATACAGCGATGGCGCGCTACTTCGAGCATCACACCGGTGAGCATCGCGAGCTCAAAGCCGCCGAACTCCACGAGCGTTTCGAACGGCGACAAGCCGCGCGGGCAGCGCGCCGACGATTCCGCGAGCAGCGCGCGCTTGCGTTCGAGAGCGGCGTCGTCGAGCCCGGTGCCGCGCCCGACGCAATCGACGAGCGGCCAATCAGTGCGACGGTGCAGGAGCATCGCCGCACATGCAGTGTTGCCGATTCCCATTTCGCCGAGCAGCAGCGCGTTGGAACCGCGCGCCAGTGCGCCCGCGGCGAACGTGCGGCCGGTTTCGATCGCACGCGTGCATTGCTCCGCGCTCATCGCCGGCTCGAAGCGGAAATTGCGCGTACCCGGCGCGATCCAGCTCGGCGGCCGCGCGCTGCGCGCGCCCGGCGGCGGAATCACGCCGGCATCGATGACGGTCAGATCGAGCCCGTGCTGATTCGAGAGAACGTTGATCGCGGCGCCTTCGTTGCGATAGTTCTCCAGCATCTGCGCGGTCACGGATTGCGGAAACGCGCTGACGCCGTCCGCCGCGATGCCGTGATCGCCCGCGAACACGAACACTGCAGGCGAGCGCAGCACGGGTGTTTCGGTTTGCAGCACCGAACCGAGTTGAATTGCGACCGCTTCCAGCGCACCCAGGGAACCCTGCGGCTTGGTACGAGTGTCCAGTCGGCGCTGCAGCGCCTGCGTGGTTATCATGTCCGTCATGAAGAGCTTCCTGGTGCGGGGCGCACATAATGCCTGAACGCCATCTGATTCTGGGCGGCGCGCGCTCCGGCAAGACAAATCATGCGATTAGGCTCGCCACGAGCCTGGCGGCCGCGCGGCGGCAGGCAGTCGTCTACGTTGCGACGGCGCAAGCGCTCGACAACGAGATGCTGCATCGGATCGATCGACATCGGGCGCAACGGCCTGCGTCGTGGCACACGTTGGAAGCGCCGAACCAGCTCGCGATTGCACTGAGCGCGCAACCGCCGGCGATTCTGCTCGTCGACTGTCTGACGCTGTGGCTCTCGAATGCATTGTTGCTCGACTTCGACGAAACGGCGCCCACTGCGCCGCTGCAGCGCTGGGACGAAGAGCGCTCGCTGTTCCTGCAATGGCTGGTGCAGCATCGCGGCGCTGTGCTGCTGGTCTCGAACGAGGTCGGCTCCGGCATCGTGCCGGCATCGGCGCTCGCGCGACGGTTCCAGGACGAGCAAGGGCGGCTGAATCAGGAAGTGGCCGCGCTGTGCGACTCGGTCACGCTCGTCGTCGCCGGCATTGCGATGCCGATCAAGGCTCACTAATCTGTTGGTCGAAAGTGGCCGAGACCCTTTCGACAGCGCCTGGCAAAAGGCGCGACTTTTGCCAGGCTGGAGTCCGCTCCGTGACTACTTCCGAATTTCTTGCGACAGCACTCGACGCGGCACGCGCCGGCGCCGAAGTCATTCGTCGCTATTACCAGCGCAACCTGCAGGTCACGCTGAAGGCGGACAAGTCGCCCGTCACGCAGGCGGATGTCGAGACCGAGCAGGCGATCCGCCGCATCATCAGCCAGCGCTTCCCGGCCCACGGCTTTTACGGCGAGGAGACCGGCCACAGCTCGCTCGATGCCGAATACCTGTGGCTGGTGGATCCGATCGACGGCACGAAGGCGTTCGTGCGCGAGTATCCGTTCTTCTCGACGCAGATCGCGCTCATGCATCGCGGCCGCCTGATCGTCGGCGTTTCGTCCGCGCCGGTGTACGGCGAGCTGGCGTATGCGGAGATCGGGAGCGGCGCGTGGCTCGACGAACAGCCGCTCAGGGTCAGCGACATCGCGTCGATCGAAGCCGGCGCAATCTCCACCGGCAATCTGAAGACACTCGCCAGCGGCCCGCGCTGGGCACGCTTCGGCAAGCTGGTGATGCGCGCACAGCGCATCCGCGGCTACGGCGACTTTCTGCACTACCACCTGCTGGCTGCGGGCAAGGTCGACGTCGTGATCGAATCCGACGTGAACATTCTCGACATCGCGGCGCTCGCCGTGATCGTCGAAGCAGCGGGCGGGCGCTTCACGGATCTGGAAGGGCGGGCGCCGGATCTGAATACGACGTCGGTGCTTGCGACCAACGGCAAGCTGCACGAAGAAGTGTTGCGGGGATTGTCGGGCTGAAGCCCGACCTACAGCGCCTCTTCAGCCGACATCGTGCTAGCCGGCCACGAACGTGCGACCGCCCGGGAACGCGATTTCGCGCACGGCGACGCCATACAGTTTCGTCATCGTCTGCGGTGTGAGCACTTCGCTGGTCGGGCCGCTCAGCCACTCGCCGTTGCCGAACAACAGCAACGCGTGATCGGAGAAACGCGCGGCGAGTCCTGCGTCGTGCAGGCTCATTACGATCGTTCGACCTTCACCCGCGCGATCGCGCAGCAGCTTCAGGACGTCGAGCTGATGATGCGGATCGAGATGATTGATCGGCTCGTCGAGCAACAGCACGTCGGGATTCTGCGCAAGCAATGTCGCGAGCGCGACGCGGCGACGTTCGCCACCGGACAGCGTATCGACGTCGCGTTCGGCGAGCGTTTCCAGTGCGACGGCCGCGAGAGCGGCGCGTGCGATTGCGCGGTCCGCGTCGCTCTCCCAGCGCCAGAAGTCGATGTGCGGATGGCGGCCGACGAGCACACTGTCGAGCACCGTCGAGGGAAACGGATCCTCCGTCGTCTGCGTGAGCAGACCGAGCTTCCGCCCCAGCGCGCGACGCGGCCAACTCGCGAGCGGCTCGCCATCGAGCGTGACTGTGCCGTGCGCCGGCGCACGCAAGCCCGCGAGTGTGTGCAACGTCAGCGTCTTGCCGGCGCCGTTACAGCCGAGTACGGCTGTCACTGTGCCGCTCGCGATCGCGAGATCGAGATCCCGCACTAACACGCGTCCCGCGACCTCGACCGTGAGCTGCGTGCACGCGAGGCTGCTGGCCGCTGCAACTTTCGGCAGCGCGCTCATCGCTTGCTCCAGCCGATCTCGCTCGCAGTCTTGCCGCCCACGATCACTTTCTCCAGCGATTCGGGCGTCGTCGATTCCGTAGTCGAAACCGGAATGCGACCGCCCATGAGCTCGGCGAAGGACTGCGGATACAGCGGCTCACGGTCCGGCTCGGCGAAACCGTCGGGAAGCACCGGCTGATTCGTGCGCAGGTCGTACTTGTCGGTCGCGCCCAGCGTGTGCAGCAGCTCGTGCGCGATAACGGTGTCGTTGGACCCTCTCATGCCGCCGTCGGCGAAGAGATGCACGACGCCGAACAAACCTTTCTGCAGGCCGATCGAGTGCGGGACAGCGGGGGAGATCGCGGGATCGTGATACAGCACGAACAACTTGATGTCCGGCGCCGGCCCCGGCGGTGCATCGACGCGCCACGCCCAGTAGCGCATCTTCAAGCTCCACAGCAGGACGGAAAGTCTGCCGGCGCGCGGATCGAGTGTGGGCGGTCGCTGCGGCAGCGGCGGTGCGAGCGTTACCCGGATCGGTCGCTCCATCTGCAGCCCGTATTCCTTCGCTTCCCGCTCGAAGAACGTCTCGATGCGCTGGAACGCATCGGGCGGGAGCTGGCGGATGTAGCGCGCCGTGGCCTCGCTGCCGTCCGCGTCGATCGGAAACGCGGCGATCCGCAACGGGATGTTCCAGTCCGTCGAGTAGACGCGGTCGAAGTAGGTGTTCAGTGCGACGAACAGCAGGATCAGCAGCAGGATCGCGATCCGCAGCCGTCGCCACATCAACCGGCGGCCTCGACGTTGAGCTCCGTGAGCTCGCCGTCCTCGCACGCGTACGTGACGGTCATCGGCTGGCAGCAGACGCTGCAGTCCTCGATGTACGACTGCTGCTCGACCGACAGGTCGAGCACGATCGTGATCGTTTCCCCGCAGTAGGGACAGCTCACTTCGGCGGTTTCTTCCAGCATCAGAGTGTGAACGCGCTCTTGATCCAGTCAATTCTGCGTGTCGGCGCCGCCGAAATCGCTACGACGTCGAAGCGCGCCGGATAGCGACGCAGCTCCTGATGCCGGAGCAGCAGGTAGTGGGCCGCATGCGCGAGCCGCTGCTGCTTGCGCCAGGTCACCGACGCTGCAGCACCGCCGAACTGCTCGCTCGAACGATAGCGCACTTCGACGAGCACCAGCGTTGCGCCGTCCAGCATCACCAGGTCGATCTCGCCGCGCTTGCACCTGAAATTGCGCAGGACGAGTTGCAGGCCTGCCTGCTCCAGGTGAGCGAGTGCAGCCGCCTCGCCGGCGCGGCCCGCTTCCTTGCGTAGCCGATCGTCCATGATCCTCGTCCTGTTCAGTTCGCTGCAGTCGTCGCAGCAGTGCTCAATGGAGTGGGCTTGCCGCCCGCAACCTGCGCCCAGTCCAGCTCGCGACGCACGCGACCTTTGCTGTCGACCGACAGCAGTCCCGTCATGCCCGGGACCGTATGCGCGTTGCCGAATTTGCCGGCCTTGAGCAACGGCACGAGTCGATAAGCGTCGAAGCCGAATGCATACAGCCGGCCGCGGCCGCGCGCACGCACGGGCCAGTGTTTGCTCAATGCCGTGCGGAGCTGCGTCGACACTGCGTCGGGCGAGATCACCCAGGGCATGTCCGGGAAGATCACGCCTTCCAGGTCGCTGTTCGCTTCGGCATCGGGCTCGAAGATGTCGGACGTCGCGTAGATCGGCAGATCCTCGGTGAGATGAAAGCGCAGCGCAGGCCGCAGCGAGCGCCCCTGCACGGGCTGCGCGCCGACGAATACGAACTGCGCGTCGCCGCGTCGTCGCGGCTCGAATTCCAGGCGTGTGCCGATAGCGGCGCTCAGCGCATTGGCGCGCTGGCGGCTTTCGTCGATGAGCAGGAGCTGCGTGATCGGTTGCGAGTAGTCACGAGCGGCGGGATCGTAGAAGCGCATCCCGGCGATCGTGCCGCCAAGTGTCTTCAGCTCCGTGTCGAACGCTTTGAACACGCGTTGACCCCACTCGTTGTTCGGCAACAGCAGCAAGCCCCGCGGGCGGCCGTCGGCAGCGACGCGTTGGGCCACCTGCCGCGCCTCGTCCTCGGGATCGAGCGCGAACTGGAACATCAGCCCCGGAGGATTCGAGTCGTCGGCCGCCTGATTCAGCGCGAGCGTCAGCACGGACGTTTCGCCGGAGTTCGCTATCGCCGTGACGTCGTCCTTCGTGAGCGGCCCGACGACGAACTGCGCGCCGTCCGCGATCGCGCGTCGATACGCCGTCGTCGCGCCCATCTCCGCCGAGTCGTAGACGTTGATCACGGGCCGCTTCGATTGTTCCTGCTGCAGTAACGCTGCGAGAAAACCGTCGCGCACCGCGACGCCCGCGCCCTGCTGCCGACCCGACAGCGGCAGGATCAGGCCGATCTGCGCGGGGTATTCGAGGCCGACGCCAAGCTCGGGCAGCACGTCCTCGTTCAACAGCGAGTTCGCAGGATGCGACGGATAGCGCGAGCGCCAATCGGCGAGGTCTTCGTTCGCAGTGAATGGATTGCGCGCAGCGACCAACGCTGCACGACCGAGATCGAGCCAGCCGGTGACTGTCGCGCTCGAGCCGGGCGGCGCGGAGAAATCAGCGTTGCCAGCCGCGCTTTGCTGCAAGCCCTGCCAGATGAGCCGACGGTTCGCGCGCACTTCGTCCTGGCCGCTCAACCCGCGCTCGCGCTCCAACGCAGTCGTGACGCCTGCCGCGGGGCGATTCAGCGCGAACAGCGCTCGCGCACGCAACGCGAGCAATTCGGAGGCGTCTTCGCGCGGCAACGGCTGCGGAATGCGATCGAGCTCCGCCAATGCCCGGTCGGGATGCTGAGTCTGCAGATTGATCTCCGCGGCGACGGCCGCGCGCAACGCGAAATCCGCGCTCGGCAATGTCGTGCTGACCTGCTTCAGCAATGCGTTGGCCTGATCGATCTGATCGGCGCGGACACGCTCGCGCGCCGCACGCAGCAGGAATCGATCGCGCAGCTCACCGGGCGCCTGCGCGGCGGCCTGTTCGTAGGCCTGAGCTGCGCCCTGATGATCGCCGTCGCGCGACAGCTTTTCGGCTTGCGTGACCAACCGGCGATCGGTCGGCTCGCGCCCTGGCTGCGTCACCGGTGTTTCGCACGCGCTCAGGAGCAGCGCCGCGAGCAACGCCGCGCCAGCAAGTTTCCACCACCGTGCTCGACCGAGCATTCAGCCTGACTCCTGTTTGTCCGCCGCAGTATCGCCCAAAGTCATGTCGTCGCGGGGGGCGTCATTATAGGATTCTTCCATGTCCGGCACTCTTTACGTCGTCGCAACGCCCATCGGCAATCTCGCCGATCTCACGCCGCGTGCGCGCGAGGTGCTGGCGAGCGTGGCGGTGATCGCCGCGGAGGATACGCGCCATACCCGCCAATTGCTGCAGAGCTGCGGCATCGGCACCGCCCTGACGTCGCTGCACGAACACAACGAAACGCACAAGAGCGCGGAGCTGGTTGCAAGACTTGCACGAGGCGATTCGATCGCGTTGGTCAGCGACGCCGGCACGCCGCTGGTGAGCGATCCGGGCTTCGAGCTGGTCGCGGCTGCGCGCGGCGCAGGCATCGCAGTCGTCGCGATTCCCGGCGCGTGCGCAGCGATCGCAGCGCTGTCGGTCGCGGGCCTGCCGACCGACCGTTTCGTTTTCGAAGGCTTTTTGCCGGCGAAAAGTGCTGCGCGCAGCGAGCGTCTCGAGCAGCTCGCGCGCGAAGAACGCACGCTGATCTTCTATGAAGCTCCGCATCGGCTCGCGGAAGTGTTGCGCGATCTGGCGCGCATCTTCGGCGCGGAACGCCGTGCTTCGATCAGCCGCGAGCTGACGAAGCGCTTCGAAACGACGTACAGCGGAACGCTCGCGCAGCTCAATGAAGCTGCCGAGCGCGACAGCGACATGACGCGCGGCGAGATCGTGATCGTCGTGAGCGGCGCGCCGTCGACGAGCGCGACGCTGGAATTCGACAGCGACGCACTGCTGCGTGCATTGCTGGAAGAGTTGTCGCCGTCGCAGGCCGCAAAAGTCGCGGCGCACGTCACTGGCGGCAAGCGCAGCGAGCTGTACGAAGCCGCGCTGCGGCTCGGCAAATAGCTTGCTTCGCCCGCCGATCGCCCCCACCATCGCGACCGGAGTCGGCCAGGCAATCGCTGCGCGCAAGCGTGGAGGAAAGTCCGGGCTCCCAGGGCAAGGCGCCAGGTAACGCCTGGGGGGCGCGAGCCCACGGAAAGTGCAACAGAAAGCAAACCGCCAACCCCCCTGCAAAGGGGGCGGTAAGGGTGAAATGGTGCGGTAAGAGCGCACCGCGCCGGTGGCAACACTCGGTGGCACGGCAAACCCCGCCCGGAGCAAGACCAAATAGGGGAGCAAGCGGTCCCGTCCTCGGATGGGGCAGCACGTGTGGCCCACACAGGCTCCCGGGTAGGTCGCTAGAGGTACGCGGCGACGCGTATCGCAGATGAATGATTGTCCTCGACAGAACCCGGCTTATCGGCCGACTCCTTTTTCTTAACGATCGCATGCCGGCGACCCCACAAACCTGCTGGCGTGTATACAAAAAGTGTCCGGTGTGCACGGATTGAGCGGGCCGGCGCGCGGCTGCCTCAATTCATCCTGATTCATCGGCTCCGGGCCATCCTCCGGCGCTTCCGCTGCGCAAATCCGCGCGCAGCCTTGCGCTAAGGCCCGCAGACCGCCATTCGCGCCGGCGGGCCGCGCGTATGTGCTTCCACGTCAAGAAGTTTTCCTAAGCGTTTGATTTACGTCAGGGCACTTTCCGGGTAATTGTTGCAGGAACTGGATATCCATCCTAAGTGCCTGTCACCAAACAGGAAACTTCCGAGATTTTTTTGACTTGCAGCTTTCCCGGTACCTATAGTGCAAATCGGTGGGAAAAAGTGGGAACTAATGGGAGCAGGGGGCATAAGAACCCTCTGAGCCTGGCCATTTTGAGCAGGGGTTCGGTCCGACATGTTCCGCGGTGCAAACAAGGTGACGCTCGATGCGAAGGGCCGGCTGGCGATGCCGACCCGCTATCGCGAGCGCATCGTCGAGCGCTCCAACGGGCGCTTGATCGCTACCGTCGATCGTGCCGACCGCTGCCTGCTCATCTATCCGTTGCCGGAATGGGAAGAGATCGAGCTGAAGCTGCGGCGCCTGCCGACTTTGAATCCGCTCGCGCGGCGTTTGCAGCGACTGATGATCGGTCACGCAACCGATCTCGACCTCGACAGCAGCGGCCGGATCCTGATTCCACCGAGTCTGCGCGAATACGCGGCGCTGACGCGCACCGCGATGCTGATCGGACAGGGCAATCGCTTCGAGCTCTGGGACGAAACGCAGTGGAACCAGAGCTGCCAGCAGTGGCTGAAGGCCGACGAGAGCGCCGGGCCGCTGCCGCCGGAGCTCGAATCGCTGTCGCTGTAGGCGCGCGCGATGCGGCGACACACGCCGGTGCTTCTGCGCGAAGTGCTGGAAGCACTCGCGATTCGCGCCGACGGGCGCTACGTGGATGCGACGTTCGGCCGCGGCGGCCACACGGCCGCGCTACTGGAGCGGCTGAACGCGCAGGGCAGGGTGGTCGCGCTCGACCGCGATCCGGAAGCGCTCCGCGCGGGGCGCGAGCGCTTCGCGGGCGAAGCGCGGTTGACGTTGAGGGCCAGTCCGTTCTCGCGCCTCGCGGCGCTGATCGCGGAGATGGGGCTGGCCGGGAGAATTGACGGCGTGTTGCTCGACCTCGGTGTTTCTTCTCCGCAGCTGGACGATGCCGCGCGCGGCTTCAGCTTCGCGCAGGATGGACCCCTCGACATGCGCATGGACCCCGCAACCGGTCCCAGCGCAGCAGATTTCCTCGCGCGCGCGCCGGAGCACGAGCTCGCACGCGTGATCCGCGAATACGGCGAAGAGAAGTTCGCGAAGCGGATCGCGCGCGACATCGTCGCGGCGCGGCGCGAGGGACCGCTGACACGCACTGGCCAGCTCGCCGAGCTCGTCGCGCGCGCGGTGAAGACGCGCGAGCACGGCAAACATCCCGCGACGCGCACATTCCAGGCGATTCGCATCCACGTGAACGATGAGCTCGGCGAGCTGCAGGCCGCGCTCGACGGCTGTCTCGAGGTGCTCGCGCCCGGCGGGCGGCTGGCGGCGATCTCGTTTCATTCGCTCGAGGACGGCATCGTCAAGCGCTTCATGCAGAAGCACTCGCAGGACGACCCGGTGTTCGCCGGCCTGCCGCAAGTTCCGCCGCAGGCGCGCGCGAAGCTGCGACGTGTCGGTCGCGCGATCCATCCATCCGACGAAGAAATTGCCGCCAATCCGCGCGCACGCAGTTCCGTGCTACGCGTGGCAGAGAGGGTCGCAGCATGAGCTTCGCAATGCACGCGGGAATCGCAGTGATGGCGCTGGGGCTCGGCGCGACCGCAATCGGCGTCGTATCGACGAAGCACGAGGCGCGCAGTCTCTTCATTCAATTGCAGGGCCTGAACGGCGAGCGGGATGCGCTCGAAATCGAATGGGGTCAGCTCAAGCTCGAACAGAGCGCCTGGGCGACGCACGGCCGCGTCGAGCAGACCGCTCGCGTCGGCTTGCGCATGGTGATCCCGCGTCCCGACGAAGTCCGGATCGTGACGCCCACGACGACGGTGACTCCATGAACGCAGATCGCAAGTGGCGATGATCCGCAACGATCAGAATCGCAGCTTTTCGCAGGAGCAGTTCCGCACGCGGCTGCGCCTGGTGCTCGGCGCGGTCGTGCTGATCGCGATCGCGCTGGTCGCGCGCGCGGTCGATTTGCAGCTCCTCGACGAAGGATTTCTCGAAGGGCAGGGCGATGCACGCTTCACGCGCGTCGCGAAGCTCTCCGCGATCCGCGGCGGCATCTATGACCGCAACGGCGAGCCGTTGGCGGCGAGCACGCCGGTCGACACCGTGTGGGCGAATCCGCCCGAGGTGATGAGCGCGGCGGACCAGATTCCGCGTCTCGCCGAAGCGCTCAACCGCGACAAGAAGTGGCTGACGCAGGTCATCACCAGCAACCTCGATCGCGAGTTCGTGTACCTCGTCCGGCACATGCGGCCGAGCGACGCGGAGCAGGTGGCGGCGCTGAAGATTCCCGGCGTGTACCTGCTGCGCGAGTACCAGCGGTTCTATCCGGCCGGCGAAGTCACGGGTCACCTGCTCGGCTTCACCAAGAAGTACGACGACATCGGCCAGGAAGGGCTCGAGCTCGCTTACGACCGCTGGCTCGGAGCGCAGGCCGGCGCGAAGCGCGTGATCCAGGACCGCTATGGCCGCACCGTCGAAGACGTCGAGAGCATCCGTGCGCCGCGTCCGGGCGAGGACCTGATCACGAGCATCGACCTGCGCATCCAGTACCTCGCGTATCGCGAGCTGAAGGCGGCGGTGCTGGAACAGCAGGCGAAGGGCGGTTCCGTCGTGGTGCTCGACGTCGATAGCGGCGAAGTGCTCGCGATGGTGAATCAGCCGGCGTACAACCCGAACGATCGCGACCAGGTCGCGGCGTCGCGTTATCGCAATCGCGCGGCCACCGACATCTTCGAGCCCGGCTCGAGCATCAAGCCGTTCATCGCCGCGGCCGGCATCGCGTCGGGCCGCTTTCATCCCGACACGATCATCGACACCTCGCCGGGCATGGTGCGCGTCGGCATCAAGTCGATCACGGATCATCACAACCTCGGAGCAGTGCCGCTCACGACCATCATCGCGAAGTCGAGCAACGTCGGCATGACGAAGATGGCGATGACGCTGTCGCCGCAGTCGATGGCGGACATGCTGCGCGCATTCGGCTTCGGCGAAGTTACGGGGAGTGGCTTCCCCGGCGAGTCGGCAGGACTGCTGTACGACGCATCCCACTGGCGCAAGATCGAGCAGGCCACGATCTCCTATGGCTATGGTCTGTCGGTGACGCCGCTGCAGCTCGCGCGTGCGTACGCAATTCTCGGAGCCGGTGGCGTCCGTCGGCCAGTCACGCTGCGACGCGTCGACGGTCCCGTGCAGGGCGAGCGCGTCATCGACGAGCGCGTCGCGCGCGAGTTGCTGCGGATGATGGAAAGCGTCGTGTCGCAGGACGGCGCAACCGGCACGCGTGCTGCGCTCGTCGGCTATCGCGTTGCCGGCAAAACCGGGACAGCGCACACCGCCGATGCGGGCGGATACTCGACGGACCGGTACAAGGCCTCGTTCGGCGGTGTCGTACCCGCCAGTCATCCGCGCCTCGCCGCGATCGTCGTCATCGACGAGCCGGGCAAAACGCTCTACTACGGCGGCGACGTCGCCGCACCGGTCTTTGCCAACATCATGGCGGGCGCGCTGCGTCTGCTCGGCGTGCCGCCGGACGGCCTCGACCGCGTGCCGGCGACGACGCTCGTGCAGGCGAGTCGCGTGCCATGAGAGCGGCGGCGCTATCCGGACGCAGCACGATGCAACCAGGCTCCAATAACAAGCGCGGGAAGGATCTGCGAACTCTGCTCGCGGGATCCGCTGTCGCCGTGCCTCCCGACGTCCGCATCGTCGATCTCACGCTCGATAGTCGCAAGGTGCAGTTCGGCGGCGCATTCATCGCGCTGCCTGGAACGCAAACGCACGGTATCGGCTTCGCAGCTCAAGCGGTGAACGCCGGCGCAAGAGCGATCCTGTGGGAACCGACGCCGGGTGTCGCCGCGCCGCGCGTGCCCGACAGCGTGCTGCTGCTCGCCGTGCCGAATCTCACCGCGATTCTCGGCACGATCGCCGATCGCTTCTTCGGTTCGCCGTCGCAGACCGTGCGCACGGTCGGCGTGACTGGCACGAACGGCAAAACCACGACGGCGCACGTCATCGCGACCGCGTCGCAGCTGCTCGGCACAGCTACCGCGTACGCGGGCACGATCGGCTTCGGCCGCATCGATGCACTGGAGACGGCGACGCACACGACCCCGGATTCCATCACGGTGCACCGTCGGCTGGCCGAACTGCGTGACGCAGGTGTGCGATGTCTCGCGATGGAAGTGTCGTCGCACGCGCTCGACCAGCACCGCGTCGGCGGAGTCTGCTTCGATACCGCGGTGTTCACCAACCTGACGCGCGATCACCTCGACTATCACGGCACGTTCGAGAGCTACGCGGCCGCGAAGGCAAAATTGTTCGCGTGGCCGCAGCTGAAGCATGCAGTCATCAATGCGGACGATGCGTTCGGGCGCACGTTGCTGAGCAACTGCACGCCCACTGCAGACCTGACGTCGTATTCGCGGTCGCCTTCCGCGCCCGATCCGCGCATGCGTCATCTGTTTGCCGCTCGTGCCGTTGCTGGGGCAACGGGCCTGGACATCACGGTCGACGGCAGCTGGGGCGTCGCGACGCTGCACTCGCGCTTCATCGGCGACTTCAACGTCGAGAACCTGCTCGCGGCGCTCGGCGCGCTGCTCGGCTGGAACGTGCCGTTCCACGACGCGCTCGCGGCGCTGGAGCGCTGCAGCCCGCCGCCGGGGCGTATGGAGACGCTCGTCGCCACCGGCAAGCCGCTCGCGATCGTCGACTATGCACATACACCCGATGCTTTGGAAAAATTGCTCGTTGCTGCGCGCAAGCACGCAACGGACAAACTGATCTGCATCTTCGGTTGCGGCGGCGATCGCGATCCGGGCAAACGACCGATCATGGCCGCGGTGGCAGAGCGGCTCGCCGATCAGGTGATAGTCACCGACGACAACCCGCGCACCGAGGACGGCGATGCGATCGTCGCGGACATCGTCAAAGGATTCGCGGCGCCGGCGCGCGTGCTGATCGAACGCGATCGCGCCAAAGCCATAGCGCAAGGCATCGCTCTCGGCAAGCCGGGCGACGTCGTGCTGATCGCAGGCAAGGGTCACGAGGACTACCAGGTCGTCGGCACAGAGCGCCGTCGTTTCAGCGACCGCGAAGTCGCGCGCGCAGCGCTGGAGCAGCGGTCATGATGGCATGGCGATTGAGCGAGCTGGTTCGCTGCGCGCCGGGGCAGATCGTCGGCAACGACTGCGCGTTCACCAGCGTCTCCACCGATTCGCGCACACTGCAGCCCGGCGCGCTGTTCGTCGCGCTGAGCGGTCCGAGCTTCGACGGCCACGACTTCGTCGCATCCGCCGCAGAGCGCGGCGCAGTCGCGGCGATCGTCGAACGGCCGCTCGCTTCCCAGATTCCGCAAGTCGTCACGCCCGATCCGCTCGGCGCGTTGTCGGCGTTCGCCCGCGAATGGCGCCGCCAGTTCCACATTCCGCTGGTCGGCGTCACGGGCAGCAACGGCAAGACCACGACGAAGGAGCTGATCGGCTCGATCCTGTCGCGCCAGGGCAAGACGCTGGTCACGCGCGGCAATCTCAACAATCACATCGGCGTGCCGCTGATGTTGATGGAGCTGACGACCGAGCATCGCTTCGCGGTGATCGAGATGGGCGCGAATCACATCGGTGAGATCGCGCACCTGGCCAGTCTCGCGGAGCCGACCGTCGGCATCGTGACCAACGCGGGCGCCGCGCACCTGGAAGGATTCGGCAGCCTCGCGGGCGTCGCGCAGGGCAAGGGCGAGATGTTCAGCGCGCTGCCGTCCGAAGGCGTTGCGATCATCAATGCCGACGACAGGTACGCGGAGCAATGGCGCGACTCCAGCACTGCGGAGCGCGTGCTGACGTTCGGCTTCGAGCAGCGAGCCGACTTCATGGCGCACAAGGTGCGCGCGCAGAGCGACGCGAGCGGATTCCGCACCGACTTCGATCTCGTGACGCCGTACGGCAGCAAGCCCGCGACGCTCGCGCTCGGTGGTTTGCACAACCTGCGCAATGCGCTCGGTGCCGCCGCCGCGGCGTGCGCGGTCGGCGTCGAGCTCGACGAGATCGTCGCCGGCCTGGCCGCGATGAAGAGCGTCGCCGGACGTCTCGAGCTGAAGCCGGCGCTGAACGGCGCGTTCCTCGTCGACGACTCGTACAACGCCAATCCCAGCTCGCTGCGCGCAGGTCTGGATGCATTCCGCACGTTCGGCGGCGTGCGTTGGCTCGTGCTCGGCGAGATGCGCGAGCTCGGCGACAGCGCTGACGAGCTGCACGCCGAAGTCGGCCGCTATGCGAAGCAAGCCGGCATCGAACGGCTGCTCGCAGTCGGCGAGGGCTCGCGATTCGCAGTGGAGGCATTCGGTCCGGGCGCGCAATGGTTCGCGAGCCTGGATGCGCTCATCGCAGATGCGAGCAAGTCGCTCACCGCGGGTGTCGCGGTGCTGATCAAGGGGTCGCGCGCGAACCGGTTGGAACGTGTCGCCGCGGCGTTGGCGTCGAAACCGGGGGAGAAAAGCTAGCGTGCTGCTCTATCTCACGCAAAAGCTCACCGCACTCGAAGGGGCGTTCCGTCTCTTCAACTACCTCACGCTGCGAGCGATCCTCGCGGCGCTGACTGCGCTCGTCATCTCATTCCTGATCGGGCCGTGGATGATCCGGCGCCTGTCGTACAACCAGATCGGCCAGCGCGTGCGCGACGACGGACCGAAGTCGCACCTGCCGAAGGCCGGCACGCCGACGATGGGCGGCACGCTGATCCTGGTCGCGATGGGCGCTTCGACGCTGCTGTGGGCGGACCTCAGGAACCGTTTCGTGTGGATCACGCTCGGCGTGACGCTCGCGTTCGGGCTGATCGGCTTCTGGGACGACTATCTCAAGCTGGTGGTCGGCAACAGCCGCGGGCTGATCGCTCGCTACAAATATTTCTGGCAATCCGTCGCGGGCCTGTGCTGCGCCGTCGCGTTGTTCGTCACGGCGAAGTCGCCGGCGGAGACCGCGCTGTTCCTGCCGTTCTTCAAGACGGTCATGGTGCCGCTCGGCTACGGCTACATCCTGCTGACGTATTTCGTCGTGGTCGGTTCCAGCAACGCGGTGAACCTGACCGACGGGCTCGATGGGCTCGCAATCATGCCTGCCGTACTGGTCGGCGGAGCACTGGGGGTGTTCGCGTATGCAACGGGCAATGCGGTCTTCTCGGGTTATCTCGGCATTCCTTTCATCGAAGGCACCGGTGAAATCCTGGTGTTCTGCGCGACGCTGGTCGGCGCCGGGCTCGGGTTCCTCTGGTTCAACACCTATCCCGCGCAGGTGTTCATGGGCGATATCGGCGCGCTCGCGCTTGGTGCGGCACTAGGCGTCGTCGCGGTGATCGTGCGGCAGGAGATCGTGCTGCTGATCATGGGCGGCGTGTTCGTCATGGAGACGGTCTCGGTGATGCTGCAGGTCGCCTCGTACAAGCTGACCGGCAAGCGCATCTTCCGCATGGCGCCGATCCATCATCACTTCGAGCTCAAGGGCTGGGCCGAGCCGAAAGTGATCGTGAGGTTCTGGATCATCTCCGTGATCCTCGTGCTCATTGGACTGGCGACGCT